>ENA-ORDP01001520-ORDP01001520.1-marine-sediment-metagenome-genome-assembly--contig:-NODE-1520-length-12531-cov-8.371032_pt1 | contig 12531 bp, 11 predicted proteins | sample MGYA00248627_ERZ508539 | MGnify/ENA primary metagenome ERZ508539 (study PRJEB26208, sample SAMN05571518) | marine sediment metagenome | biome: deep sea; feature: Hydrothermal vent; material...
GCGCACTATATTGTCATAATCAGCCTGGTTGCGGTTTCCCCGCAAGCGTCTTAACTTGATGCCGGCTGATCGCCTGGAACGGTCAGTAGAGTCTTCAAAATGGCGAATAAGCCTACCGTGATCCTCCCCGTAGCCAGTAGGGCTAAATCCTTCGTAGGAACTGGCAAAGTCCAAGGCTGAGTGAAAAGCAGCGTAGTAGGCTCGGCTAATCGCTGTTCGTTTATATGCCTCATCTGAGAGCAGAAGGCTGTTTTTCTGCTTTACGAGAATTTTGGCTAATGTTAAATAATCGGACCAGTTGAAGCTCATAGACTAAGTAAATTGGATATCTAAATTCAGCTTACCGTGGGTACAATGTAGCTGATCGAGAAACCACTCTTCGTCCAGCCTGGATAGCTTATCCATCGCCTCGTCCACAGGAAGGTTTGTACAAATGTAGATGGTCAGTTCACTTTCGCCGGCTACTTCAGGGTCGTGCACTACCTGCAAGGTTAACCTCACATCAGTCCCAAAGATTAGCCTTACCTGGGGTGCTGCCTCCCGCAGGAGCGGAATCAGGAAGCTATAGTCTTTAAGAAAAGCCTCAACTTCAGGAGGGTTCTCAATTTGATAGCTAGTTGCCAGTTGCTCAAGTGGTGTATTAAGATCTTCCCCAAGCCCTTCCAGGAGCAAGTCAAAGAAGCTCTGTAGATTCGTAGTTTCCCAGGGTGTCCTCGTTTGCGCAGGTGTTAGAAAAATCGTTGCTGAAGCATCGGTGCTAGGCATTGTTAACCCGAGCCAGCAGCGTGTAAGTGATGCTGCCATATAGGGAGTAGTATCGGCGCTACCTAGTGTTTCCTTAACAACAAAATCATAAGGAGACACTTGCAACTTGCTCCCTTCCTCAAAATCCCAAAATTCTGTGTCCTCCGCAACCTTTGACTTTTTAGGTACTGTGATGGTCTGTAGGTTCATGGTTTAACCTTTAAGTAGCTTCTCGCCTAAGTCTACCAGAAAATCAAATTGGCATTCAAATTCCTTTTGTAGCTGTTTAATTGCTGAAGGTAATTTCTTCTTTCCATAATGCACGTTACACTGAGCCCGGATTGTGCTGGACTTTGACCCTTCTTGCGCTGTAGAGTCGGCTTCTTCTGGCACCAATGTAAAAGTATAGATGACGTCTTTTCGAGGGAATTTGAATGTCGGACTGAACTCCTTAATGGTCCCCGTGAGTTTTTGCTCTATTACCTTACTCTCAGGCAAGAAAACCTTTTTTAGGAAAAGGCCGGGTTGTTCGACATCGGGTGACGAAAAGTTGAAGATAAAATTGAACCCATACGCGACCAGCTTGCCATCTTTGATGAGCGCGGCGACTTTTTTGGTGAGTTTAGGGATCAAGGACTCAGTAGGCGGCGTACTGTTAAAATCAGTGATCTGAACGCGCCTATTCGCAAATATGCATTGTATATTCGCCGGCTGGTACGTAACTATTAGAGCACCTGGAAACTCATTAAGTAAGGGTTCGGCGTTATCAAGGATCTTTCGGACTCCGTCACGTGATATAGCCGAAATATCAAGAGCCTCATAAAGCACTACAATGTTTTTCTGTAATATCTTTTCAAGCTCAAAAGACATGGTAATCCCATTCTAAAGAATCGCTCGGGGGTTGTCAATGGACCTTAGTTAGTGCGCCAAGAGATGGTTACCAGGGCCGAGCAGCCAGTCGGTGGAGATAGGGTCAAGGGTGATCGGGGGGAATAAGGCAAAGACTTGGGGCACTTCTACCTCTGCCACAGTTTCCAACTGAGCCGTCCTGCGACCATAGCCGATCTCTTGGCGCACCAACTATAGCTGCTTGAGTAACGTATCCTTACTGTACACAACCCACCGGCCAACTTGCCAACGATGTCATTGGACCACATTGACGACCGATTTGAGGGTGAGGACCTCCGAGTTGCCCAGTCCGCCGGCGTTGCAGCTCAGCTCCCCCTCCATCCAGGTCTGCGAGGGCTGGTAGAGCAGTTTGACCCGATATTTGAGTATCTTTCTCTCGCCGGCCTTCAGTTGCAACCAGATGGCCTCGGGGTTATCGAGCACATGGAACTGGGAGAACCAGACTTTATCCTCGACTACTGCAACCTGGACGTCTTTTTTGGCCTGAACTTGCAGCTCGACGATGAACTGATCACCGACCCGCACCTGGGGGGGCAGAATTCTGGTGAAGGAGCACAGTTCACCCTCCACGGTGTCGATCTGCATCTCGGGTGCCGGGGGCGCCGGTTGAGGCTTGACCCGTACGGTCAAGCTGTCCTGGGCTTGGGCCCCACTGGAGGTGACGATTCGCACCTGCACGCGGTAGATACCCACCTGTTTAAATGTATGGGAGAGGCGGAAGCCCTCCTGCTGGGTGCCATCGCCGAAGTCCCAGTTGTAGACGATCACGCTCTCCTGGGCCGGGTTGGCCAAAGTGACGTTGGCCTGAAAGGTCATGGCCAAGGGGGCCGTACCCAAGGGCTTGGCTCCGGACTGGGCTTGCAGACAATCGGGGCACCGGGTGGAGATGGCCACCGTGACCTGGGGGACATCCGGCGGGGGCGTGGCCGACTCCCAGCCGGGCATATTGCTGCAACCGGCCAGCAGCGTCAGCAGCAGAGGCAGCATCAATAATTTCAGATAACTCTTCATGGTCTCCTCCTGGTATCTCTCATCGCCAAACTAGCTTTAACATCCTGTGGCTGAAGAGTAGTGCAATGGCGGCCCCTAGGGAACGGACTCTGGCCCGTCCGGGATAGAACCGAGCGGCCCGCAGATCGGACGGCTGTCTCTTGCCAGCGGAGTTGTCCATCTGCCCCTCTGATGCTAGCATACGGGTTATCATGTAGGGGCAGACCTCTGTGTCTGCCCAGCCTAGGACTGTTAGTGCACGACCAACATGGCCATCAAACAGACGCCGATGATGCAGCAGTATTTCCGGCTCAAGGCTCGGCATCCGGGCGTAATTCTGTTCTTCCAGCTTGGCGAGTTCTACGAGACTTTCTATGACGATGCCGAGCTCTGCGCCCGCGAGTTGGAGTTGGTGCTGACCCAACGCGACAAAGCCCCTATGGCCGGTGTGCCGTTTAAGCGGGCCCGCGGCTACATCGCCAGACTGCTCAAGCGCGGCTACAAAGTGGCCCTCTGCGATCAATTACAGGACCCTAAAGAGGCCAAGGGGCTGGTGGAGCGCGATGTGGTCCAGGTTATCACCCCCGGCACGGTGCTCGACGATGAGCTGCTCGAACGGGGGGTCAATAATTACATCGCGGCCATCTTGCCTGAGGCGGAGGGCGTGGGCTGGGCGGTGGCCGATCTATCAACCGGCGAGTTTCGCGCCGCCGACCTGCCCGACCTGGCTGCGGCTCACCAGGAGTTGGCCCGCTTCCGGCCGAGCGAGCTGCTCCTACCTCAGGGCCGGCCTCCCCCGGAGCTTGAGCCTGGGCTCAGCGGTCGGACGGCCCTCACCGAGATCGAAGCTCGTTGCTTTCGCCCCAATGTGGTCTCCGAGCAGTTCGGGCTCATCTCGCTCGCTGGGCTAGGTCTGAGCGAGCGGGCCGGGCGCGCCGCCGGTGGCCTGCTGGACTACCTGCGCCAGACCCAGAAAGAGGGCCTGGGCCAATTGCGCCCGCCGAGCTGCTATACCACCTCGGAGCAGATGGGGCTCGATCCCTTCACCCAGCGCAATCTGGAACTGGTCACGGAGCTGCGCGGCAATCTCCAGGGGGCAACGCTCTTCGGCGTGCTCAATCGTACTGTCACCGCGATGGGCGAACGGTTGCTGCGCCGCTGGATCGGCGCGCCGCTGCTAGGTTGCGATCAGATCGAGGCGCGCCTGGACGCGGTGGAGCGTCTCGCCGAGCAGGAGATATTGCGGGCCAAGCTGCGCAGCGCTCTAGCCCAGGTCTATGATCTGGAGCGGCTGGCGGGTAAGCTGGGTGCCCGGCGGGCCAACCCGCGCGACCTACTCTCTTTGGCCCAGTCGCTCGGCCGGCTGCCCGCGCTGCGCTCCCTACTAACTGAGCTGAGCAGCTCCTTGGATCAGGCTCAGGCCTTGGCTCGTCTGAGCCGCGCGCTGACCAACAGGACTTTAGAAGAGTTGGCCCGCGAGCTGGGCGGTGCCCTGCGCGACGATGCGCCCTTCACGCTCAAGGAGGGCAGCATCTTCCAAGCCGGTTACTCGGCCGGGCTTGATGAACGTCAGGAGCGCGAGCGGGTTTACAAGCAGAAGATCCTCGCACTGGAACGTCGCGAGCGCACCCGCACCCAGATCCCGACGCTCAAGGTCGGCTACAACAACGTTTTTGGCTATTATTTAGAGGTGAGCCGGCGCCAGGCAGCCAAAGTCCCCGATGATTACATCCGCAAGCAGACGCTTAAGGCAGCCGAGCGCTACTTCACCCCGGAGCTCAAAGAGTATGAGGAAAAGATCCTCGCCGCTCAGGAGGGCGCTAGGCAGCTAGAGTACGAGCTCTTCTGCCAACTGCGCGAGCGGGTGAGCACTCAGGTGCGCCCGCTGCAAGAGTTGGCCGCGGCTCTGGCCGAGCTGGACCTCTATGCCGCTTTGGCCGAGACGGCCAAGCGTTATCACTACATGCGTCCCAGCTTCACCGCGGGTCGCGAGCTGGAGATAGTTGCCGGACGTCATCCGGTGGTGGAGCGCTTGCAGGCGGGCCAGGAGTTCGTGCCCAACGATCTGTGCCTGGAGGGCGATGAGACCCTGGTGATCCTGACCGGGCCCAACATGGCGGGCAAGAGCACCTTCCTCAGACAGACGGCGCTGATCTGCATTATGGCCCAAATGGGCTCCTTCGTGCCGGCGCGCTCGGCCAAGCTGCCGCTCGTAGATAAGATATTCACCCGCGTGGGCGCGTCTGACATGCTGGCCTCCGGCTACTCGACCTTCATGGTGGAGATGCTGGAGACGGCCAATATTCTCAATAACGCAACTCCGGCGAGCCTGGTGATCTTGGATGAGATGGGCCGAGGCACCAGCACCTTCGACGGGGTGAGCATCGCCTGGGCAGTGGTGGACTATCTGGTGCAGCGGATCAGGGCCAAGACGCTCTTCGCCACCCACTATCACGAGCTGACCCTGCTGGAGGAGAAGCTGGCCGGGGTAGTCAACATGAACGTGCTGGTTCAGGAATACGACGATCAGGTGATCTTTTTACACCAGGTGGCGCGGGGCAAAGCTCAGGGCAGCTACGGGGTGCAGGTGGCCAAGCTGGCCGGTCTCCCCCAGGAGGTCACCGAGATGGCCGCCCAGGTCTTGGCTCAAATCCTGCGAGGCAACCCCTTAGAGGCCATCGAGGGCAAGCGCCCACAGGGTCCCAAGTTCCTCAAGCAAGCGACGCTCTTCGGCGGAGAAACGCACCCGGTAATCGAAGCGCTCAAAAAGATAGATGTCAACAGCCTGACGCCGCTTGAGGCGCTCAACCTCTTGCAAAAGCTCAAAGGAGAGCTATGATGGAGTTTGTCAGCACCGAAAATCCAGCACTGCTGGCCGAGCGAAGGAAAACTTTTGTCGAATTATTCCAGAGCGCGCCGATCATCAAGACCTTCGGGATGTCCTTGCGATACGATGACCATGAGCAAGCGGTGGTCGAGCTGCCCTATAATCCGGCGTTTGACCACGCCCTGGGCGGCACCCATGGGGGAGTGATCGCCATGATGCTGGACACGGCCGGTTGGTTCACCGTGGCGCCCTACTATGGCAGTTGGATCGCCACGGTGGAGTTTCATGTCCGGCTCTTAGAACCCGCCACCGGGCAAGCTCTGCGAGCCACCGGAAAGCTCATTCGAATTGGCAAGCGCCTGGCCGTGGCCGAAATGGAGGTGCGCAGCGTTGACGAGCGGCTGATCGCCCGTGGCTCCGGCACCTTCAGCGCAACCTCGGTGCCCATCAGATTGGGCCAGGAACAGCTTGATCGCGACCGCGATCGTGAGCTAGACTTGGCCCACAAACTAGGAGGAAACCCATGAACGACCTGACTACCGAACAGGCCCAGACGGCGTTGGCCGCCGCGCTGCAACAAGCTAAAGCGCTGGATCTCAAGATGAACATCGCCCTGGTAGATGCCGGGGCTAACCTGAAGGCTTTTATCCGCATGGATGGGGCTTGGTTGGGTTCGATTGACATAGCGATCAAGAAAGCCCGCACCGCCCGCCTCTTCGACATGAACAGCGGCGAGATCGGCAAGCTGTCCCAACCGGGCGGCGCGCTATATCAGATCGAGGGCTCCAGCGGCGGTCTGATCAGCTTTCCCGGCGGGGTGCCGCTCACCGACGGAGCCGGAGAGGTCATCGGTGCCATCGGGGTATCGGGCAGCACGGTCGAAAACGATCAGCGGGTGGCCCAAGCTGGCGTAGAGGCTCTGTCTTGAGGCCCCGCGCGTACTGGTGAGTTGATAATTTCAGGCTGAGTTGGTAGGATATTTCCCAGTACCGGGGGCCGTAGCTCAGCTGGGAGAGCGCTTGAATGGCATTCAAGAGGTCACGGGTTCGAATCCCGTCGGCTCCACCACCCCCTACTTGCCTAACGAAACTTGCTGATACTCGCTCTGGCAAGGCGGACCATCGCTCACCTGTAGCGTCCTGGCCTGCAAATCCATGATCACCGAAACGATGGTGGCATAACGCTCTTCCGGCGGCTTGGCCGGATCAAGGTGACGGCAAATGGAATAGGGGTGCCCCCGATGATCGCGCAGATGGTTTTCTATCTCGGCCGAGGAAATGGGACGCTGAGCTGCCAGCAGCTTGCGCATCCGGCTCAGCCGCGCGATAGAGTAAGGGAGCTTATCATTGGGCGGCTCGATTATCCCCAGCAGATCTGGCACGAAAAAGTGGTTGGTATGCACCAAAGCGCCGTGCTCGCAGCCTAAGCGTCGAGTTAGCTCGGGCGCGGACTCGATATCGGCCACCCGATCGGGAGTCTGAGCTATCAGGAAATTTGCGGAGCAGGAGCGCTGCTCTGCGGTGACGACTTGCAGCGCCGCTTCCAGATGGGGCGAGCGCAAGATATCATAGCAGCGCAGGTGAAAGGGCCGGCTCAGTCGCGACCAGTCGTCATCGCTGCTGGTCAGCCCGTTGATGGCCAGCCCTAACCCCGCCGAATTGAGACCGATCTTGCCGCCCACGATGCCCGCCTCGCTGAAGCTGAGCGTCTCCAGGCCCCCAGGCTCGCAGGTATGCAGCAGTGCGCCTTGCACCTCCGGAATCCAGTCCCAATTTTGCGCTAGCAGCAGGTGTTTATTTGCCGTGACCTCGGGGGTGAGCGCCAAGGCGGTGCAGCCGTCGGCCAGAGCGATCTGAGTGAACTGGTAGTAAAGCAGCTCATAGCGCACGTTGAGCGCAGCAAGTTGGACTAAATCACAGCCGGAACCCTGGGCCACGCCGCGCAGGTTTTCAAAATACTCTGCGCTTTGCCCCTGCAGGGCTGCTAGATACCTGGCGGCCCGTCGCAGCAGCTCCGGACGGGCCAGCTGACCCTCCCGCTGGAAGCGCTCCAAGTAGAGCGCCAAATTGTGCTCAATGCGATCCTGCAGGACTTGACCGTGCTGGAGCCCTTGCTGATAGGGCGTGCCGCTCAGATGCAAAACTGGCAAACTCATCGGCTCTAGGCTTGGAGGACTTTTACGAAGCTGATCCAAGCGGGTTGCTTGACGAAGCCCAAGCGCTCGTTGATCGAGAGCATAGGCCGATTGTTCGCCTCGTTCCAGGTCTTGATGAGCGGATGTCCGTGGGCTTTGGCGTAGGCGATCCCGCGTATTTTTAGTGCCAGCGCGACGCCCTTGCGCCGGTAGGGGCGCCTTACGCCGGTCAGGCCGGTATAGAGTTCATCGCTGGCTTTGCTGCCCCATAGGGCGCTCGTGCCCAGATACTCCCCCTGACGAACGGCCACCAGGTACGCTTCGGGCAGCAGGTTGGGGTTGTGCAGCGTGTGCTCCGCAAAATAGTCGTAGCTGACCTGGGTCGGCTCATCTAAATCGGGCACATCTTGACCGAGCTCACATTCCAGCTCGTAGAGTTTGCGGTCACGCTTCGGATCGGCCTCCAGCTCTTTGAGGGTCTTGATCTCGATCGCTTGAGCGCGCATTTTTGCCTCCAGACCAGCATAGGGACTGGGGTCGAAAGTGGCAACATCGAGGCGCGATTCCCAGTCGCGCATCTTCTCTTGAAAGCTGCGCTCGGTCAGGAAGCGCACCCCGCGGGCCATGTCCTCGCGGGCGTGGGTCCGCAGTGCCAAGGGGTCAAAGGGCTCAAGCGCCATAAGCAGGCGCTCATACAATGCCGAGCCGATGCCCTGGCCTTGCTGATCGGGATGGACCGTGATACCGATGGAAAACTTGCGCGGATGGTAGATCCAAGGATTTTGCGCGTAGTGTCCATGAGCTACCACCTGCCCTTGACGCTCAGCGACCCAGCGGCGCCATTTGCACTTGGGATCGTGATGTTCGTCATTGAAGCGCAGTTCCTCCACCGTGCCCGGGTATTCGGGATAGACGGCGTTGCTGATCTCATTGACCACCGGATAGTCGTCGGGCGAGAACTCGCGGATTGTGCAGGTCATAGACCCCCCTGGAGTGGAACTGTTATAGCCTAGTATACCTGCCCGGTAGAGCGCAGTCCATAATCGCAGGATAGCTGCCGCAGACGGACGTCTAGATCGTCTGGCCACCGTCGGCCACGTAGACCTGGCCGGTGACGAAGCTGGCCGCCTCCGAGGCGAGATAGACCGCCAGGCCGGCGATCTCCTCCGGCGCGGCAAAGCGCTTCTGAGGAATCGTGGCCAGCAGCCCTTGATAGAGCTCCGCTTGGGCCATCACCGGCTGGGTCATCGCCGTCTCCACCCAGCCAGGCGCGATGGCGTTCACCCGGATCCCTTGGGCAGCCCACTCGGTGGCCAGCACCCGCGTCAGTTGGATCAGGCCGGCCTTGCTGACCGCATAGGCCCCGATATGGCTCACCCCCCTCATGCCGGCGATCGAGGCTATGTTGATAATTGAGCCGCGCCCTTGCCGGATCATCGCCCGCCCAATTTCTTGACTGAGCAGAAAGGCCCCGCGCAGGTTGACGCCCAGCACCTGGTCCCATTCTGCGAGCGTCACCTCTGCCATCGGCTTGAAGACCGGGCTGATGCCGGCATTGTTGACCAAGATGTCTATCTGGCCGAAGCGTTCCAGCACCTGAGTGACCAGTGTTTTTATCTGAGCCGGGTCGGCCACGTCCGCCCGCTGGGCCAGCGAGCGGCGGCCCAGTTGTTCAATCTCTGAAGCAACCTGTTCTATCTCTGCCACGGTGCGGCTGGCCAGGGCCACCTCGGCTCCGGCTTCGGCCAGGGCTAAGGCGATCGCTCGTCCGATGCCCCGTCCGCCGCCGCTGATCAGCGCCACTTGCCCGGAAAGCGAGAATTTTTCCAGCATCATAGTCCTCCTTGTTGGACTTAGATTTCAGACCGATGGATCACCCAGAGCAGGCCCTCAAAGAGTTGGATCACCACCGGCAGCGAGATGACTTGGTTGGAGATGCCGCGCGTAGCCGTTCGGCTCAGCCCTTCGCCGCGCAGCGGCCAGCGCAACCCTTGGGTCTCCAGGCCGCTCACCCGGTCAGTCAAAGCCAGAAGCGAGACTATATCGCCCAGGCGCGCCTGGGTCAATTGCAGCTCGTCCCGGACCAAATAGAGCCGCTCCTCCGGCGTGACCACCTCGATCTGGGCCCCGGCGCGGGCCGGCCCCTCTAACGTGAAGAGATTGCCCAAGGCCTGATCGGCCCGCTTGCCCAGCAGGGCGGCGCAGGTGATCTTATCGGCGTGTTGTGCCAGGGCCTCGGCCAGCGCCAGTTCGAGATCGGTCTGATCTTTGTCGGCCGGATGCCGCTGCCAAATGCCCAGTTTCAGCAGTTCGGTTCGTTCTTCCAGACTGAGAGAATCGCCGTCGCCGATAACCTGTTCAACCCTGAGGCCGGCGCGCCGGGCCAGCCGCCAGCCACCATCGGCGGCGATGCGATAATCGGCCTGTGCGGCGAGCGAGCGCAGCAGCCCATCGGCCGACTCTTCCCAAGCGCCGTTGGCGATGATCAGGATTTTTCTCATGGTGTAAATTAAACTAGCATATTGCTCGTCAGTTGGACAACTCAAGCTACAGGCGTGGTCTATAACCCCCGCGGCTGGCAGCTTGGGCAGTAGAAGCTGCTCCGCCCGCCCTGCACGATGCGCTCGATGAGCGTGCCGCAGGCCATACAAGGCCGACCCGCTTGCCCATAGACCTTGAACTCGTTTTGAAAGCCGCCCAGTGCCCCGTCAGGATGGCGATAGGAGTCAATCGAGCTGCCACCGGCATTGATAGCTGCTTGAAGCACTTTAGGGATCGCCAAGTAGAGCCGGCGAGCCTCCGCGGGCGCAAGGCTCTTGGCCGGCCGCTGCGGGTGAATGCCGGCCAGATAAAGCACCTCGCAGGCGTAGATATTGCCCAGGCCGGCCAGCTTATGTTGATCGAGCAGCAGCCGCTTGATCTCCTGCCCGCTGCCCAAGAGACCCTTGAAGCCCTTCAGGGTATATTCCGGCCGGAAGGGCTCCAGGCCCAGTCGGGCCAGCGGCACCAACCGGTCCAGCTCAGCGGTCGGCTGCAGATAGAGCGCTCCGAAGCGCCGGGTATCATCAAAGTAGAGCTTCTTGGCAGGTGCAAATTCCAGCACCAGCCTGGTATGGCCGGCGGGGGCCAGCAGCAGCCGCCCGCTCATCCGTAGGTGCAGCACCAGCGTCTCCGAGCCGAAGCCGAAGAGCAGGTATTTAGCTCGCCGCCCGATCGTCTCCAGCGACCGGCCGAGCAAGCGCTCGCGCAGTCGGCGGGCACCGCAGTTTTTCAGAAGATGAACTCGCTCCTTAACTGTGAGCTTACGAAGCTCGCGGCCCAGAAACTCGGCGCTCAAAGCACGCCGGATCGTCTCTACTTCGGGCAGTTCGGGCATAGAGCAAAATCACCTAGCGGCACGCCTGGGCCGCAGCTAGGTTGTAGTCGGCACCGTTCTTGCTCAACTTATTCCCCCGGCACTCCGCTATATTATCGGGGCTATTCGCGGTGATCCCGAACCGGTCATTATCGTGAATAGAGTTGCCTAGCAGGCGCACTTGGGCCGCACCACCGACCGCTAGACCATCGGAGCTGTGGGCGATCTCAGAACTCTCGAGAGTCACCTGAGCGGTGTCTCCCACATCAAGGCCATCCGCTCTGCTGGAGAGCTGAGCATTCTGGATGATAGCTAGGGTAGCTCCCCCTATCACCAACGCGCCAACGGCGCCGGAGAGCTTGGCATTGTTGATCGTGACTTGGGTCAGACCTCCTAGCCATAAGCCGGTGCCGATACTGCTTGCCAGCCGGCAGTTATTGAGGCTCATGGTGGCTGTACCCCTGATCCGCAACGCATAGATTAGTGTTCCGCTTACCTGGCAATTTGATAGGTTTACTTGGGCCGCACCGCCCACCAAGATGCCGCCAAACCCGTTGGTTAAGACCTGCACACTCGTCAGGCTCACCTTGGCTGAGCCGCCAATCGAGAGTCCGGCGGAAAAACTGCCCAGCACTTGGACGTTGCGCAGCTCAGAGGCCCCATAGAGCGAAAGTCCAACCAGTGCGCCATGAAGGAAACCGGTGATGGCCAACTTTTCCAGCCGGACCCCCTGACCCTCGGCGGTGATTGACCCTACCAACTGGCGGCCGGGCAGCGGCTTGAAGGCCGTCTGTGGCGTCCCGACCCCCTGCAGCGTCAGCGGTTTCCAGATGGTAAGCCCTACCGGATAGCTGCCGGCCCCGATATGAATCGTCCCGCCGGGAGCGATGGCATCAATGGCCTCTTGCAGGCTGTCATAATCTCCCGGCACCTGGAGCTGGGTGCGCTGCGTCTGAGGAGTCAAAGGCTTCCTTACTAGCGCAGGGGCGAAGCCACAGAGGTCGGCTCCATTGCCGCTCATCAGGTTCGGCGACCCGCCCAGCTTGGCCTGTGGTGAGAGGACATCAAAACCGCAAAAACTGTTATTCTGGATACTGCTGGCCTGGATATTGGCTTGGGCCGAGTCGCGCAGCGAGAGGCCATTGAAGTTGCCGGAGAACTGCACATGGGACAGCTCTACCCTGGCCGCGTCCTTGCCGGCGAGACCGACCAGTCCGTTGCGATTCAGCTGGCTGCTCTTCAAGCGCACCTGGGCCTGACCGCCGGCCGCTAGGCCCGCATTTCGGTTGCGCGAGAGGTCGGAATCGCTCAAGCTCACCTGAGCCTGGCCGCCGACTTGCAGGCCGGCGATGAAGTTGGCGAATATTCTGGATTGGAAAAGCGCCGCTCGCGCTCTCCCTCCGATCCATAGGCCGTCGAAGCCATTGGCGAAGAGCTGCGCGTTGGTCAGGCGCACCGAGGTTGAATCTCCTAGGCTCAGGCCGTTGAGTCCGTTGCCGGAGAGCTGAGCGTCCGTCAACTGGGCTTGCGCCTCACCGCTCAGCGCCAGCCCGGAGAGCAGGTTGTCCGAGA
>ENA-ORDP01001521-ORDP01001521.1-marine-sediment-metagenome-genome-assembly--contig:-NODE-1521-length-12523-cov-3.591113_pt1 | contig 12523 bp, 10 predicted proteins | sample MGYA00248627_ERZ508539 | MGnify/ENA primary metagenome ERZ508539 (study PRJEB26208, sample SAMN05571518) | marine sediment metagenome | biome: deep sea; feature: Hydrothermal vent; material...
ACTAAAAGATAATCCTTGACTTTGTCTCAATCTTGTAGTATAATTTTTCCTATCAATCTGTTCGGGAGACCCCCTTTAGCTCCGTCTTTCCATTGTTTTTTGGTTCACAAAATCATTAAAATGCATAAATTGAAGAAGCATATTGAAAGCCTGCCTCAATGCACGCTTGTTGGTACGGATAGTGAACATAATACACCTCAAAAACAGGAACTTCATAGGAAAACTTGCCTTAAACGCTACATGAGTAAATAAATGCATAAATCTTAACGCGTTGTACTTTATTCTGACTTTTCTGAGGGGGTATAAATCACGGTTATAAGGATGTTTAACCTCTTTTATCCAGTTAATGAACTTTTCTTCAAAAACATCGAGTTCATAAACCTTCTTGAAAAGCTTTTGATGTCCATCCAATAACTCTTCACGGGTCATCAATTTGGGAACAATATTTGTCGATAGTAGCCACTCCCCACAAAGATCATCTTCTATGACCCTTCCCTCTGATTTTAGTTTCATATATAAAGGAGTGTGTTTAGGAGCGTTCACAACACTAATCGCCGTTATAGGACTGGCAGCATCTTCCAGGAACTTCTCATGTTCATCAAATATCGTATCATCATCATGGTCAAAACCCACCATCAAACCAACAATAGGGATGATCCCAAAACTTGAAATGGTTCTTATACTGTCTTTCATGTCACCAAAAAGATTCTGGACTTTGTGAACCTCTTTCAGACTATCTCTTCTTGGAGTCTCAATACCCAAAAATAATTGATAAAAACGGGCATCGGCAAGAAGTTGAAGCAATTCCTTATCCTTTGCTATTTCTACAGTTGTTTGTACAATAAACGAAAGGGGATGTTTTTTAGTGGCATTCCATTTTATTAATTCTCCCAAAAGCTCCCTGGTATAAGACTTGCTTGTAATAAAAATGTCATCAAGGAAAAAGACAGTCTCAGAGCCATATTCATAAATCTTTTTAAGCTCATCCATCACCTGATCTATTGCTTTGTACCTCACGTGTCTACCATGAAGCATGATAACATCGCAAAAATCACACTTGTATTGGCATCCACGCTTTGTCTGAACAGTAGAACAAAGATAATCAGAATGTTTGGTAAGTGACCAGTCAGGTACAGGACTCTCTTTCATATTAATTTCACCCCTTTGAATATATCTGGATTTCTCTTCTCCTTTCATCCAGTCACTCAGAAACTGTGGCCAAATTATCTCCCCTTCCCCTACAAACAAATGATCGGCATAACCTTCACAGTCTGAGGGATCCAACGAAGCATGGGGACCTCCCATTGCAACAGGAATGGATCGTTTTCTAAAGTTATTGGCAATCTCTTTCATTCTTTTTGAATGGAGAGTATAGCCTGTAATAGCGACTAAATCACATTTCATATTCCAGTCAATAGTAGCGGCATTCTCATCGACAAAAATATATTCCACACTCACGTCAGATGGTGTTAATGCCATGAGGAGTGGAAATGCCGAGTTAGTCATCAATGATTTATAACCCAAAATATCAACCATATATTGTAAGGTCCAAAAGTTTCTTGGATTGCGAGGAGAGATTAAATAGATTCTTTTATAATCTCCAGACCCATATTTTTTTGTTTTCATAATTTGCTCCCTGATAAATTGTGTTTATTTAAGACCTGTATTCAAAAAGTTAAAAAAATACTGGCAAACACAGTGTCATTAGCTCTTTTATTAACATAAATAAATTAAGAGAAAGAAATCCATTTCTCTCAAAAGAAATATAATATATCAACTTCATTATGTCTATAAAAACATAATTCCTTTATTTTGCCTCATCCTTTTAGTATAATTTTTCCTATCAATTAATTTACAAACTCAACAATAAGATTTTAATGTTCTACAAACAGGTTTCCCTGTTCAACATCGTATGTTTGGCGTTCTGTTTTGGGATATTGGTGGACTGAAACAGGGATTTGGCGAAGCACATTTCGATTTTTGTGTGCAACAGTTTGATTTTGGCGAACTGCTTTTCCATTTTGTCGCGCAACATTTTGGTTTTGTGACGCAACATTTTGATAATGTAATCCATATATTCCCCATTGTTGCTCAGCAATTTGACTTTGTTACTTAACATTTCCCCTTTGCAAGCTAACATTTTAGCGATGTAAACTAACAATTTCACCTTGTAAACTTACATTTTTATCTATTCATCCTCTTAATTTACTAAAACATAATCCCTTGACTTTGTCTCATTCTTGTATTATAATTTTTCCTGTCAGTTTTTAAGGCTGTGGGGACACCTCTACAAAGGATATTACAAGAAATTAGAAAGATTCAATTTACAACCGTTCAAAGTATAGTATGATTTTTCCTATCAATAATTATAAAAAAATCCTTGCCAAATCAATGATTTTAACTTAAATTAACTAACAAATAAAGGTTTTGTGGAAGTTGGGTGAAAATCCCACGCTATCGGGTAACTGTAAAAGCCAGGAACACAATACTTTATTCCAAAATAATACTCTTTCCCGTCAAAGGAGGTATCTTATGACCTATCTTAAAATCCCCTAAATCCCTATATTCTAAATAATTTACAAGCTATCCACAAGGATATTTACAGTAAAGCTGTCTCATAACATTCTGTTAATGAAATAACTCTTTTGCTGCAAGATATTTATGATAGCATCACACTAGTGATCATTAATGATTTAACACTTCATTATATGATAGTTTTATTAGAAAGTACGTCACCATCACGTGAACATACACTTCCAATAAAGGAAATCAAGAATATAGGGGAAAATATGAAGATTATAAATATCAGGTTCTTGGCATGTCTTTTTGCGTGTCTCACTATTATCTTGTTGCTACCATGTACTTTAATATTTGCACGAAACAAGAACTCCACCAAAGCATCGCGTGAACAAAGGATTGAACAACTAGAAAAACGGCTTTCTGATTTAGAAGGCCGGGCCATATTGTCTGACCCTGAATTCATCATCAAGAAAAAAGTGATATGGGTTTGTAAGAACGGACATCAGCATGATAGTAAGCTCGATGGCAAATGTCCTTTTGACAATCTCCCTCTTAAAAAATCTTTTACCTACCAAAGGGAGAAGGTCTTTAGACGGCAAACGATTGGTGAACAAATTGCAGCGGCCCAGTCTGAACAAGATTCCAAGGGTATTAAGATTGGCATCAGTGGAACCACCATGTTTCAAACGCCCTTCAGATTGAAGGGTAGGAATAGTGATATTAATGGAGACTTTTTTGGCATGGGGTCTATGGATATATTTTTTATAAGCAGACCAGCCTTATATACCATGTTTTTTGCAGATGTTGAAGTGATCGGGGGGCTTTCTCCAGACAATCAAATTGCCAATATCTCTTTTCTAAACAGTGATGGCGTTAGGCTGGCTCTTAATAAAACATTAAACCTGCGTGAAGGTTGGATGAGAACTGAACTGTTTGGGCAAAACCTTATTGTTGTTGTTGGTATGCTGGATCTGACCAATTATTTTGATTTAAACACTGCCGCTAACGACGAAACAAGTCAATTTATCACGGATGCTCTGGTGAACAACCTTCTTCTGGCCCCTCCTACAAATGGAGGGGGAGTCACTCTCATTTTTGATCCTAAAACAGATCTTAAGCTAAAGTTGGGATTTCAGCGGGGTAGGAATGTCAAAAGAAGTTTGACAGACAAAGTATTTACTATTTTTGAAGTAGATTACTTGTTCAACTTTTTTGGCCTCTTCCCTGAAGGTCATTATAGAGCCTGGTATAGACTGGAAGGGACAAATAAGGAAAATATGGCATGGGGACTCAGGGTAGATCAGAAACTCACCGCATCTATTACGTCCTTTTTCAGGTTCGGACATGAGTTTACCTCAAGCAGGTTTGCTAAGAATAATTTCTTTTATAGTGGCGGATTGCAATTCAAAACGCCTTTGACCTTTAGCATCAGAGATTCATGGGCCTTAGGTTTTGTGTATTCGGATATCGCTTCGGGTGAAAACTTCTCAAACCTGACTACTGGTTCTATCCAAGAATATCTGGTTGAAGCCTATTATAATCTTTTCTTAACGGAAAACTTAAAGATATCATTTCACCTTCAGTATTTGATTGATTCTAACATAGAAACGATTAAAAGAAGCTATCTGGTCCCAGGAATAAGGACTCAATTTGACTTTTAAATCAATCAGGAGAATATAAAAATGAATAAAAGATATTTGATTTCAATCCTATTCGTAGTGTGTCTATCATTTCTGTTTTCAGTGATGGGAACAGCGAAGAAAAAGATTATTATAAAAGATCCCCGTTCAGTGTGTGTCATCGTCAATCGGGACTCGAACGATATTTCCTTCATGAGCCTGAAGACCAATAAAATCATAGGAAAAGTATTTCTCGGCAAATGGGTCAACCCCCACATGGCAGTCATGACTCCTGATGGACGCAAGGTAGTGACAGGCGGCACACGATCCAATAAAGTCTACATAATAGACGTGGCGACTCTCACTTTGCTAAAAGTTATCCCTGCCGACATCGGCCCGGAACATCTAGCCATCTCTCCTGACAGTCGGTTTTACTATCAGGGCAATCCTGATGGGGATGCTGTCACTATCATTGATCTGGTCTCCTTAAAACGGATAAAGAACCTGGGAGGCTTTGCTGAGCCACTCAATATCACCTTTTTGCCCGATGGATCCAAGGCCTACGTAGCCAATTATGGGGGTCATTGGGTGGGAGTGATTGATGTGAAGCGTCATGAGCTGTTGAAAAAGATTAAAATAGGGGATATGCCCAGTGTGAGTCAACTCGATCCCAAAAAATACCTGAGTGAGATCAAAGGGATCTCTAATGCTACAATCACCAGGGATGGGAGGTATCTTTACTGTGCTGATGGTGATTTGGGGATAGTGGGTGTCATTGATACCAGAGAGGATAAGCTGATCAAGATCATCAGGGTTGGAGCCGACCCGTGGCGAGCCTATCCAAGTCCCGATGGGAAGAAAATGGTTGTCGTCAACAATGGGGATGAGACTATTTCTATTATTGACGTTAGGAAAAATAAAGTGATTGCCACATTGGAGGCTGGTCCAGACATGGTGGGAGTGAACTTCTCCCATGGTAAAGCTTTTGTGATCAGTAGTTCTTCTAGCTTTGTATATGTTTACAACTTAGAGAGTTTGAAACCGGCTGGACGCATTAAGATCGGCAGGAATCTTGAACTCCAAACAGCCGCTACAGACGCCGCTGGAGAGAAAATCTATTTAACCAGTTCCAGAGATCATTCTATCTATATCATTAACGGCAAAACCAATAAGACAACACGGGTTCCTAATGTAGGACTCTATCCATGGGGTTCATTTATCCTGGAGGGGCGTGATAATTACTGTCATTGAGGCTATTGTGAACAATAAAACTAAATCACTTGTGATATTGTTGGTTTTTGGAATCCTGTTATTCATGGGATGTTTTTCACCTGACAATAATAAGCTAAAAACCCATAGGGTAGAGAAATATATCTGCCCTATGCATAGAGACTACGTCTCAGAAACGAAAGGGAATTGTCCCATTTGTGGGATGGCTTTGGTTGAGTTAGAAAGCGTTCGCGGGATCCCCCCCATCGATTTTGAGGAGTTTTGCAGAAACCCAAGTCAAGGGCTCTATCTATCCCCCTCTCAGGCTAAAGAAATCACTTTGACCCTCTCCAAAGTATCCGTTGAAAAGATCGAAAGGTGGATCAGAACAACTGGAACAGTGAATCCCACAAGCAAACGGGTGAGTGGATGGGTCTATGGAAAAACCAGGCTGATCCAAACAGGACAAAAGGTTCGTATCTTTCCCCTTATCGGCAGAGATCCTGTCCTACAAGGAAAGATCATTCGTATTGTTCCTGGTGAAAACTCGGTTTTCGTTGAGACAGACCTCATTGACAGGTGGTATAAGACTTCAAAGTACTACATTATGGAGATTATCATCGATTTGGGACATTATATAGCTATTCCCAACGAGGCGATCATCGAAGAAGGCAAGAAAAGAGTGGTCTATACCTGTGAACAAGGTCAATATCTGCCCAAAACCATTACCATAGGTCATCGTGGAGAGCTTTATACTCAAATTATCGATGGGCTTAAAGTGGGTGAAGAGGTGGTTACTTTTGGGAGTTTTTTTCTGGATGCAGAATACAAACTTCATAATAAAAGAAATCTTTTGAGCCACACAAAAGAATGAGGTAAAATCTTGCTCACTAAAATCATTGATTACTCTATTCGGTTTCGGCGGGCGATTATTTTCCTGATTATTCTTGGGAGTGGCTGGAGCGTTTATTCAATCAGCCATTCTCCTCTCGATGCCATTCCGGATATTTCTGACCCACAAATTATCATCTATAGCAAATGGCAACGCAGTGCTCAGCTCCTTGAGTCGGAGATTACCTCCCCTTTAGTCCGTTCCCTGCTGGGTACAAAAGGGATTCGCTCCATAAGAGGAATGTCTTACCTGGGCTATTCATTTGTCTATGTGATCATGGAAAATAATGTGAGTCTTGAAAAGATGAGACATCATATCATAGAACGTATTAATACTGTGAGAAACAAACTCCCCGGTGACGCGGATATTGAAGTGGGTCCTGAAGCAAGTAGTATGGGTTGGATATATCAATATGCCCTTGTGAACAAGGATAAGAACTACGACCTTCGGGAATTACTTGCCCTTCAGGAAAACCAGATTAAAATCGCCCTGGAATCTGTTCCTGGAGTGGCCGAGGTCGCCAGCATAGGGGGTTTAACAAAACAATATCAATTAAAGATCTATCCATCCCTTTTGGCTGAGACAGGAATATCCCTAAAAAAGCTCATCTCTGTCCTGAAATCCACTAGCCATGAAATCGGTGGACGCATCCTGGAAGTGACCAATCGTGACTACCAAATCAAAGGAAGTATCAATATAAACAATATCGACCAAATAGAGTCGATGGTTGTGGGTTATTCAAAAAAAGGAAACCCTGTACAGATCAGGGATATTGGATATATTCAGGTGGGTTATGACTTACGGAGGGGAATCGCTGATCTAAACGGTGATGGCGAAGTGGTTGGCGGTATAGTTATAGCACAGAAGGGTGAAAATGTCATTGATCTGGTCAGCCAGATTAATAAGAAGCTGAAAGAGATTAAAAAAAGTATACCCACAGATATTGAAATAGTCAGCACTTATGATAGATCTACTTTGATTCATAAGACCCTCTCTACATTTTTTAAAACCCTGGCTTATGAACTTCTTGTGGTGATCGTGGTGATGGCTTTGTTCATAAGGCATTACAGGGTAGTATTAGCCCCAGTTCTTGTTCTGGTCCTGGGAATATTATTTACTGCCATCCCTTTGTACCTTTTAGGACAGACGATCAACTTATTTTCACTAGCTGGGCTGTTCCTGGCCATGGGAGAAATGGCTGATGCCACTATTGTTGTTGTAGAGAACAGCGTTTCAGAACTTGAAAAGAGGGATCGTATCACTGATAAGGAAAAGAGAGAGATTATTTTAAAGACAATGCTTAAAATGGGAAAACCTTTATTTTTTTCTCTATTAATTATAATGATTTCTTTTTTGCCCATCTTTTTTTTAGAGGCTCAAGAGGGAAGGTTGTTTGACCCACTGGTCTACAGCAAGACTTTTGCGATGACCTTTTCTACTTTGTTAACGTTTATATTTCTTCCGGGGCTCATTTTTGTATTGCTAGGAGCCAAAGGTTATAGGGGGACGAAAGGTTTAAATGACATATTGACAAGGTCTTATCGTTCTTTGCTTAAGATTGTTTTGCGATATAAATATCATGTGATCACCATTAATTTTATCATTTTCATTGTTTCTATTCCTTTGTTTTGGAGTATTGAAAAGACGTTCATGCCAAGGTTTGAAGAAGGATCCATCCTTTACATGCCTACGACTCTCCCTGGAATGCCTGCAAAGGAGGCTGGATGGGTTCTACAGCAAATGGATAAGAAACTTAAGGCCTTTCCTGAGGTAAAGAGGGTTTTTGGGAAATTGGGTAGAGCGGATACATCCACCGACCCAGCCCCATTTACCATGATTGAGACTACGATTTTATTAAAAGCCAAGTCCAAGTGGCGGTCTGGAATGACCATAAAGAAGTTGATTAAAGAGATGGATCATAAAATGAAGATTCCCGGTTTTGTGAATGCCTGGACTCAGCCTATTAAAGCGAGGATCGATATGCAAACGACTGGGATCCAGACTCCTGTGGGCATTAAGGTGATTGGAGAAAATATAGAACAAATTGAAATCCTTGGCCGGAAGGTTGAATCGCTTTTAAAGGATCTTACAGGGACAAGAAGTATCATCTCTGAGCGAATATCCGAGGGCTATTTTATTGATGTCCAGTTCGATACGGATAAATTGGCTCATTTGGGCATACCTTCTGATGAGGCTCTTTTGTATGTTCAGTTCGCCTTGGGAGGAGACAATGTTGCCTGGATCAGGCACAAAAGGAGTTTAATACCACTAAGTGTTCAATATACCGTAGACTATATCAACACAATAGAAAAGATAGGGCGTCTTATGGTTATTGCACCGAATGGAGATGCCGCTCCGCTCTCGGAATTAGCTACTATAAAGGTTAAAAAGCTGCCTGAGATGCTTAGGCATGAAGATGGCTTTTTAACGGGCTATATTTACATAAATCTTGAGGATGAAGTCAGTCCAATGACTTATGTGGAACAGGCTAAACAATTACTTTCTGAAAAGTTGGAATTACCAGATGGTTATCGCCTTGAATGGAGTGGACAATTTGAATATCAGCTTCGTGCTGAGAGAAGACTTTATATAATCATTCCTCTTGTGCTGTTGAGCATAGGTATTTTACTTGTTTTTACCTTTAAATCTTTTGTGGAAGCTATCTTGATCCTCTTATCGATCCCTTTTGCCTTGGTGGGAGGAGTTTGGCTGCAATGGGCTTTAGGTTATCCCATGACGATTGCTGTTTGGATCGGTTATATAGCTCTTTATGCGGTGGCAGTCCAAACGGGGATTATAATGATTATCTTTTTGAGGCAGTCTTTTAACCAAAAATTGATGACAGGAAAAATGAGTCCAACAGATATTGAAACGGCCACTATAGATGGAGCCGTTCTGCGCTTAAGACCAAAACTCATAACGGTGTGTACTACAATCTTATCCCTCTTTCCAATTTTACTCTCTTCAGGAGCAGGAATGGAGATCATGAAGCCAATCGCCGCCCCCATGGTAGGGGGAATGATTACTTCAAGCATCCATGTGCTTTTCCTGACGCCCTGTTTGTTTGCTATAACTAAGGAAATAATGGCAAAAAGGACTAAATGACCTTGTCATACTTAATAATTTTCTTGACAATCGATAGATTCTTATCTATATTTATTTATACCATCTGGTATAGTAAAACGTTTTGTAATAAATTGTATTGAATGCCTCTGGTTCAAACTTTGATGAGGTGCATCCGATAGCTGTAAAAAAACAATAAAAAACTTTTCTTTTAATGAAAAAGTAATATCTTTTTTTCGTGTTAGTAGAAGGGATTTATTCACACTGTCTTACAATTCAAGATTTTAAATGGTCGTTATTATTGATCCCACTGCTAAAAGGATTCATTATTGTAATCAAGTAAACTATGAAGGAGTCTCAAATGCCATTAACTGCTGATCAAGTCCTCGATGCCAGAGGATTAAATTGTCCGATGCCTATAATCAAGGCCAAAAAAGAAATGGATAAACTGTCTGCTGGACAGGTTTTAGAAGTCAAAGCAACAGATCCCGGCTCAGCCGCTGATTTTAAGGGTTGGTCCAAACAAACTGGCCATTCCATTGAAGAAGAAAATCAAATCACTGAGGATGGTAAAACCGTTTACCAATTCTTTATTAAGCACAAATAACTGTCATCGGGGAGACCGACTCCCCTGTGTCAGAAACAGTATTAGCTGAGCAATGAATTAAACCCATCATCTCAGGACAAGTCGATTGAACAATGCTAGAACGATCTGGTGAGTGTCATCAGTGTGGAGAGTGTTGTCAGGGATTACGTTTGACTGCTGTCTTAAGTCAAGCCCTGAGTCAGCATCGCACAATGGATGAACTAAAGCTATATTACAACTATCGTAACATTAAAGTCATAGGGACTCTCCCCGAAAAGGACTACTTGTTCCTTGAACTATCCATCCCATGCAATCAATTGGATCCCTCAAACCGCTGTTTAGTCCATGATTCACCTGACCTTAAACCCTTTTTATGCCATGCTTATCCTACTGAGCCGGATAACATACCAGAATGCGGCTATCAGTTTAGTCCTAAAACCATCCTCTAATGGAGTCTGTCGCATTAAGCCCCTACTAACAAGTCTCACAGGCATATTTCTTCCCTCAGCTCATATTTTCCATCATTCAGACGGATGCGACAGGCTTCTATATTAGGATCATGCTCTAAGAATAAAATCCACTGATGTTTACACGCTTTTGCTAATAAGTTCTTTTTCTCTTCAATGGAAGTCAGAGGATGAAGATCATAGGCCATCACCCAGTGAGGCGGTAGATGAGCGGTCGTAGGGATCACATCAGCACAGTAGATCAGTGTTGTATTTCTATCCGATATTTTAACCGCCTGCAGACCTACTGTATGACCATTAAAAGGCATAAGTTCAATATCCGGGAAAAGTTCCACCCTTCCACTCACGATTCTAAGGCAATGTTTGCTACGAAGAGGCTCGATATTTTCCATCAGGTAGCTTTGACGGTCGCTATCAGAAGGGTTTAAAGCCCACATCAGGTTCTTTCTTTGAATGTAGTACAGGGCGTTGGGAAAAGCTGGAACTAAATTCCCCTGATGATCATAATCAGTCGCCCCCCCAGCATGATCGTAATGAAAGTGTGTTAGGATCACATGAGTAATATCCCGTTTCTCTAAACCAACAGCCTGAAGGGATCTTTCAAGGTTATATCTGGTGTGATCAATGGCCATAAAGGTTTTTACCTTATCGTCCATCTTATAACCAATACCACAGTCGATCAATATGTTTTTTCTCTTTCCTTTTATTAGAAGGCAGCGTAAGGCAAGTTCAACACGATTCTCATCGTCAGAAGGAATATGCTGGTGCCATAAAGTTTTGGGTATCGTAGCAAAAAAGGTGCCACCATCCAGGCGAAAACGGCCTGTTTCAATGGTATGGAGTTGATACGATCCGATTTTCATAGGGTGGCTAGACTTTGACGATTGGAAGTGAACATAGTGTTTGGCCTCTAGAAGGGTCAAGCCATCGGCTCACTCCTCTAATGAGATTATAAATCAAACGTTTAGCGTGCAAAAACACTTGGTGGCAGTACCCCTAGGGGTTTGATTATTCAAGCCCCTAAAAATATTCAGGTAAACCCGCCAGTTATGAGACAATCAATTAGATTTCTTTTTATACTTGACTAAATTAAGCTGTCTGGCTTTCTGAGAAACGGCAGTTGGGGTTCGATTAATCATATCGCCAATGTCACTATAGCTTTTCACAGTATAATTTTCCTTTAAAACCTTTATATCCTCTTCCGTCCAGGCTTGCCGCTTATGCTTATTATTAAGACGATTCACCAATTGGCGATGACTGGTGGATTTCTTAAGGCCCAGTAATGAGGCCTTTGCATCGATACTGGCTTTTGTTTTATTTAACACCTTGGAAATATAGCGATTACTGTGATTGGAATACAGTTCGGTTAATAGATTCTCTTCCGTGTGAGTCCAATTAGAAATAGACTTTTTTTGAGAACTATTTCTTTTTTTCTGTTGATTGCCAGTCATAACCCCCCTCCAGAGTACGATGAATATTAATTTATAAAAACTAGTGCCACTGATGCGATAAGCGATTTAAACCAATGATAGAACCAAGTGAAACCCAGAAAATATATGCAAATTTGATGCCCATAGTCCGATTATTTCTACGAATAGGTTAATAATTTAAAGCAATGATATATCTAGAAATATTGAGATGCAAAGGGTTCAATAAAATGCCTGGGAATGAGAATACTGCAATATTTGCACTTCAGGACCTATTGGATTTATTGTAAGTATCTATTTCATTCACAGGGTATTATTTATAATATAGCCTAAAATATAAGCCGTGTTCTTTTTAACACAATCGCCGTATCTCCTCTCTCAATAAGCCTTAAGGAGCTTAAGTCCAGTTTAGATCGGCAAATATCTTCTTAAAGACTTCTTCAATCTTATCTAAATCGGCGTTTTCATCATTAGGGACAATCTGTTGATATGGGATAACTATCTTGTATTTTGATACTTCCTGATCCATTGAAGAACGTATAAAATCTCGCAGGTTATTGTCTCCCAAATCCAAAAACAATTCGATACGGAGTCCATCTTCCTCATTTTTCATGGCTAAACCCAGAATTTCAGAGGCCTGATTTAGTTTGTAGCTCATGGGGGTGATTAACTCCGCCATGATCCAACCCTCCTCAGAAAACAGGTCTTCAACTTCAAACTGAAAGGTCTCTTCAAGAACG
>ENA-ORDP01001523-ORDP01001523.1-marine-sediment-metagenome-genome-assembly--contig:-NODE-1523-length-12499-cov-12.190453_pt1 | contig 12499 bp, 9 predicted proteins | sample MGYA00248627_ERZ508539 | MGnify/ENA primary metagenome ERZ508539 (study PRJEB26208, sample SAMN05571518) | marine sediment metagenome | biome: deep sea; feature: Hydrothermal vent; material...
TCGCCGCGGTCGGCCTCGACCTCGGCACATTGTTCCCGAATGGCCCGGTCACGGCGCGCGGAAGGCCGGTACGGGGAACGTCAGGATGAGCGCGCCAGCACCCACCCTAGAGTCTCCGAAGGATGCCGCGCGCCGCCTGGCCGCTTCTGCACTGCGCGACGGCTACCGCCCGGAAGCCCTGCACGAGTATTGCGACGCCGCCGGCAGGCCGCTGTTCTGGCGCATCCGCCTCAAGCACCCCGACGGGCGGAAATGGATCCGGCCCATGCGACAATCCAGCCCCGGCGGCTTCGAATTGGGGGAACCGGAATTCCCCGCTGGCAAACCATTGTACCGGCTCCCCGAGATCGCGAAGACCGATGCTGATCTGCCCGTGCTGGTGGTCGAAGGCGAGCTGTGCGCGGACGCGCTGGCACAGCGTGGCCTTATCGCGACCACGAGCGGCGGCGCATCGAGCGCAAGCGGCGCAGACTGGTCGCCGCTGACGGGGCGCCAGGTGATTCTCTGGCCGGACTTGGATGATCCCGGCGCACAGTACGCACTGGACGTTGTGACGCGGCTGCGTGGGATTGCGGCGCGGGTCGAGATCTTCGATGTACGCAACCTGGGGCTGCCCGCACACGGCGACGCTGTGGATTGGTTGTATGAGTACCCCGATGCGACGGGGGCGGACGTGCTGGGGTTGTCCGTAGTTCCGGCGCCGGAAACCGCCAACACGCCCGATGTACACAGCCATGAACCGGCGCAGCGATGGCCGGATGATCTTGACCCCGCTGCGCTGCACGGACTGGCCGGCGAGATCGTGCACACCCTTGAGCCGCACACTGAAGCGGACCCCGCCGCGATGCTCCTGCAATTCCTGGCGGCGTTCGGCGTTGCTGTGGGACCCGGACCGCATTACTTGATCGAGGGCGACCGGCACTGTGCGCTGGTCTGGCTAGTGCTGGTCGGGGAGACCAGCAAAGCCCGAAAAGGCACGTCCTGGGGCCGAATCCGCGCCCTGTTCGAGGTCGCCGACCCAAGTTTCATCAGCGAGCGCGTGATGCGCGGATTGTCGAGCGGCGAGGGATTAATCTGGGCCGTCCGGGATCCGATCACGAAGCGCGAGAAAACCAAAGAATCCGGCGTCTTCGATGAGGTCGAGGTGGACGCGGGCGTGGTCGATAAGCGGCTGCTGGTGTTTGAGTCAGAGTTTGCGAGCGTGTTGCGCGTCATGGCCCGCCAGGGGAGCACACTGAGTCCGACACTGCGGAGCGCCTGGGACTCCGGGGCGCTGCGAATCATGACCAAGAACAGCCCGGCTATTGCTACGGGAGCCCATATCGGCACCGTGGGCCACGTCACGGTAGACGAGATGCGCCGCTACCTGGACCGCACCGAGGCGGCGAGCGGGTTCGCGAACCGCTTCCTCTATTGTGCTGTACGCCGGTCGAAGTGCCTGCCCGACGGCGGAAACCTGGATGAGAAGGGCGTGGCAGATCTAGGACGCAAGGTCGAGGCAGCCCTGAAGGCGGCGCGCCAGATCGAGCGTATAACCATGACCGAGGAGGCACGGGTCTTGTGGCATCGCGTTTACCCCGAGTTGTCGGAGGGGTTGCCCGGACTGCTCGGAGCTGTCACAGGGCGCGCTGAGGCGCAGACAATCCGCCTTGGGCTGCTCTATGCGCTTCTAGATGGCTCACACCGAATCGAGGCGGCGCATCTGACGGCGGCCCTGGCGGTGTGGGAACGGTGCGAGGCGTCGGCACGGTACGTGTTCGGGTCGGCGGTGGGTGATCCTGTGGCCGATGAAATACTGCGCGCGATGAAGGTCGCGGGAAGCGCCGGCATGACGCGAACCGAGATCCGGGACCTGTTCAAACGGCATCGCGGGGCGGACGAGATCGAACGCGCGTTGGTTCTGCTCCGCAATCACAAACTGGCCCGCATTAAACGCCAAGCGGTGAAGGGCCCCGGACGTCCGGTTGAGGTGTGGTTCACGATGTAATGACCTGCGACATAAGCGACCAAATTCGAATTATGTCGCTTTGGTCGCTTATGTCGCACCCCGTGGAGGTAAGAAATGGGACGCTACCTGGACCTGATCGAGGACGCGAAGGCCAACCCGGTGGGGGCTGCTGCATCGCAGATTCTCCGCGATTCTTTACCGCCTGGCGCACCGCAAACGCAACCGGAGACGAAGCCCTGCCCCCCGACGGTGCCGGCGGACAACGCCGACCGCATCCTCGCCGAAGCCGTCGAGGATCTGCGCGAGCACTGGAACGAACGAGCGGCGATCCTGGAGCACGACGCCGGGCTACCCCGGGCCCAGGCCGAGGAACAGGCCGCGGCCATGACCGCAACGCTGGCCCGCAATCGCGCCTATCCCTGGCAGGCCCTGCGCCTGGCCCTGGCGGAACGTCCCGACCTCGCGGCCCAAGTACCGAATGAGCCCGGGCCGGTGGACCGGCTGCTGTGGGGCGTGCCGCGGCTGGCGATCCTGCCCAGCCGGCGTGTAATCCCGCAAGGCAGAGTCCAGCCGTGAGCCTGCACGCCCTCGCAAGCGGCACCCTGGCCCACCGATCCCGTGAAGCGCACCGGCACCAAGGGCAACCCCTACGTCACCGCGAGCCTGCGTGTCACTGCGGAGGATTCCTCGCTGGTGGTGCTGGCAAAGCCCGGCGACGGACTGGCCGAGATCACCGAAAGCCTGCGGGGCCGTTTCGGGGCCGAGCGCGTGCTGGAGGTGCGCCACCATGACTGAAACCCTGGGGGCCCTGATCCTGACCGCTGCGTTCCTGGCCGGGTTCTTGCCGCTGCTCCGGGTCACTTTCTAAATTCCGGTGGTCAAGGGGGGTTGTGCCGCGGCCGCTATGGTGTACGATCTTGCACGTTGGAGGGCACCATGGGAACCAAGCGGACACCCTTACGGCTGCACGCCGTCTTCGAGGAATGCCCAGAGGGCGGCTATCACGCCTATGTGCCCGAAATCCCCGGCGTGCACACCCAGGGCGAGACGCTGGCCGAGGCGCGGGAGAACTTAGCCGAAGCACTGGAGCTGGTGCTGGAGCACAACCGGACCCAGCACGCCAAGCCGAAGGGCAAGGTGATCGAAGAGCCACTGGCCTGCGCGTGAAGCGCGTCGATCTGATCCGACGCCTCGAAGCCCACGGATGCAAGCTGGTACGCGAAGGCGGCAAGCATTCGATCTTCCAGAACCCTGCCAACGGCGCGATTTCCACAGTGCCACGTCATCGGGAAATCAAAGAATACACCGCCCGGGGCATCTGCAAGGACCTCGGCGTACCGTTTTGGTGACTGAGGCCACGGGGTCCTGGTCCTGACCGCCGGGTTCCTGCCGCCGTTCTGGCGGATGTAGGGATATACGCTAACCCTACCAATCTCTCCATTTATCATCGTGTCCTGTAAGCCTGCGGGCGATCCAGAACACCGTGCCCCAAAAATGGATCGCCACAGCCCAGAAAAGGAAAAACAGGGCCGCCACTACCGCCGCGTGAACCAGAACACCACACCGTGGAAATGCGATCCGACCACCGGGATGCAGATTACCCATACAACCAGATAGAACTTACCAAAAGACGAGAAATCCTCCCGCGTCCACCTACCAAAACTTTTCATCATGCCCCCTCGCCACCAACTCAGGAGACACCTACTAGAGCAGTTTCCCGATACCGACGCCGATCAAGAACAAGATACCGGCTACTGCAACTTCGCCCAGGTAGACCATGATCGCCCATTGTATGAATGGGACAACCCCGGCCGACCAGAAATCAGGCAGAATCCATCAAATATCTTGGTCACTCTCACCCATGGCGACATAGAGGATCAAGCCCGCTGCGGCTAGAACAACAACCACCAAAAACTGACGCCTTTAGCGCCGAGGACAACTCCACGCTGTCGCGAGAAGGGCTATATGACGCCACTACCGAGCTAAAGCCATCTGTTTTATGTCCTGAGTACCCGGGACATAGACAACTTGGATCAAGTAATACTTGTTGCGGTCAAAAGAACCCTCAATTGGTCTTATAGCGCAGTTCCAGTCACCATGAATGTATGCCACCACACCTCAGAATTGATACCTTTATTGCTTTACGCCGCCTAACCGGATCGTCCCGGGAAAAGATTCCCCAGTACTTCCTTGCCTGGAGCGTTAGGAGTTTCAGGAGTCGGTGCACGCGCCACGCAATTTGGCGATGGCATATCCCCATTCGATGCGTTCCTGCTCCAAGCGGACACTTGCCCCCCAACGGCCTTGTCTCAGCCCCTGGAAAACCTTTGTTTCCCCCTCGTCAAGCCTGCGCAGTTCAAGGGCGCTGGACGGTCGTTCCTCATGTCCCCACAAGGACCGATGCCTCATCAGGGTTTCCTCGTCCATGAGCAGCGAACGGATCTTGGGAAGGTATTCCCGCAGGCGGTCAAGGATGATGAATCCGTGCGTATCCAGATCACCCCAGTAGTGGCAGGGGATCGCCCGCAGCCATGGCAAGTCGCCAAATGGTTCGACCGTGTAGCCCTGCCCCATGAACACCACCGCGCCGGGCAGATCCTCGAAGGCGAGACCGGTCTGGAGATTTTCGACGATAAAGGTGCATCGAATGGGGAGTTGAAGTGTTGCGACCTCCGAGACCGGCGCCTGAATGTCTCCTATGCCGCCCAGCCGCTCGCGCAGTGCCGGGTCGAGCAGCCGCATGTGCAGGAGTTGCGGCGGGCGGCGCAGCCCAGCCAGGGCATGGAAATCCCTGCCTTCAGCGGCTCCGAGAAGAGGGCGCAGCCAGGCGTCAACCACCTTCCGCCGCCTTTCCAGCCATTTGCTGTCCAAGCCGGGGATGGGGAGCTGCCGGATATAGAGATTCGAGGCGGGGTGGGTCGACAGCCAGTCGATCAGTGTCACGAGCCGTTCGAAGTCGGCCTGCTGCCACGCCATCAGCACATCAATGGAGCGGGATACCGCATGCTGCAGCTGCGGCCACCGGGCGGTCACCTCCCGGAAACGACGGGTGGCGCGCACCCAGCCCTCGTACCGACCAATAAATGACGCCACCTCGTCCGGTGTATCGAACATCAGCACCTCGGGCAGGCGCTGCGTTCCCAGTATCCGCCAACGGCGCTCGGTCCAAAGGACGGTTCCTGCTCCATTCCACTCCGCCCAACCCCCTTGCCATACCCGAACCTGAGTCAGCCGTTCCATCGCCTGCTGCTGGCCGGGAATACCCAGGACGATCCGCAGCGGCCAAACACCCTCTCCAGCCAACCACGCCCGGCACTGGTTGCGAAAGCGGATCCGCAAGCGGTCGCTGACCTCGTCCGGGTCAAGTAGAAAGCTCTTCGCCATGGGCGGACGCAGGCAGCCTGAGCCGCTGCTGTTGGTTATCGTATTCGATGGGAAGGGTGGCCGAGCGCTTGCGGTCGGCGATACCCACGAAACAAGCGCCACCGATGAAGGGTTCGAGGGTCATCACCGACTTCAGGGGAGTGGCGACGATCATCTGGAAACCGAATTTCTCGAAGATCCGCATGGCCAGCTCGGTGAATTCGTTGTCCGCCTTGCCGAAGGCCTCGTCAAGCACCACCGGCGCGTAAATCGGCAGGCATCCGTCGACGCCGCCCAACTGGTAGCGCAGCGCCGCCGCAAGACAGGTGGTGGCCAGTTTCTCCCGCTGGCCGCCGGACTTTCCGGCGCCGGAGCGGTAGATCTCCACATCCCTGCCGTCGCGGTCCAATTCCCGGCCGATGAACTCCACATGCAGACGCACATCGAGCACCTGTTCGCGCCAACGCCGCTGTTCAGGATCACCGCCCCCCAAACGGCGCACCAGGTGCCGCAGGATCAGGAACCGTCCCTCCGCGCTCTCCCGATCTTGTTGCCAAGCGTGGCCGAGAACCTGCTGTACCTGCTCGCGGAATTCGCGCACGTCCTGCAAATGACGATCGCTGATCTCGATCTGCAGACAGGTCCCCGGATTGAACTCGGCGTCGGCCAGCCCCTCGTTGACCAGTTCCATGCGGGCATGGATGTCCTTGCGCGCCTGGGAGAGGTGGGCATTGAGGGCGGCGAGGTTCTCCGTGCTTTGTTCCTTGAGCATGTCGAAAAAGCGCTGTTCGTACCTGGGCAGACCGTCCCGTTCCAGCCGTCGCAGCAACGCGAGGAACTCCGAGGCGGAGTGGACCGTCGCATCCATGTCGGCGCCCTCCTGAGGCCACTCCCGCTTGAACGCCTCGAATGCCCGTTCCATCCGCCTGATGCAATCCGTTCGGATATCGCGGAACCCATTCAGCTCTTCGTTGATGGCGCGTTCCACCTTGCGACGCCGCTCGTCCAGGTTCCGAAGGGTTGTAGCCCCTTCGGCCGCGAAACGCCGGTGCAACCTCTCCCGGCCTTCCGGGGCGGGCCTGGGGATCACCTGCAGTTTCCCACGCGTGTCCGCCAGATCCTGGTTCTGCTGTTCCAGTTGCCGGACATTGGTCTGCTGTTCGATCTGCACCTCTCGAAGTTTTCCTTCTGCCGCTTCCACGACCTTGCGCTGCTTTGCGATCCGTTCGCCGAGGTCTCGCAGTTCGCGGTTCCCCTCCCGCAGCTCGCGGAGCTGCGCCTCGATCGCCTGGATGCGATCGAGGACGCTGCCCACGTCGATGTCCTGCCAGTCGAGATTGATGAGGCGATAGCAGGCCTCGACGCGGCGCTGCTGGGCCTCCCGCTCCTCCCTGATGGCGTCCAGTTGTCGATCCAGACCGGCGATCTCCGCCCCCAGTTCTCCGGCCCGCCGCATGTAGAGGGCGAGTTTGTCGCGGTTGTCGAAGCCGAGCACCCAGCGGCGGCGGTCATCGACCGCCCAGCGGTCGTCCTTCTCGTGGCGACCATGACCGTGGCGCACCTGACCCTGCCGGGTGATGGCCCGATCTTCCTGACGGAAGTCGCGCATGGTATCGACACAGGCGTAATCGAACCGCCGCCGCAGCTCCGCTTCCAGCCATGGGCGGAAGGTGGTCTCCTTCAGCTCCAGCTTGTGCAGCAACGACTGCGACCGCGGCTGCATGCCGCCGGCGGGCAGTTTGTCGTCCACCCGGTAGTACACGACACGGGTACCGAGGTGGGTGTCGTTGATGTAATTCGACAAGGCAGCGTAACGTCCCTTGTCCACCAGCAGCGAGAGGGCGAAACCGTGCAGCAGGCGTTCGATGGCACCCTGCCACTCGGCGGTCTCCGGCTTCACCTGGATCAGCTCGCCGATGAAGGGCAGTCCCGTCTCGGAGCAGCCCAGCTCCGCCGCCATCTTCCGACGCAGATCCAGCATATGGGCGGGGATGTTGGACGGCTGGCGCTGCATCGCGTCGATCTCGCGGCGCACAGCGACGAACTCTTTCTTCAGCTCGTTTTCCCGGTCGCGGATGGCGTCGCGGCGTGTGTCCGCATCCCCCTGCCCGCTGCGCCACGCCTCCACCACGGATCGCGCCTCGCTCACCCGCTCGCTGAAGCCGTGGGCATTGTCCGGCACACTCCAGCCAAGCACACGGCAGGCTGCCTCCACCTGACCGCGGTGCTTCAGGCGCTCCTCCCGCTGCGCTTCGGCCTTGGCCTTGTCGCTCTCCAGCGATTCGATGCGGTCACCGCCACGCTGCCGGTGCTGCACCTCCAGCTCGCGCAGCAGGTCCTGTTGCAGGGCGAGTCGTTCCCGGCATTGCCGCTCCTCGCCCTCGAGTCCCTGCTCGCGGGTCTTCAGTTCCTCAATGGCCTGCGTGAGCAGCTCGGCGCGCAGCCCCTCGGCGTAACCGTCAATGCCAACCAGCAACTGCTCGTGCCGGGTGATCTCCGTTTCCACCGTCTGCAACCGCTCATGCTGCTCGCAGGCCGGTCGCAGGGTCTCCACTTGGCGGCGCACGGTCACCACCTCCTGGTGCGCGGCGTCCAGTTCGGCAAACTCGGCCACGAGGCGTTCCGCCGCCGCAAAGGAGTCCGGTCGCTCCAGCATGAACTCGCGCAGAAAGCTGTTCAGATCGCCGAGGTTCTTGGCCGACTGGGTCTTGTGCAGCAGCTTCAGGGCCAGCTCCGATTCGATGCCGAGCAGACGGCGAAACCGCTCGCCGTAGGGGCGAAAGGTATCGCCGAAGTGGTCCACATCGCTCAGGCGACTCTTCAGGGTGCGGATGTCCAGGTCGAAGCCGCCCAGCTCCCGCGTCACGTCGAAGGAGCGTTCGGCGATCATGTAATGGCGCCGCACGTCGGCGTTCGCCGCGGCGGCGCCACGCAGCCAGTAGAGGTGGATAAGGCTGACCTGCCGCCCCTCCCCGTTGGCGAAGGTGAGCACCAGCGCCGACCAAGTGGTGCCGGTACGCAGAAAGCGGGTGGCGATCTCGCCGGAGCCGGCGTCCTTCTGGTCGCCCCAGGCACCGCGCACGTAGGAGACCAGGGTGCGGTCACACCGGCTGCGATCCCCCTCCTTGGCGGCTGCGTTGAAAGTGAGCCACTGCGGGGGAACCAGCAGCGCTGCCAGAACGTCGAGCAGGGTGGACTTGCCCGAACCCGAGCGTCCCACGAAAAGGAAACCTTCCTCGGCAATGGCGATATCGTGCAGATCGGAGAAGGTGCCCCAGTTGAACACCTGCAGGCGACGCATGCGAAACTGCTGGCACCGCTGTTTGGCGGCTGCGTCGACAAAAAAGTCCGATTGATTGGTCATTCCGGTGTGTCCTGATCCCCTTCAAGTGCGGCCCGCTGCGCCTGCGCATAGATTCGGCTCAGCGCGGCCACCTCCTCGGCACTGAACAGAAGCTTGAGAGTGGGTGAGATCTCGAACCGCCCCTCGCTGCCACGGACGGCGGTGAGCAGGCTGTTCTTCTTGACCTTCTCGACGGCCGCATTGACGCGCCGCTCGAAACCGGCACGGTCGGTATTGAGGGCGCGCTCGTAGAGTTTCATCTGTTCCATCATCTCCGGCATCGAGACCACCGCCCGTTCGCCCCGCAGTTCCGCATCCGCCAGCAGGCCGCGCAAATAGAGCAGCAGTACCGACTCCAGGTAAGTCAGGCGGGTCCGGCGCAGCAGGATTGGCGCCTCCAGTTCGCCGGTATCGGCCTGGCGGACGAAGGCGATTTGGGCGTCCGTGTCCATCACCAGTTCCAGGAACAGGTCGGCCAGTCGCGACTGCACCTGTTCCCGGTAGCGTAGCAGCGCCGGCCAGAGGCGGCTGTGACGCCGCCCGTCCACCGACGGCCCCGACAGGAGCTGCACCAGCGGACGGCGCGCCTCGAGCGGCAGCTCGCCGGTATCGCCGGGGTACAGGGGCTGGCGCCCCCCCTGCTCCCCGTCCGTCTGCGCTGGCGCCTCCGCCCCATCCGAGGGCGACGCTTCATCCCACCCGATCATGCCGCCTCCTCACGAAATAGATACGTGGGATACGCGCGCAGCGCATCACTCCGTCCAGACCGGTCCAGCAGACCCGGTCGCGCTGGTCAGTGCGAATCCCCTCACGCACCGCCAGCGCCAACAGCCCCACCACCGTACCAAGTCCCTGCTCCGCCGGATAGGTTTCCAGCACTTCAGCGACCGACACCTGTTCGCGCCGCGCCAGCAGGGCCACCAGCTGCTCACGCAATCGGCGGAAATCGATCTCCGACTGGGCCAGCAGTTCGCCCACCGCCTCCAGCGAGATCTCCACCGGTTCGGCGGCGGCGATGCCCCCCTCGACCCGGTCCGTGCTCGGGTCGTGCAACTGCCATTGGGAAACCGAACGCAGGTTGGCGCTGGTCAGATGGAGTTCGAGACCGATGTCGTCGGTGGGCCGAAAACGCTCCTTCGCCCCCAGCGCCCGCCGCTGGGCCAGCTGCAGCAGTTTATTCAATCGTCGCTGCTCCTGGTAGGCGCGGCTCTGCACGAACTGCTTGAGACCGCGCGCGAATTGCTGGAACACCTCGTGTACCTCGCCACCGTTGTCCAGCAACGACCGGGTCAGTTGCATCAGAAAACGCCTCTCGCGGCGGGTGAGCTTGTGAGTGAACTCTCGGGAGAAAACCCGCTCTAGCGCCTCCTCGAACTCCAGCGTCTGCTCCGGATCGGTCAGGAGCCGCCAGAAGGCGCGAAAAGTCTTGCCGGCATCGCTCTCGGCCACCACGTCGACACCGGAGAAAACCTTCTCCAGCACATCACCACGGTTTCCCTCGTTCTCGACGATCTGCTCCCGCAGGTCGCGGTTGAGCACCTGAAATTCGTCACGTACCCGGCGAAAATCGTTGGCCAACTCCTGGGCCAGGGCAAGCACCTCCCTCACCCGCTCCAGCGCCCGCTCCTCCGGCAACGGCTCCAGGCGCCCGGCGCGCACCGCCTCGATCTCCGCATCCAGCCGTTCCCGCTCCCGCAGCAGTGCCTCGACCCGCGCCTCCGGATCGGTCTCGGTCTGCTCCGCCAGTTGGCGCAATTGGTCGATCACCAGTGACAGACGGGTCTCGGTGGCGAAGGCGCGCCGCTCCGTAAGCCCCTGGACGAACTGGATGACGCGCACCGCCGGAGTGCTCAGCTCGTACTCTTCCTCGATTGCCCCCGGCGGGAACGAACGCACCAAATAACCCGCCCGCAACCAATTGGCGAGATAGACCTCCACCGTCTGCGGCAGGTCCACCCCCTGGGTCCGCAACTGCGTCAGATCCTGCCGCAGCCGCTCCAGCAGAATGGAACTGGGCAGACGACGCTCCTTCTCCATCAGGTGCACCTGTAGTAACCCAAGCGCCATCGGAGCGTTGTCCAGCGCGAGCAACGCCCAGGCCGCCTCCCTGCGCAGCCGCTGATTGGACAGGACCTGCTTTATCGCTTTCACCTGCACTGTAATCCCTTGCTCCGCCAACTCCCGCCTTGGCTGGCTGCCGAAATTCAGCCGAATCCCGGAGTTGTGATGAATAGAAAACCGCGGATCGGTCTCTGAAAACCGGACATGGGGCTCCGGGCACATTTCTGAATACCGGAACTCCTATAATTATGGCTTATGTCACGCCTACCGCCATACCACAAGGCCAACCCCACCAGATTGGCCTTTTCCGTCGTGAAAAGGTTTGTACCTTCGGAGATTCGAGGGCAGTTTCGAGGTTGCGCCAGCGTTCGGCAAGCTCGCGTTAGATCACATGGCCATCTCCACTAATTCCCAGAGGCCGACCCCTCCCGGGTTGGCCTTTTCTTTGCGTAACATTTTGTATCCGCGCGTGTTTCTGTGAACCGCCGCGGACTTCGGGTGTGACCGTGCAAGAACCGTCCCGTTCCCCGCAACCGTCATCCGAGAACTTCATACCCGACAACGCACCTTTCTTATACTAACATTCCGTCTCAAGGATGCCTGTCGTCACGTGCGCTGATCAGGCGTCGAACCCCTCGACGATGATCCCCTGCGACTCCGGCCAGTCCAGCGCACCATCGGGGTCGGTTTGCATCTTTTCTCTGCCGAGCAATCGGACCGTAATCGTGCTTGGCGGTGGGGTATCAAGTTCAGCGGATCTACAGCCAGATTAAACAGAATAATAGAATCCGGCGGCGTGTCGTCGAGGATAGTAGCAACCCGGAAACTGCGGGTATTGGACAATGAAAGGCAAAAAACGCAGAATAGCGGGGATTACAAGGTCCGGCACCCGGCGGCATACGTGCGGATACCGGGTTTATGTGTCTACTCAAAAGGTGTACCGAATGGCAAAGAAAGGTGTGAAGAAAGTAACGACCAGGAAGGCGAGCCGGAAGAAAAAGGCCTCTGCGGTTTCGGCCTCCGTCGGGCCCGCCGTGAAAGGCAAGGCATGGACCCAGGCGCAGACGATACGACACTTGGCGGAAACCTCCGGGCTGCCCGCCACACAGGCCAAGGCCCTGTTCGCCGAACTCAGCGTCGTCGCGGAACGGCATTTAAAGAAGGGATCGGTCGGGACGTTCACCATCCCGGGCTTGGCGCGGTTGCGGGTAACCATGAGGCCGAAAACCAAGACTCGCCAGGGCCGTAATCCATTCACCGGCGAGGAAATCACCATTCCGGCGAAGCCCGCACGGAGGGCGTTGCGCGCCCGGCCGGTCAAGGCGATCAAGGATAAGGTGGAAGGGAAATAAGAGAAGGGGTGAGGGGATCAATAAAGGGGAATTCTTTGGTTTCGATCCCCTCATCCTGTCCTTCTCCCGGTGGAAGAAGGAACCACCGATTCAGATCAGTGGAAAATCCATAGGGTTCCGGTACTGCGGTGTATCGCCGTACTCAGTATGTACAGTATGCGAAATGGGACATCCAAATCCCATTTCACCTTGCGCCCGGCAACAAGCGTTCGGGCCCCTGCCGCTCTGCGTCCGCCTCCGCTCGAAAGATAGCGGTAGCGTCGAGTCGTCGCGTCCCGTTGCCCACGTCGATCACCTCGTGGCCGGTGACCCGGCTTGAAGGATAAGCGGTAGCGTTGAGTCGCGCTTGTCCCCGGCGGTTCTAGATCACCCGTTCATTGCCCCCGTCGATGGGGATCTGGGCACCGGTGGTCTTGGCGAACAACGGACCGC
>ENA-ORDP01001524-ORDP01001524.1-marine-sediment-metagenome-genome-assembly--contig:-NODE-1524-length-12488-cov-6.056624_pt1 | contig 12488 bp, 15 predicted proteins | sample MGYA00248627_ERZ508539 | MGnify/ENA primary metagenome ERZ508539 (study PRJEB26208, sample SAMN05571518) | marine sediment metagenome | biome: deep sea; feature: Hydrothermal vent; material...
TCTTCCCGAGGCTTCCGAGTTTGGTAAGCAACCACGCACGGTCCTCCGAGCGCATGTCCATGGACAGTGACTTCGCCAATGCTCCGAGACCACGCGGCTGCTCGCCATTGATCCACACCTCGAACGGTTTGTTGGTGCCATTCTCGATGTGTCCAACCGACACGGCGAACTTGTACCCGAACGGATGCTGAACCATGTAGGTCCAGGCGGGATTTCCGGACGGGGTTTCAGGGCGCCGTCTCCACCGCAGGCTTGCCAGTGGAGGCTGTGGGAGCGTACCCAGGCGAATTCTCCGGTCCGGGTCGGACTCGTCGAAATCGGCTTTCTCGCCCGGTTGGGCCGGACTTTCGGGACTTGAACTCTCAACGCTCAACACCGACCCGGTAACCTGGTTCGGACGAAACGTCGCAAGCCCCTTACACCCAGACTTCCAGGCTTCGTAGTACAGCTTCTTGAACTCCTCGTACGGATAGTCGGCCGGTACGTTGACCGTCTTCGAGATAGAGGTGTCGATGTACGGCGCCACCGCCGCAACCATCGAGAGATGATCGCTGGCACTGATGGACAACGCCGTCACAAAGCTCTCCGGGAGTTTCGAGACACTCCCACCGGACTCTTTGTACCTCCTGTGCGCGTGGTCCTCCACGAGGTACTCTCGGGTCTCGCCAGAGGCTTCCCGCTTCCTGCGGGTATACGTCCAGGAAAATGCCGGTTCGATACCGTTGCTGGCATTGTCCGCAAAAGCCAACGAGATCGTCCCCGTGGGAGCGATACTCAACAAGTGGCTGTTACGGATTCCTTGCCCGGCGATCTCACTCCGGATGTAGTGCGGGAGGCGTTTCGCAAAACCGGACTCCAGATATTCCGGTAGCCGGCACATCGGGAAGGAACCCTTTTCCTTGGCAAGCTCCACTGAACCCAGGTAGGCTTCGTCGCGCAAACGTTCCGCGATCTCGGCCGCCATCCGGCGCCCTGGCTCGGAGTCGTACCGGAGCCCCAACATAACGAGGGCATCGCCCAGCCCGGTGAACCCGAGCCCGATCCGGCGTTTCGCCATCGCCTCCTTGCGCTGCTTTTCCAACGGCCAGTAGGTAACCTCTAGCACGTTGTCCAGCATCCGGATCGCCATCTGCGCCAGGTCTCCGAAGGACTCGAAATTGAACCTCGCTTCCTTGAGGAACGGGGATTCGACGAACCGCGTGAGATCGATGCTCCCCAGGCAGCAACATCCGTATGATGGGAGCGGCTGTTCAGCGCAGGGGTTAGTTGCCTCCAGTGTCTCGCAATACTGGAGGTTGTTCTCCCGGTTCATCGTATCCAGGAACAGAACTCCCGGCTCGGCATGATCGTAAGTGTTCTCCATGATCAGGTTCCACAACTCGGAGGCCCTGACCGTTTTGTACACCCACCGACCGTCAGCGAACTGACGCGCTCCGGCCTCTTTTGTCTCCTCGTCCGGCTCCGCTTCGTGGACCAGATCCCAATTGGCGTCCTGCCCGACCGCCTCCATAAAGGAATCCGACACTCCAACGGAGAGATTGAACTGCGTGAGCCGTCCCGCCTCGTGCTTAGCGACGATGAACGCCTCGATGTCCGGATGATCGCACCGCAGAACGCCCATTTGGGCGCCACGCCGCGCTCCCGCGGACTCGACGGTCTTGCACATGGAATTGAAGATGTCCATGTAGGACAGCGGACCGGAGGCCCTTGAATGAGTGCCCTTCACCGCCGCCCCTTTCGGCCGGATGTTCCCGAATTGATACCCGACTCCACCACCGCGTCGCATCGTCTCCGACGCCTCGGCGAGGGCATTCATGATGCCGGGCCGTCCGAGATCGTCCTCGCCTGTCATTGAATCGCCGACTGATTGCACGAAACAATTGATCAGCGTTGCCTTCATTCCGGTTCCGCCGGCGGACATAATTCGCCCGGCCGGGATGAATCCGGCCTGCAGCGCCTCGGCGAACCGCGGCGCCCATTTTCCGGGGTCGTCTTCCACCCCGGCCAGGGCGCGAGCCACGCGGGTAAAAATGTCTTCCCGCGTACGCTCGTCCCCCTTTGCGTACTTCTCGAGAAGCACATCCAGAGAGATCTCTTGTGGCTTCATGGGAAACCTCCTTAATTGGAACCCCACCCGGGGTTCGTGAACTACACGCCCGATCAGGGTCATTTTTCGGCATTGGGGTGCCAACGCGGTTTCTTTACCCTCCCCCGCCGGGAGCGCCCTCTTGGGCTGGAAATCCAAAAAACCTTTCCGCTGCCCTCGCGTCGAAACACGAAGACACTGAAAAGCCCCGGATTGATCCGGGGTGGTGAAGATGGAAATTCGGGAAATCTGGCTGGGCTTCGAGGAGCGCAATGCTTCCAGCACTTCTGCAAGCGTCTTTTTCATCATTGCCTCCTTGGGTGCTAATAGAGAAATGGGTTAGATAAGCCCTCTTTCGGCGAACGAGGTGCTTTCGGTCGCGGAAACCACTAAGTGATCCAGCACTCTCACGTCGATCATCGAGAGTGCATCCGTCAACCTTTTCGTGATTGCCTTGTCTGCCGTACTGGGTTCTGCCACGCCGGAGGGATGGTTGTGGTAGAGAATCATAGCTCCGGCGTTGTGCTTCAATGCCTGTTGTACGACGACACGCGGATAAACCGTAGCGCCATCGACTGTTCCCTGGAATATTTCGCGTACCGCAAGAACCCTGTGCCGGGAATCCAGAAACATGGCTCCAAACACTTCGTTTTGACAGTCCGCTAGCCGAAGACGCAGATATTCTTTCGTATCTCCTGGAGATTTGAGGCGCTTTCCGACTGCACATTTTTTCTCCAGTACTCGGAGTGCCAATGCGATCACGGAGGACTGTTCCCCCGTGGATAGGTCGGCCGGCTTCAACCCGGAGAACCGATCCACTCCCTCGACCTTCGTTTTTTTCACTGGAGTTCTCCTTTCTCGCGCCCCACCAGGACGCGGAACCAGCCGCGCATCGGGATGGCGATTATTTGGAGGTTGAATTTCGATAAAACCTCGCGGGATTTCGGCGACAACCGGGAGTTCACGGTTACGGCGGCCTCCTGCGGGTTTTCGGCGAACCCGAGGTGCGTCCCGGATTCGATGTCATCGTGGATATATGCGATTGGCATACTCACATTAGGTTTCCGTCTCAGATTACGGGCGTGACGTGCCCAGGCCGGCTCGGTTATAACCGGCCGGAACTGTGTGTAGCGCTCACCGTTTTTTCGCGTATCCGCAGGATGCCTCGAACCGAGGCGAATAGCTGGTTGGCCGGCCAGCGCCGGAAGCCCCGTTCCCAGGGCCTGGATTTTCCCGGAACCGCCTTGATGCGGCGGTTCTGGGAAAACTCGGCAGAAGCCGAAACCTGGATGAGTTGCACGGAGCGCGCCGCATGGTACGATCTGGGTAACCTAAAAATTCACGGAGAGGAGTGATGGCCAACATCGTCCAAATTACCATTGCACGAGCGAGGCGCAACCGCGCAAACATGCATCGGCTCTGGACCTGGGTGATTACCCGGCCCCCGAAACAGAAGGATGCCTGCCTTCGCATCTTGGAGGCGGTCTTCGAGAAAGATGCCCATGCCCCACCAACCACAAGCAGGCGAGATTGAGTTTTGAGAAAGGGCGCCTTGCGGCGCCCTTCTCTCTGGTTTACGTCATCATTTCCGTGAGTTCCGCGCGTAATGCGCGGTTCACCTCGTTGAACGTGGCCTGGTCCAGTCCGCACTCAGAGGGTCCTACCTCTTTGAGGCGGCTCAAGACCCAGTCCGGGTCCGCCGATTCCAGCCTACTCTGCAGGGTCCGCATTTTCGGTATGGACTCCCCGGTGGAAAAAGCGTAAACCGCGCCCTTCGTATCATGATGAATGGCCATGTTTAGTTCTCCGCGCACGCCGGAGTAAAAAAAGGCCGCCGGGACGTGCGTTCCCAGCAGCCAAGATAAAGCCCGGAAGCGCACGTCTCCCCTAAGTTGGGGCGAGCGAGCGCCCCGGAAGGGGTAAACCATGGTGGTGCATAGCGATACAGCGCCCCTCTCCTGCGGATTGAATCCGCATAGGGGCCGACCTGTTCGGCTATGCGCCGGGATTTTAGCGGCCCTGCGCCGAGTAGCGCCCGGTCCGCCGGTTGAAAGCCAGAACGATTGCTCTGGCTTTATTCTTTATCCGCCACGCCGTAGCGGCGGATTCATTTTCTCGGCCATAGCGTCGACCGAGGATTTTCAATACGCGGGTTATTTCTCGTGGCCCGCGGGCCGCGTCCGTCTTGGGACGGAAACCACACTTTGATCAATACCACCCCGGATGCCGGTTTGTCAAACTCGATTTCTCCGGCGCTTTTCCTCGTTGCTCCGAGTTGCCTCGGTTCGGACCGTTCTGGTGGCCACGCCCTCACGAATACCCCGCCAGAACCCCGCGTATTCATTGCTGGATGGGCGTTTCTTGCGCCGCATACTCCCCCCATCACAAGCGGCGGCAGACTTTCAGTCCGTTAAAGTAGTTGGATCCTCGGGAGATTGTGATGGCGAAAGACCAAGATTCCAGCGCGACGACCCGGCCCCCCCAAAAAGGCCTGCGACGCTCACGGCGCATAAACCTGTCCCTGAGCTATCCCGCGCTGGTGCAGCGCGTAGCGTTCACCACGCCAGAGGCGCAGACACTCTACCAAGTGGCTTTCGACGCCGCCAACGCAAGTCTTGGGAAGATCGTCAAATTACGCGTCAACGAGGGGGTCCCGGAATCCATCCACCAGTTGGAAACGCTGTATCGGGGAATCCTCGACGAGCGCAAGAACACCCTGGAAACGGAGCGGGCACGCATCCGTGCGCTCATCGAGGAAAATGGCATCGACGCGGAAATCGATCACTCGGAAGCGATCGAGTTCCATGCCCGCCTGACCACGCCCTGGTCGCGTGGGTATCTCGAACTCTACCGCCTGCTCGACGCGGCGCTGCTGGACCTGCGGTTGCTGTGGCTGGCGGAGATCATCGATACCCAACAGTTCCAGCGCGACGTGAAGTCACTGCGACGATTGGTGCTGGGGGTCCGCGGCTTGGTGATTTCCGCCGTCAACACGGCCTTCCGGGAAGCGAGTGTTCGTGATGGCGGCGAAGCCTCCTCCACGTCCGAGGAGGAGGCCGCTCCCACGCCCAAACGGGCCGCGCGCAAAAGAAAGACCACGAACGGTGACACTGCCCGGAAGGAAGCGGGCACCAGCGAGGCCGGGGCGAACGGCGAAAGCGACGCGCTACCGGCAGTGGGGGCTGATACGCACCCACTCATCAATTCCGCTGGCGAGTCTCTACCCCAGTAACCCCAACTTGCATTTCCAGTCATCCCGATATCCTGGGAGTCGACCCTTTTCACCCAAACCGGCTTCGTAGAAGGAGTAATCCATCGTGAAGAAAAACACCCTGTTTCCCCTCTTACTGTCCACCGCCGCTCTGTGTGCCGTACCGTTCGCGGCCTCCGCGGACGCCGCCTCCCTCAATACGTCCATCGCCAAGACCCTGAGCACGGTCTCCGTGGCCGGCGGTGGCATCCATCAGCACTACGCCGAGTGGACCGACGGGCTCCCGAACGCATCCTCGCTGCCCAATTCCCTCGACCACGAAAGCGGTAGCCTCGGGCTGTTCCGCTTCGCGCTCTCCCATCGGTTCCGCACCGGCGGCTGGGCGGAGGTCCGCTACGACTTCGGCACCGGGAATACCGACTACACCGGATACACACAGTCAGGGAAACCCGCGTCGGCCACCACGGGCAATACCATCCATGATGTGCGCGCCCGCGTGGGCTATCCGCTCGGTCTGACGCGCAACACCGCCTTCCTGCCGTTCCTCGAAGGCGGGTATTACCGCTGGGACCGCACCGTCGGCCAGGGTACCCCGTCCGCCTACGGAGAACTCTACACGGCCGGCTACGTCGGTGGCGGTGCGAAACTCCTGTACGCAATCGCCCCGAACTGGGTGGTCTCCGCGACGGCCAACGCCGGATCCACGGTCGCCCCCGGCATCAGCGCCTCGGGATTGGTTAATTTTTCCGGGGCTCTCGGAACCCACACCTACGCCGGCGTGGCGTTCCAGGAAGACTACCGGGTTCGCGGGAATTGGCACCTGTTCGCCCGGGTCTCGTATCGGTACTTCGGGTTCGGACGCTCGGGCACCCTGTCGGGTACCGCGATCAGCAATGGCAGCCCTGTCAAGCTGGCCGTCACGGAACCCAACAGCACCGCCGAGCAGGTCCGCTACTCCCTCGGTGTGGCCTATGACTTCTGAGTCGCCCCCCTTCCCCTTGCCGCCAGGGACGGCGGCCTTTCTCTTCTCAACCGGTGGAACCAACGATTCGTGCGGTTTGTGCCGCACTCGCTCTGCGGATTTCCTCTTTTCGTCCCGGAGGGGTCGGCCGGCGCGACAGCAACGAGATGCGCCGTGCGTTGCACGATGCGATCTTGGACGACGCGCTTTACGCACAGATGCGTGCCGCCCTCGAGGACCCCAATCTTCCTTCTCCGAGGGACTTTTAATGAGCCGTCCCCGTTTCCCCGATCCGGCGACCATCGTCCGGCACCATAACCGCGTACTGTCCGATTTGGTCGACGAAGCACGCGCGCGAGCCCGCCAGGACAGTAAATTCCGCCTGTCCGGCTATTTGCGTGGGCTCGCCATCGTCGAGCGCAACCCGGAAATCCGCACCGCTCTGTTGGCGCTGGCCAAGGAAGCGCGTCGGTCGTGAACACTTGCGCCCAGTCCGGTCTTCCCGTACCGGGAACCTACCCCCGGGCCGGGCGGGTGCAACGCCACATTGCCGTTTCCGAATCGAGGGCGCTCCAGTCGCCATTTCCAGAGAGTCCCAGAAAAACGATGCGTGTCCATCCCCGCGAAATCGCACTTTGTCTCCAACACCTGCGCCTGTGCCGCGCGATCGGCGACCCCGGGGACGCGTACGCCGAGATCCCTTTCCTGGTGGCCCGGCTCAGCCAAGTCTTTGGCCGGCAAGTCCTGGAGGAAGCCTATTGGGCTGCCGCCGAGCGGGAAAATCTTACGCGAGTCTCCCCCGATGGAACCCCCTTGGTGAGAATCGACCCCGTATCCGCTTGGGCGTTGGTTGTAGCCCGGAACGAACGGCTCGGAAAACCGGTCTTCCACGGTTTCCACCCGATGCCCATCGCAGAACGTACTCGCGTTTGGGCGCTGCGACCGCGCGCGTTACGCGTTTTGCGCGGAGAAGACGGGGATGCTCCGCGATGTCCACCAATCCGCTAAGTGGACTTGACTCCAGTCAGGAACAGGCGGTCCGCCTGGAAGGCCACGCCCTGATTATCGCCGGACCCGGCTCCGGGAAGACCCGCACCCTGGCCGCGCGGGCCGTATGGCTGCTCGCCTCCGGGACCGAAGACCTCGCGGCGGTGGCCTTCACCCGGGACTCCGCCCGCGAAATCCGCTCCCGCATTCGCTCCGGCATCGGCGGGCGGGGCGGCGATAAGCGGGTGATGGCCGGTACCTTTCACAGCCTGGCCTCCAAGCAGCTCAAAAACCACGGGGTCCGCGTCCGCCTGCTCGACGAGGCCGGGCGCACGCACTACGTCCTGCGCGCACGGGAGATTTGTGGCGAGGACCTGCCAATCGACGAGGCACTGCGCCTCATCGATGGATTTAAAGCCACAACGGCTCCACCGCCCGCCGATGGAATTGGCACCGCACTGTTCGCCGCCTACCAACGCCTGCTCGCCCGGGACGGAATCCTCGACTTCTCGGACCTGGTGCTGCGGGCGGTCGCCGGGATGGACGATGGGACCATACGCCCTCTGCCGGTGCGATGGCTGATGGTCGACGAGGCCCAGGACCTCGACGACGCCCAGTATGCTTGGTTGCGCGCCCATGTGCGCGCCGGCGTTTCCATCACCCTGGTCGGCGACGATGACCAATCCATCTACGGTTGGCGCCACGCCCTGGGATTCCACGGCCTCGAACGATTCGCCAACGAACTGCACGCCGCCCAGGCGGTCCTGACCCGCAACTACCGATGCGCGCCCGAAGTAGCCAAACCCGCCTTGCGGCTCATTCGGCACAATCCCGCCCGCTTCGCCAAGCCCATCCAACCGGCACGCCCGGGCGGCGGCGATAGCCGGGTGATTCCGGCTACGCGGCGAGTCGACGAGGCGGAAACCATTATCCGGAACATTCAAGGTGAGCCGGGACAATGGGCCGTGCTCGCCCGCACCAACCGGCTGCTGGATTTTCCGGAACTGCTGTGTGGACCCGCCAACCTCCCCGTTCGACGCCTCGGCGGGCGCAGTTTCTGGGAAAGACCGGCTGCGTCCGCCGTCTGCGATGCCCTGCGCTCGATTCAGGACGGCTCCTGGGTGGGCATCGACCGCCTGCTGGGATTGGCCGGCCTCCCCCCTTCCACGTTGGAGACGCTGCGCGGGCAGACATTGGCTGAAATCGCAGAGCACCCCCCCGATGTGTTGCCTCCCAACACCCCGCACCGGCGCGCCGCCGTCAGTCTTTGCGGCCTAATGCCCCAGTGGCACGAACTCGCGAATCGCGAACGTACGAACCTATTGTTGACCGCGCTCTCGCAATGGTTGGCCAACCATATCTCCGGGCAATTCGTCCCCGAGATTGCCCGGCAGGCTTGCGCGGCCCTCGCACGCCGCGAAGGCCCCCTCGCCGCTCGGTTGGCAAGTGTCCGCGCCGATTCCTCCCGTGCCACCCACGAGAATACCCCACCGGTCATCCTCGCCACGCTACACGCGGCAAAGGGGCTGGAGTGGGACCGGGTTTGGATTCTCGCGTGCGAAGAAGGCGTGGTACCCCACATCGATGCCCCGCGGGACGAGGAACGGCGCTTGTTCTACGTTGGCATGACCCGCGCCCGCCACCATCTGACCTGCTCCTTCGCGCTCTCCGAGGGCGTGCGCAGCCGGTTCCTGGACGAGGCGGGATTGTTCGCCTGACGCTTTCTGGGAGGAGTGCGGACTTGGCCTATCGCAAAAACTTCCATCCCTGGCGGCAGGATCTCGCGGGGGCTGGATTATTCCTCGCGTTCGCGGTGCTCTCGCTACGTTCGGCAAGCATCAATCCGTTCTATGTATTCCCCTCCCTGGGGTTTGGGTGGGCCGCGTGGTTGGCCTGGAAAAGCTATTCACGCCGTACCCACGGGAAGCGCGTGGAACGCACGGCACTCATCGCATTGCGTAAGGCTTGTTCGTGGCCGGTCGTGGGCAATGTCCCCGTTCCCGGCGGAGGGGGAGACATCGACGCTATCGTGGATGGACCCCGCCGGTTCGCCGTGGAGATTAAATCCTGGGGCGGACTACGGATACGGCGTGGGCGCTTGGTGCGCGCCTCGGGACGACCCCTGGGGGGGCGCGACCCCATCGCCCAGTGCCTACGCGAGGCCGGCGCTATCGGTGCCACAGCGGTCATGTGGCTGCCCACCGCCAAACGTACATTGGCCTTCCGGCATCGCGGCGTGCTGATCGTCAACGGACCGGCAAAGTTCCTGAATGCGAGGCTGCATGATGGATGATGGGTCAATCGCCGTTTAAAGGAGACAGACAATGCCAGCATTCCTTCTCATTCTCGGTATTTTGGCGACCATCGCTGCCGGGTTCGCGGTGTATTTCGTTCCGCTGGCGCTTCGTAAGCTGAAGGAGAAGTTTTGCAAGGAGGCACCGCCACGATGAGGCGGGGGGTAGTCACGACCCACGTGCGGGCCGGTAGCGGGCGCTACGGCGCGAGGATATCGGCTCCGTGAAGAGTCCCTCTAGCCCGTCTTTCCCCGAATGGTTCCCCGGCGAGCTTCGGGATTCCCCCTTGCTCGAACAGGCGTTCACGCACCGAAGCGATGTTGGTCGAAATTATGAACGGCTCGAATTTGTCGGCGATGCGGTATTGGGTTTGATTATCGCCAAGCGGCTGTTCGACTTACTGCCGAGCGCCCCCGAGGGCGTGCTCACCAAGTCCCGCTCGTATCTGGTTTGCGCCGAGACCCTGAGTGGAATCGCGCGGAAACACGGGATACCGGCGCTGATACGCGCCGCGCCCGGGGTTGCCGCCCATGCCTCGGTCCAGGCGGATGCGACCGAGGCACTGATTGGCGCCTGCTTCCTTCACGCCGGACTCGATACCGCCAGAGAGATGGTCCGGTTCCTGTATGGCCCCTATTGGGACCGCCCGCCGGCACCCGAGTGTATCCAGGACTCGAAGACCGCCCTCCAGGAATGGGCGCAGCAGCGTAAAGTCCCGCGCCCGATGTATCGCGTGCTCCGCACGAGCGGCCCGGGCCACAGCCTGATATTCGAGGTCGAGTGCCGGGTGGCTGGCCTAGACGAACCGGCTACCGGGCGTGGCCCCTCCCGCCGGGCAGCGGAGAAAAACGCGGCCGCGAACGCACTCCAGCGGCTGCGAAATCGTGGGGTTCGATAGTCCTCAAATCCAACAGAACCGCTTTGGCCAAATTTGGCCAAAGTGGTCGAAACGCTCTGTGTTCACAGGCGGAAACAAGCGCCCATTGATGCCCTGCCGACCGGAACGGGCGCGGCGGTTGCTGGACGCAGGCAAGGCTGCGGTCTACCGCATGGCTCCCTTCACCCTCGTCCTGTTGACTCATGGGTGCCTCCGGTTATGAACTCGGAGGCAGTGTGAGGGGGGATCAGCAAAGACGGTAGATGGGGTCTATGAATCGCTTACGCTATATATTTATTGCTGGATACTGGCAATCCAGATTCGTTTTATAAACAAGCTGCTCAAAAAGAATCGTCAATAATTTGTAATGCGTATTGGGGGTGATGGACTGTAAAGCGTCAATAATGTCTACATAGGAGTGACGCGATATCTGTATACGGTTCTCTACTTTCAGTTCCTGATCCTGATTTCTATGAATCATTGCCCCATGTAACCCGTCAATGGCAACCTGAAGGGCAACTATTGAATTTTGGTGATTAGACAGCTTTTCCAAATCGGAGCCTATATTTTCCTCGGAAAATGGATTTTGGATTGGCTTTTCTGCAACGAAATAAGCTACAAAATTGGCGATTTTCTTGAAACAACTCGCGTGATTCATGCCGTCAACGTGAGGAAAATCCTGCCTCATCCCTAGAAGGATTAACCTACATTTTTGAGGATCTATACTAACACGATGCTCGCCCAGTCCCTTCGTAAAATCATTAATATACGAAAGCAAATATGCCAGATCAATATCGATGGTATCGTTATATAGGACATTAAACATTTTTTGTCCTTTTTAATAGAAGAAACGCCCACCCTGTTGTGCAAGGTGGACGTCTCCTATTGTAAATCTCTTAAATAGAAGTCATGAACGAAGCGCCTCTTTCAGGCGACCACCTGATTCGCTAGCCATCTCCTTAATCTCATCCAAACTAACCACTGTCTTGGTGTCACCCGCAGCGTTCACGTTGGAAAAGGGCTCGGATGACGGTACAGGCATCGTCACCGGGGCATACTTCCCATCAACCGCTGTGGGCCCAACAAGGTTGTCAAAGACAATGACCTCATTTTCGGCAGTTGGGTTCATTACTATGTCTCCCTCCAATGGTTTTCTGGGTCCTCATTAAATCGTGTGGGTGGAACTCATCTGATAACCCCTTCCGGGTAGAGATCCAGTCCACCAATATGGAAGTGGATAGCATTTCGATAGCGTGCTTTATTCCGAAAACCACGACTGCGTATTCGGCGAGGATCGAGATTTCTTGACCTGCGCCAACCCCCTAATTTCTTGACCTGCGCCCAAACCCCACGTTCATTGTGTGAAAATAGAGTCTGCCTCTCGAGTATAGCTCATCTATTCAGCTACTTGCTACTTTTTGTCACCCATAGATACTGATATAGGTATTAAATCAGCCTATAAGCCCCTTCCATCTCAGTTCAACAGAATTTGGGGCATCCTCGCCTTCGCAAAATGGGCGCTGTAAGGCCCCTGGAGCACCCACCCAGCCACACACGCCACCAAATCGACTCAACGGGCCGGAAGGGAATTGGGTGAGTGTCCCCTCTTCCTCTCAAATCGAACAGAACCGCTTTGGCCAAATTTGGCCAAAGCGGTTCTGCACAGCCGGTGGAAACTTGCATTTCCATTTTTTGTCGTATTTTGAATACGATGCGCGCGAACCCTAAAATCAATGAACCGGACCACGAGACCCGACCAATCGCCGGGTCCATTCGCCGGGTGATGTTCCGTGGGAAGGAAGGATATTGCGTGCTGCGGCTGGATGACGGCGCCTGCGTGACCGGTCATCTGATGGACGCACGCGCGGGCGCGGTCATCGAGGGCGAGGGCTCCCTGGTCGTGCATCCCCGTTTCGGCGAGCAAATCAAGGCGCATTGGCTGGCCGAGCACGTCCCGGAAGACCCCAAGGACTTGCAGGCCTTCCTTTCCCGCGGCGCATTGCCCGGTATCGGACCCCGGCTCGCACGCCATCTCCTTGATGCCTTCGGCCCCGACCTGCCCAACGTGCTGG
>ENA-ORDP01001525-ORDP01001525.1-marine-sediment-metagenome-genome-assembly--contig:-NODE-1525-length-12484-cov-5.633518_pt1 | contig 12484 bp, 17 predicted proteins | sample MGYA00248627_ERZ508539 | MGnify/ENA primary metagenome ERZ508539 (study PRJEB26208, sample SAMN05571518) | marine sediment metagenome | biome: deep sea; feature: Hydrothermal vent; material...
CTGATGTGTATGCCATGCCTCTGCGAGACCTGAAGCGTGCAGCTACAAAGCGTGCATATCATGGCAAGGATCGCATTGCCATCAGCTTAAAAATGCACTTCGCAATAACGAGATATATGTAGGTGCGAATTCATTCGCACACAGAGATACCTAAAACACTTGTGCGAATGAATTCGCACCTACAGGTGTTATTTGAAACCGGTTTCAGGTATTGGATTTATGAGATTATAGTGCTGCACTTAAAATAATAATCAATCTTTAGCGGTAATATTACATATCTGCTGTACATTTTGTGCAAGACCAGCCCCTGCCTCTGCATAGATATTAAAGACCGCGTCAGCACCTGCTGCTATTAGCCGTGCCTCTTCGTCTGGATACTTTGTTGTCGCACAAATCAGACCTTTGTATCCCCATTGCCGCGCCAGCCTGGCGGCTATTTCATTGGCGTTTGAGTTTGGCACACACAGCATTACCCATTCAATTTTATTATCCTTAGCATCCATCCGTGACCAGAATTCTGGACTGCTGACATTGGCAAAATGCGTCTTGCGCCCATTGGCATTCTGAAGTTTTACCACGTTACCATCAAAATCCAGACCAAGAAGATTCTTGTGGCCCTGTTCCAGGAGATAATCAAATGCCCCACTTCCCACTCTACCCATACCACAAATCAGATAATGAATGCCTGATAAATCGATGTCTTCATCACCCGGCAGGCGCTTGCCATGTTCAAATTTTTTAAGTCGATCCTGATAGCGAGAATAAAAATTATCAGAAAAATTATTTACAACTGATGAAATGGCAAATGAGCTTGCTACCAGTACCGCTATAACCACTAACCATTCCTGAGACATCCATTGTTGAGATACGGCTATAACGGACACAATCAGGCCAAATTCACTATAGTTCCCTAATAATAAGGATGCACTGTTGGCGGAATGGGTGCGGACCCGAAAACGTGAAAACAATAGAAAGAATAAACCTGTCTTGAACAGCAGAACCACAAGTAAAATAATCACAACTCCCAGAACTGTGGCATCTGGCAATCCTGCCATCCCTATATTGAGAAAAAAAGCAACCAGAAAAAGTTCTTTAAGGCTAAACAGGCTTTTTGCCAGTTCGCCTGATTTAGGATGATTTGCCAGCAACATACCAAAAACAAGTGCACCCAGGTCACCTTTCATGTCCACGGCATCAAACAGAGCGGCACCCCCTATTGCAAGCACCAGACCGAAAAGTACCTGCAGTTCCCCGCGCCCTACCCTGGAGAATAATTTGAGCAGTACGGGACGACCGATGACCAGCAGGGCTATTACCCCTGCTGCCCAGCCCGATGGAACCTTCGCATCTGAAACACCGATAAAAACAACCGCGGCAATATCCTGAACAATCAGTACACCAATAGCGAGCCGGCCATATTGCGAAAGCATGTCACCACGGCCATCAAGCACCTTGACTACAAAAACTGTACTTGAAAATGACAGGGCAAAGCCAAGCATCATGGCACTGGTTAAAGTCAATTCGCCAAATAAAGGAAACCCTGCTCTCCCCAATAGAAGCAGGCTAACGGTTATAAAAATGCTGATAGACAGCATATGGATGAGTGTAACGCCCCATACTTCTACGCGAAGTAATTCCTGAATGCGTAATTTTAGACCAATCGAAAACAATAGAAGAGTGATACCTAAATCCGCCATCTCTTCCAGAAAGTTACCAGATTCGGCTCCCAGGTAATTCAGCGTAAACCCGGCGATCAGGAACCCAACCAGAGGAGGCAGGCCTGCCTGCTTACTAAAAAACCCGAATATAAACGCTATCGCTATCCATGCAGGGTCTTTATATTCGATTGATGAGAACAGGGTTTCCATTTAGAGCCTTTTTAAACTGTTTGACATTATTCTACTGTAACTGACAGTACGCTATTCCCGCTGTGCTATTAACAACCCAGATTTCCCTCTTTGATTGGGGAGCTTATAATACTGTATAGTTATTCTCCATTCTGTTGTGATTTTATGAGCGTATTCATAAATGTCTAAACTTGATCAACGAACAGAGCTGGCCAGACTGAAACGTCGTGGCTTTCTTCGAAACAGTCTGCTAAGTGTGGCTGCACTGACGGCGGGACGAACTGGGTCTGCTGAGGCGGCCTCGGGTGTCCTGCAAATCCCCGACTGGAGTAAACAACTTGGCTCCGGTGTCGGTACTGAGCCTTATGGCAAACCTTCTATTTTCGAGAAAAATGTCATACGGCGATTCCTGCCCTTGCTTCTGCCCACACGTGAAGCCTCGATCAGCTTTTGTCCATTACAGGACCTGCACGGCATCATCACCCCAAATGGTCTGTTTTTTGAACGACATCATGCGGGAACACCGAAAATCGACCCTGATGTCCATCTGTTAGTTATTCATGGCATGGTCAACAAACCGCTGAAGTTTACTGTCAATGATCTTATGCGTTTCCCCTCGATTAGTCGTATTTACTTTCTCGAGTGTGCAGGAAATGGCGCGTTGGAACAGCGCGGCACATCGAACAACGCCTTGCAATTTACCCATGGCCTGCTCAGCTGCGCTGAGTGGACAGGTGTTCCGCTGCGCTTATTGTTAAATGAGGCGGGTGTCCGCAAGGGGGCAAAATGGCTGCTGTCTGAAGGTGCCGATGCAGCCGCCCTGGCACGCAGCTTTCCACTGGATAAGGCCCTGGATGATGCAATGATCGCCTATGCTCAGAATGGTGAGCGGCTTCGTCCTGAGCAGGGCTATCCTCTTCGACTGATATTGCCCGGCTGGGAAGGGGTGGCCAATGTGAAGTGGCTGCGTCGTCTGGAAGTCGGTGATCGTCCGTGGGAGACGCGCGAAGAAACCTCCACTTATACCGATCTATTACCTACAGGGAAGGCACGACAGTTCACCTTTATTCAGGAGGCCAAATCAGTCATTACATCTCCCAGTCCCGAGCACCCTATGCCGGGCAAAGGGTACTTCGTCATTAATGGACTGGCCTGGTCCGGTGAGGGTAAGGTCAAGCGAGTAGATGTCTCTTTTGATGGTGGACGCAACTGGCAGCAGGCTCGTATCAAAGGTCCCGTACTCAACAAAGCACTAACCCGTTTCGAGATCGACTGGCAATGGAATGGTCAGCAGGCCCTGTTGCAAAGTCGTGTTATCGATGAAACCGGTTATGTGCAGCCAAGCTACAAACAACTGCGCAAGGTACGCGGCATGTACTCCATGTATCATAACAATGCGATTCAAACCTGGATGGTACACTCCAGCGGTGAGGTGGAAAATGTCCAGATCAGTTAAGGCTACTGTCACATTGTTGCTGGGTTTACTGATTGCCTATGGTAGCAATAAAGAATCGATGGCACAGACTTATGGACTGGGCAGCCCGACAAACGAAAAAGAAATTGCTCCCTGGAACATAGATGTCGGCCCCGATGGAGTCGGCCTGCCCGCTGGACAGGGTACATCCCAGACCGGTGAACCTGTCTTTCTTGATAAATGTGCAGCCTGCCATGGTGTTTTCGGTGAGGGTGTTGGTCGCTTTCGGGCACTAATCGGTGAGAAATCATCACTGACTTCTGATCGCCCAGTCAAAACCGTCGGCAGCTATTGGCCATACGCTACAACCTTGTGGGACTATATCAATCGCGCGATGCCTTTTGGTAACGCACAATCACTGAGCGCCGATGAAGTCTATGCTATGACCGCCTACATCCTGGCAATGAACGATATCATTACGGAAGATGAGGTGATGAACGCAGAAACACTACCCAAAGTGAAAATGCCGAACCGTGATGGCTTTGTCTTTGCTACTGGGCCGGATATCAAAGTGGATGCCTGCATGAAGAACTGTGTTGATAAAGTAACAATTACCAGCCGGGCAACAGGTAATAACGGTGCCCCTGCTAACACAGAGCAAGACAGGTAAATGGAGGCTGGGCCCGGAATCGAATAGCATACTTAACTCTTTGTTTTTATTGTTTATGCCTATTGGTTAACCAAACAGTTACCCCCATTGTTACCCCCTTCCATCATTCACTGCATACAGAAAATTTCACCTAATATCATCTGTATACTCCTGCCATTTTGTTCTTTTATCAACCCTAGATTCGCTTAGCGATTGAATCGCTGGGGCAATGGCGACAAACTCAATGTCATCATCTCTTCATTGCTAGTAAGTTTTTTCGTAAGAATTGATTATCCATTGCTTACCTCCATAGTAGATTAAGCCACCACCGATAGAGTGGTAGGCTGCACAGGGTTTGTCCTACCGTGCCACAGCAACGGCCCTCCGAGGAGGTCCCATACAGCCCGCCATAAACAGCGGACACAAAAAAGGCGGATATGCGCCCTTTGCGCTATGACTTCACGGGGGACTAATCCCGGCCTGAGATTATGCTCAGGCGCAATTACCTTAATCTTGTTATGGCAATTCCTCAAATAGAATTTATGTCGAGCGATTCTATAAAATTATCCAAATTAGTAGCTCACCTTTGCTTGTTTCCAATTCCCTGCTTATTTACTCGATCCTATGCCTGGCCCGCAGTTTCTTTTTACTAAAATTGATTCATAGCGCATACTTACTACGCCAGAGAACCGGATAAAACCCCGTAAACTGAGGGCCTTATGAAAAAGCAGACAAAGAAAGACGAACCAAATGAAGGAAGTCGTGTTCCCAGAGGGCACGAGCCTGCGGGAGTTCTTCGAGAGCGCGTCGAAGATGGGAAAGATAGTCGATATAGAATTGAGCTTTCCAGAGGAAAAAACCCAACCAGCAGAGAGCCCCGCGAAGTAAAATAAACGCGATGAAACGATTAATTATTGCTGTTGCTTTACTGGTATCTTCTCAACCGTCATTCACAGAAAATAGCTTAGATTTCAACAAAGGATCAGGTTTACTTGAGTACTGCAATGCATTACTCCGAGGAATTGATGGTGAAAAAGTGACCCAAGAGGAAATAAACAAAGCTGGAGTGTGTATTGGATATATCACTGGTTTTAATAGCTACAACAACCTCGTCACTAATTTTAATACTAACCTTTTCTGTCCACCTAGCGGTGTGTATATTGGAATACTTGTAAGAGTTGTTGTGAAGTATTTAAAAGATAACCCCGCTTATCTACATCAACCCTCTTCCGGTCTTACAATTTCTGCTCTAATGGAAGCCTATCCATGCAAAGAGGAAAGCAAAGAGTAATTGGTAGCATTACTCAAGACAGCATTTTCAACCTGGTGGGGAACCCGCCCATGTGGCAGCCCTAACAAGCCCAAAAACAAACATAATCAGGCTGTAAATCAGGGCAGAAAGCACAGAAATACCTGAAAAGTGCGACGCTGTCCCATCCGGCGGGGTATATTCTCAAGAGCAACTACCTCTGAAACCCTTGTTATCATTACCTTTTAACATAATGACTGTTATTTGCCATTACGATAAGTCACTGTTTTTATTGTGGGCAGATTCCTCACCGTGTACTTATCCACAAGCTGACAAAAAATAAACACGGGACAGCGCCCCACTTCTGATAGCTAGAATGAGGGCGAGCTAGTTATTTTTCAAACTGTCTAGTTGGAGGATATCCTGCCTTAGATCGTATTTCATTGAATGCCGATTCCAAGCGACCGTCACGAACACCTTTCCACAATCCCTTTGATTTAAATGACGTAACTAAAATAACTTTCCCGCTCTTTGCATCAATGAATTGAAACCCAAATGACTGTAAATACTTGGTTAAGTCCCAGCCAGAAGTGTACGAGTACTTTACGATAAGATCCTTTCCTGTAGGATCTGTGAATGTCACCCCAACAACTTCCATTCCCATATCGTTTAATTCAAAAAATAATGCCTGATAAATATTAAATTCATCTGGGCTTAAGCTTTCAATATATACATGTTCATAACTTTTCAGGTTACTTCCAGGAATAATAGTTGTTTGTAGTGGTGGAGAACTCGCACACCCAGAAATGAATAAAACAAAAAAAAATAAGAAATTTTTTATAGGCAATTTTCTAGTAAAAAATCGCAAGGCAGATATTTCAATAACAATTTTAGTATTAGGTGTTGTGGCAATTTCTATTTTAACTATTTTCAGTTTTATGGGGCAAAAAAATAATGTAAGTAGTGATTTTTCAGGGATTGGATTAATTGAAACAATGAATTCTGTTCAGGAAGAGATTGGATTTGTTAATAAAAAAAGTGAATTTAAATTAGATTATGGAAATGTTTTTGAAAGAGGAAATGTTAAAATTAATATTGAGAATGGAGAAGTTAAAGAAGGAACTTTTACTAAAAATGGGAAAATAGTTGTTAGAGTAGTTTATCAAAAATAACAAAAGTTTTTAAATAAAAATATCTTTTAATGAAAATGAATAAAAAAGGTGAAAAAAATAATTTTTCTTATTCCTCAATTTTTCTAAAATCAAGGAAGGGGCAAGGATTAAGTGTGAATGCAATTATTATGATTGTTTTAGGTGTCTTTGTTTTAGCTGTTTTAATTCTTGGATTTACAATGGGTTGGGGAAACATAAAAGATAGAATAGCACCTTCAAATAATGTTAAAACTATTGCAGATGCTTGCAGTCTCGCTTGTAATACTAATAGTCAATTTGATTTTTGCACTTATTCAAGAGAAATTAAAATGGATAGTGGTTCTTTGGAATCAATAAATACAGTTTTAGTAGAGGGTGTTGATAAATTAAAATCAGGCGATAAAAAATCTTGTAATGAGTTTGTAAAATATTCTAAACTTGGAATAACAAGTTGTCCTGCAGTACCTTGTTCATCTAATTAAAATTCTGTAACCCCTTCAAAAAAAACAGGGTAAGTAATTTTATATAAAATTTTTAAACTAATTTTTTCTTATATTAAAAATGGCAAGAGGAGATTCAGAACGCCGTAATAAAAAAAAGGATAAAAAAAGAAACAGAAAAAAACATCCTTATAAAAAAGGCGGAAGGCAAAGAAGTATGAATGTTTCTAAGAAATAATTTTATAAATTCTTTTTTGCTTTTTATTTTATGTTTGAAATAATTGTTTTATCTGTTCTTGCATTAATTTGGATTATTTTTGCAAGTGTTCAGGATTTAAGAACAAGAATGGTTTCAAACTGGATTAGCTTTTCTTTGATAATTTTTGTATTAGGTTTCAGGTTTTTTTATTCTTTATTTAATCAAAATTTTGCATTTTTTTATCAGGGGTTAATTGGTTTGGGGGTTTTCTTTATATTTGGGAATTTACTTTATTACGGAAGAATGTTTGCAGGAGGGGATGCAAAATTAATGATTGCCCTTGGAACAATTTTGCCTTTTTCTGAAAATTTATTAATAAATATTAAGATTTTTATTTTGTTTTTTATTTTATTTTTATTTGTCGGGGCTTTTTATGGGCTTACTTGGAGTATTTTTTTATCTCTCAAAAATTTTAAGGTGTTTAAAAAAGAATTTTTAAAGCAATTAAATAAAAATAAAAAAATAATTTATTCTTCAATATCTTTTGCAATAATTTTAATTATTTTAGGATTTTATGAAATTTTGTTTTTTTATTTTGGAATATTATTTTTTATTTTTCCTTATCTTTATGTTTATGCTAAAGCTGTTGATAATTCTTGTTTAGTTAAAAAAATAAAAACATCTGATTTGGAAGAGGGTGATTGGCTTTATAATGATTTGAAAATAGGAAAAAAAGTTCTAAAAGAAAGTTGGCATGGTTTAACTAAAGAGCAGATTAAGAAAATTCAGAAAAAATACAAGGAAATAAAAATAAGATTTGGGATTCCTTTTGTTCCTGTTTTTTTGATTAGTTTTTTAATTTTAATTTATATTTATTTTCAGAAATTTGAGTTAATTGGAATTTTGTTTTCTAATTTAGGCTTTTAAGGAATTCTTCTTGGCACCAAGGAGGCGCGAGAACCTCTCAGGGAATTCTTCGAGGAAGCCAAAGATTTTTTTCACTAATTTTTTTAACTTTTTGTTCTTTTATAATTATTTTTTTTGATTTAGCTAAAATTTTTTGCATTTCTTCAAGCTCTTCTTTTTTTGCCTGATATCTTTTTGAATCAGAAGTTTCATTTTTATAAACAGGAATTAAATTAATTATTTCATGTTCAAATAAAGTTGTCCTTGATGTTAAGATTTTTTTTGGCTTGAATTTAGAAATTATTTTTTTTGATAGTTTATCAATTAAAGAAGAAATATTTTTTGGAATTTTTTCTTTTAACAAGGAGTGGTTTTTTGGGATGATTAAAACATGTGCTTTTGAAATAGGGTTGATTTCCAAGATAGCGACAGCATCTTCATTTTCATCTATTTTATAAGAAGAAATATCTCCAGAAATAATTGAGCAAAAAATACATTGTTCTCCTTTTGGATTTTCTCCTGTTTTTACTAAGTTATTTTTTTTCAAAAATTCCTCTAATTGCTCTGGATTCATTAATTCAATCTGCTCTTTCGCTGATTTTTTTTTATCTTCTGGAAAAGTAGATTCTATTTGTTGTATAATCTGATTTTTTATTTGTCCTATTTGTTCTTTAGATATCATTTTATTTTAGTATATTTTTTTTGGTTAAATCAGGAATAATTTTATTTTTTATTATTGAAGAAACTTTTGGATTTTTCATATCTTCTTTTCCAATCCAATGAATAAATTTGATCTCTGTTGAAGGTTTTGGTTTTCCAATAATTTTTCCTCTGTAAAGTTTCATAGATAATTTAATGTCTTTAGTTCCTGCCGCAATATCTTCATATTTTCCAAGATATTTTATTGAACTTAAATCAACATCACAATTAAGTTCTTCTTTTATTTCATTTCTTAAACATTCTTCAAGAGTCTTTTCATTAGAAGACATAAAATCCTTAAAATGTCCCCCTGGCATTATATATTGTGAAGTTTCATTTTTAGGGTCTTTTTCGCAAACTAAAAATTTTGTTTTATTTTTATTTAAAATTAAGAGACCAATTTTATTATAATAAGCCATATAATTAAATAAAAAAGAATTCTTTTTATAATTTTGTTTGATAAATATTTGAGGGATTTTCAAGAACAATTTAATAGTTTTTATCCTATTGCCCTTCTCATATCAATCATTTCAACAGAATTGACATTTTCAATTTTTTCAAGAGAATTTTCAAGAAGTTCAAGTTCTTTTTCTTCGTCCCATAAGAAGAAAACAATAACAGCCTTTAATCCGAATGCAATAAGTTCTTCTTCAAATTTAACCCCCTTTCCATCTTCACTTTCAATTAATTTCCTTGCTTTTTCCTTAATTTCTTCAAGATTTGTTTCTGGCGAAGAAGGCATAAGTTTTATTTTTACTATTGCAGTCATATTTTATTTTAATAAAAAAGATATATAAAGTTATTCATATAAAAATTTTTAAAACACTTTGTTTTTTTTATAAAATGGATAATAATTATGAAAAGTTAGTTGAAAGAATTGCCCGTTCTTCTGGATTGGAAAAAGGGGAAATAGAAAATAAAGTTATTGCAAAACATGAGAAAATTTCAGGTTTGATAAGCAAAGAAGGGGCTGCACAGATTGTCGCTGCAGAGCTGGGGATTTCACTTGACAGCGAGAAATTAAAAATAGATGAATTAGCTCCAGGAATGAAAAGAGTTAATGTTGTTGGAAAAGTCATTAATATTTTTCCCGTAAGAAATTTTACACGGGATGGGGAAGAAAGAAAAGTTGCGAATTTAATAGTAGCAGATGAAACCTCAAATATAAAAGTTGTTTTATGGGATACAAATCATATTGAATTAATTGAAACACAAAAAATTTCAGAAGGAAGTGTTATTGAGATTTTAAATGCAAGTTCAAGAGAAAATGAAGTACATTTGGGAAATTTCTCTGAATTAAAATTAAGTAGTGAAGTTCTTGAGAATGTTAAAACAGGAAAGATTTTCAAGGAAAAAAATATAAAGGATTTCAAAGTTTCAGATAATATTAGAACAAGAGCTTTTATTGTTCAGGCATTTGAGCCGAGATTTTTTAATATTTGCCCTGATTGCAAAAAAAAGGTTGTTAATGAAGGGGAAAATTTTATTTGTAAAGAACACGGGAAAGTTGTTCAAGAAAAAAGAGCTTTAATGAATGTTGTTTTAGACGACGGCACAGAAACAATAAGGTCTGTTTTATTTCACGAGAAAATCAAAGATTTAGGAATTTCAAATCCAGAGGAATTTTCAGATGAAGAAAAACAAAGACTTCTTGGAAAAGAAATGGTTTTTTCAGGGCTTGTAAGAATGAACAAATTTTTTAATAATCCTGAATTAACCATAGATAGTGCAGAGGAAATCAATCTTGATGATTTAATTTTAAAATTAGAGAGTTAATTAAAAGGATATTTCAAATCAAAATAATCTTTATAAACCGAAGGGTTTTTTCTTTTATATGGTTATAAAGAAAACTGAAAAAGAGGTCAAGGAAATTAAGGAAGCTATTTCTGATGAGGAAAAAGAAGATAATAAAGTTGAAATTAAAAAAAAGAATAAAGAACCTCAATTAACTGACTTACCAGGAATAGGTCCAGCTGTTTCTGCAAAACTTGAGACAGCAGGGATTTATGATTTAATGTCTTTAGCTGTGATGTCGCCAGGAACACTTGCTGATGTTGCAGGGGTTAGTGCTGGTGTTGCAAGAAAAGCAATTCAGGCAGCCAGAAATATTCTTGACCTTGGATTTACAGATGGATTGGAATATGCTAAAAAAAGAGGAAATATAATTAATATTTCAACAGGAAGTGAAAATTTTGATGAATTGCTTGGAGGAAAAGGCATTGCAAGTAAAGCAATAACAGAAACTTATGGAGCTTATGGCTCTGGAAAAACACAGGTTGGTTTGGGTTTAGCTATAAGAGTTCAAATGCCTTTGGAAAAAGGAGGTGCAGATGGAAAATGTGCATTTATTGATACAGAGGGAACTTTTATGCCTTCAAGAGTAAAAGAAATTGCAGAAGAATTAGGGGTAAATCCTGAAAAAGTTTTGAAAAATATTTTTGTTGCCCGTGCATTTAATTCAGACCATCAAATTCTCCTTTTGGAAAGAATTTCTGAAATGATAAAAGAAGGAGAGCCAATCAAGCTCTTGATTATTGATTCTTTAACAGCACATTTTAGAGCAGAGTTTGCTGGGCGAGGGCAATTAGCAGACAGACAGCAAAAATTAAACCGATACTTACACAATTTAATGAAATTAGCAGAACAGCATAATTTAGCTGTTTATGTAACTAATCAGGTTATGTCTAATCCTGCTCAAATGTTTGGAGACCCTACAACTGCAATTGGGGGGAATATTGTGGGTCATGCTTCAACATATAGAATTTATTTGCGAAGAGGTAAAAAAGGTTCAAGAGTTGCGAAAATGATTGATTCACCTAATTTGCCAGATACAGAATGTGTATTTTTTGTAACAAAAGCAGGTATTAAAGATGAAGAATGAAAAATATCCTATTTGCAATCAAGATTATAATGAATGTTTATTTAGAAAAAATAAAAAGCATTTAGGAGATGAAGGTTTAATAACTCCTTATTGTTTAAATCCAGAAGGATGTGTTTTTGAACCTAAAGGAGTTTCTATTGGAGATTCCCATGTTCAAGAAGAGAGGGATTTAACAACAGCTAATTTTGGTTTTTAAGAATAATATTAAATTTATTCAACTAATTCACTTTCATTAAACCATAAATTAATTTCCCTTTCTGCATTTTCTTTTGAATCAGAAGCATGAACAACTGTTTCAAATAAATCTTTTTCCGAAATTATTCTTCCATATTTTCCTCTTATTGAAGAAGGATTTGCTTTTTCAGGATTTGTTGCACCGACAAAATCTCTGATTTTTTGAATTGCATTTTCACCTTTATAGACAATCGCAATAACATTTTCATTTTCATGATAATTTCCTGTAAGATGTTTTATTGTAGCTTCAAAAATTTTTTCACCTTTTTCTGATTTTAGTTTATCATAATGTTTTTCAGCAAGTTCACGTTGGATATTAACTAATTTTAATCCAATCATTTTCAAATTTAAATTATATAAATCAGAAATTATATTCCCTGCAAGTTGCTTTACCATTGCATCGGGTTTTATTAAAACAAGAGTTCTTTCCATTTTCTTATACAAAAGATAATCTTTATAAAGTTTATTTAGTAATTTTAATTACTAAAAGAGTGGTGAAAATGAATAACAAAAAAAATTTTAATTTTTTTATAATATTTGGAGTTGTAATAATTCTTTTAGGTGTTTTTGTTTTGGCTACAGATTCTGGGGTAACTAATTTAATAATTGATCAAAATGTAACTCCAACATATGATGAAGGAAACTTTACTGTTAATTGGACTGCTGGAGTTGTCGGTGCGGTGAATTATAGTATTTATCTTTATGCTGATGGAAATCTTTTTGCGAAGGGTGATAATGATAGTGCAACAGGATATTCTTTTAATAATTGGACAGAGGCAAATTACACTTTTAAAATAGAAACTGTAAATTTAACA
>ENA-ORDP01001526-ORDP01001526.1-marine-sediment-metagenome-genome-assembly--contig:-NODE-1526-length-12483-cov-3.708159_pt1 | contig 12483 bp, 11 predicted proteins | sample MGYA00248627_ERZ508539 | MGnify/ENA primary metagenome ERZ508539 (study PRJEB26208, sample SAMN05571518) | marine sediment metagenome | biome: deep sea; feature: Hydrothermal vent; material...
ACTATTATTTGATCCGGACCACAATCTCGACGAACGTATCCTCGGAGAACAGTTTGCAGTCTGATTTTCTAGAAGGCTGTCCAAGAACCTGCAAGTTGCTGAATACGCAACAAGGCATCATCGATTATGGACTCTGTAACTGCTGTTCCCTGCAAGGATTCACTCAATTGCCGACGCCAAAGTCGGGCACCGGGGCAAGCATAAAACAACCCGAATAACGGCCTGACCAAGATACGTATGGGCACACCCAAAGCCAGTTGTTGCCGACAATAGTCACGATACTTATACCCAACCTGAAAACGATCCTGGGTCGCTTGCTCCGTTTGGTAGATTTCCCGGTCCACACCAGACAACAACCAGGGATTGTCATAAACACCACGGCCGAACATGACGCCATCAACAACATCAAGATGTGTATGTGCTTGTGACAAGTCACGTAATCCACCATTGAGTACCACAGTTAAGTAGGGAAACTCCTTCTTCAGCTGATGTACGTAATCGTAACGCAAAGGGGGCACCTGACGATTATATTTGGGACTGACTCCCTGTAACCAAGCCTTGCGAGCATGGATGATAAATACCGTACAGCCCGCCTCATACAGTATGCCGATAAAATCTATAAATTGCGCATAGCTGTCCCGGTTATCCACCCCGATACGACATTTTACGGTTACCGGTAGACTGACCACATCCCGTATCGCCCGGATAGCCTCTGCGACCCGGGTCGGCTGCAGCATCAGACAAGCACCGAACTGGCCACGCTGCACCCGTTCACTGGGGCAACCCAAGTTGAGATTGACTTCGTCGAAGCCGGAATTTTCAAGCAATTTAGCACAAAGCGCCAACGCATGGGGTTCACTACCACCCAGTTGGGCAGCCACCGGATACAGCGCAGCATGATGATCCAAAAAGGCCCTGGCTGGCCCGTACAACAATGCGCCGGTTGAAATCATTTCCGTATAAAGTAATGCTCTGGTACTCAACATGCGGTACAAAAACCGGGCATGACGATCCGTGCAGTCGAGCATGGGAGCGACTGCAAAACGCCGGTCGTTTGCTACGATCTTCATTGGCCGCCAATACATCCTGCTTGGTGCATCAAAGTCACTGCGTTCGCCTGAATTGCCTTTGCCATACTTTATCCCATCTTCCATCCGATGGTTATCTCATATCAGAAACGATATCGTTTATCGATGGCCCATGAGGCTGTCCGAGAATAGAGAACCTACTGCGGATGACCAACTTTAGCCCGATTTCCCTCTGATTCTCGTTACCGCAATCTCGTGGACAACTTCAAGGAGGTCGTGTTCCAGACAGACGCTGAGGGACACTGGACATTTCTAAATCCGAAATAAAGCCTGGCAGGAGATGGCCGGATTCTCTGTCGAAGAAAGCCTGGGGAGTATTTTTCTGGAGTCAGTCTATCCTGATGATCGCGAGCATAATCTTGAATCGTTCAAACCGCTGATTGAGCACAAAAAAGACTTCTGCCGGCATGAAATCCGCTGTGGTCACAAGGATGGTAGTTTTCGCTGGGTCGAGGTTTTTGCCCGACTGACCCTGGACCTTCCGTGCATTGAGCCATGAGAAATACCAGATGTTGGTATCAATCCTTATTCATTTGCTCCATCCTTGCAGAATAAACGGTAAGTAAAAGTTCAGAATCGTCAATGAGCCGATAAATCGGCTTCTTTCCACAAAGTTGCTCACTCTCATTTAGAATAATAGGCACACCATCGCCTCGCTTTTCCATGTAGAAACCCCGTCCCATATCTCCTATCGGTTCCACTACCGGTGTTTCAGCAAGCAGGCTCGTGATCAGTTCGTTCCGGGTTGCCTGGCGCAGGGCCATACTGTCAATCGTCACGGTATTCGGCAGAGCACCCGGTGAGTAAATTTCCAACCGATCGTCAAACATGAAAAACCGGATCTTTGATCCAAAGACAGAGTAATCGCGATGGGCCACGGCATTTACGACGGCTTCAAAAACAGCCCGTTCGCTAAACTGAGGTTTTTCAATCCGATGAGGGCCCTTCATCGCCATAATGGTTTGATTCCTCTTCATGAAAGCCATGACCTGTTTGATTTGTTGATCCAGCGGTCCACAAATTTTTTGTGCATCAGTCTGGTAATTGGAATCTTGCCTTATTCCCCGATAGCGCACAGCCTCAACAAAGGCATTAGGTAGAAAACGCTCCGGGTGTTCACAGCAAAACAATACGCCAGCCACCGAGGCGCGGATAGCTCCACTCTCCTCTTTTGATAACAAGTTTCGCTTCAGCAGGACAATCTCCGGGGACTCCTCATATCGAGCGGTATATCTAACCCACAGCCCTTCGGACAGGTCATCCATATTCGATTGGGGAACCGGCTGCTCTTCGAATCGGATCAATCGGGCCTGACTGCGCTGTTGAAACAGGCGGGCAAGATAATCAGGTGGCATTTTCCGTTTCGAACTTCCCTGGCGATGGTAGTACCCCCCTGTACTTTCATGCACAAACAGGCTACGCGGGATCTCCACTTTAAGGATGGGCTGCAACGCTCCCATGTTGTCAGGAAGCTCTATACGAAAAACTCGGAATGTAACAGGAGGCTTGATGCTTTGTTCACAAATCTCGAAAATATACCGCTCGACCGCATCTAACCGATCAACAGGTATCCCGGCAATCTCTTTGGTTTTGTCGTCGACACCAAGCAGAAGAACACCATCAAAGGTATTCGCAATAGCTGCGATCTCATCGGAAAGGTCATCACGCGATGGGCCAACAATATTCTGGCCCCGGAAACGGACAGCTTTAAGCTCCAGGGGCGTATCTTCTCCAAGGCGTATTTTCTGCAATAATTCTTCTTTACTATCAAACATGGCGACCCTCCAATGCAATACGCCGATAGCGTTGTTCAAAGGCCTTGCTTCCGCCCTCCAGAACCGCGCAAATCGTGTCTCTCACCGGTTTCTCCTGAAGACTGCCTTCACTCTCCTTCTGCGTTTCTCCTACACGAGCGGCGAGAGCAATCACCAACTCCGCATCGCCGTTGACGACGATATTCGCATTATGCGTGACCACGATGACCTGTCGATGAAGCTTGACCTCCCGCAACTGGGTCACGATCAAGTCATAAATCAGATGGTTATCCAGATCATCCTCGGGCTGGTCAAGAATTAGTGGCTCCTCACCGTAGGAAAGTAGAAAAGCCAGCAGCGCAGCAGTCTTCTGGCCCGGTGAGCCCTCCTGAATAGACCGGAGAGATTGACCATCGCCCGTAGGACTGTATTGGACATTGAGGGAGTCCTCTGGAAACCACAGGTCGATGCGATCAATAACCTCAGGTTGAAGCTTACTGATGTGAGTCGCAAAACGCCGGTCAGCCACTGTTCCCGTATCGTATTGGTTAGATGCAATCTTCTTGATCCTATCCTTTATAGTCGTGAGATTTTGTTCAATGTCCACAGCGCCGCTACTGTTTCTATAAAGTTCACCGAGCAGTCCCTCGCCCTCCGGAGATCCTATGTCTTTCTCAAAACCTCCGTCTTCTCTTTGCAGCAATCGCCGAAACTCGACTTCGGCTATCTCACGGGCGCCATAAGGAACGACCTGTATTCGGACATAATGATTCTCACTTAGAACATCATTGAGAAATCTCCGGCGAGATTCCGTCAAAGCCCGTCGGATTGCTAGCAGTCGTTGCAAGTGTGCATCTGCCTGCTTTTTTAGATTTTTGACCTGTCTTTTCCGCTCATCCAATTCCATTAACCGCTGCTCAATGACCTGTCGGCGTTGTACAAATTCTCCATAAGCCGCAGGATCGCCGGCCCCTTCTCGGGCCAGATTCTCTCGTAGCTCTTGATATGCTTGTGCAGAAGCCTCAACGCTTTTTTTCCAGGCCGACTCATCCTTGTTGTTCCTCCATTCAGCCAAAACTTCATCCACTTGCAAAGCAAGAGTGTCAACCGCTTTACGAATTTCATCCAGGCGACCGGGCACCCTGGCAGCATGATCTCGCAATTCAGTGTCTTCCACTAACTTTGGATCGAACAATGTTTCGTTGAGAAGATCCGGGACGATTTCCGTAGCGACTTTTCGCAACAGTTCGCCCGAACCCGTCCAGGCTTCTTCCCATACTTCGACCTCTCGCTGCTGGCGTCTCCGCTTTTGGAAGGTTTTCAAGACATCGGCATGTCCTGCCTGTTCGAAGATGATCAGCTTCCGTTTCACGTCCTCAAGTTCCCCTCGAAGACGTGGCTCTTCGGCAAGACCCGCCTCTATCTCCCTCGCCTTAGCCCGCAGTGAAAGGAATCGAGTCTCTTCCTCTTCCCGTTTTTCGGACCAAGCGTGGTAATCGACCTTTGAGGCCTCATCGACAACCTGTAGCAACGCAAGTGGTGTTTTAGCGAGCTGGAATACCTGCTTCTGGCTGTAAATCCGCACAGGAAAGCGCTGTGGAATATCGCCTTCAGCGCGGCACCAGTCTCCATCGACCTCTTGTTGAATAGGTTCAAGGTCTCCGGCGGGGTTCCACTGGACACGAAACCGGGAACCGTTTTTGCGGTAAGTCGCCTTGATCGCGGTGGCGTTTGTGAGCAGACCGCCGTCTTCTCGATCCGGATAAACCCGTCCGTACTTTTCAAACTCCGCTTTCAACTCGTCTGGCAACTCATTCTCCCGACGCAGAGCAATGCGTAGAAACTCGACAATGGTCGATTTCCCTGTGCCCCTGCCTCCGATGATAGAATTGAGCCAGGGGTTGAACCCAATAACGAAGGGATTAGAGCGGCCTAAATAGCGTGCTTGCGAAACCTCTATGGATTCCAATACCAGTGGCGCATGCTCATTCGGGTATTCGTCTTCCTGATCGGATCTGCGAATTGAGAGGGCGCCGTCGAGCAGAGCAAGCCGCAACCCCTCGATGCAGGGTGAGCCCATTTTGACCCAGGTAAAGTGGCTGCCGGGATATCGCTGTCCTGCGTTACCGTAAGGATGATGGGCATCCGCCCCAAGGATTTCGCTCCAGCACAGCTTCTTTTCCCCAAATGCCTGTGGCTTCTCAAAGTCCGTGTCCATCAGTTCCATGGCGTAGATATCTTCGCAACCCAATGCCTGCCGCAATGTCGTCCCCGACAGTTGAAAAAGCCCGTTACTCTCATCCACATGGGCGGGAATCGCGATTCCGCCCACCGATACAATGGCATCAACAACCTCGATAAACGATTTGTTTGTGACGGTGTCGCTTGAACCTTTTGTTCCGGAGAATCCCACGGCCCCGAGTAATGAGTCGATGTCCGATGCCGTTTTCTCGCAGCCCAGGATCGCCAGGAGATGCACGCCGCCGTTGACCGAAATTTCCACACCAGGAAATATATGGATCGGCCTGTAACTCTCATGCATTTCAGTTTTAAGTTCGCTGAGCGCTGTCTTAATACGATCAACCCACGCACCGGTGTTATGGTCCGTGATTGCAACACAATCAATACCGGCTCGCATGTAGTCGAGCAGCCACTCTTTTGGGGTGCGCTGCTTCAGCGTAATCTGGTCTGAACCCTTGCCGTAATCGACCGACGCCGGGGTATGAGCATGGAAATCACACTTCCACCACCGTGAACCGTTCCATTTCCAGTCTGTCATATATCTTTCCCTTTCTTGTCACCACCTGGTAGCACCGCATGAGGAACTTATGATATTCCTGAAGAATCTTCTCCAGAAGCCTGCTGACTACGGTGATGATTGCACAGCGTGAATACCATTCCCAACTACTTACTGTTTATTAGAATCAACGATTCCCTTGAGTTTCTCAAAGAAATCGAAGACATCATTATGAACCTCTTCGGGCTTCATGTTCACAGCAACTATTTCCCTTGTGAGCGTTACTGATGGGTTGTTTCGGCGTAAAACCTGAAAAAGAGAATCTTCATTTTCTAATAAAATCCTTTTACCATCTACGACCTTAAATATATTAGCTGACAGATTTTTCCATTCCCTATCAGGTGGCAGTGTCAAATTTTCACTGGCAAAAAAATCATTAATCTTGTCGATCACCGGCTTGGCAAAAAGGTCGTCCTCGTTCATATTAAGTTCTTTTAGAGTGGCTCGAATCCAGGCATCCGGCGACAACAGGTAATTTTCGATATTTTTTCGTTTCCACTCATACAAAGCCTGATTATCGGGTTCCGGGTGAAAAGCAGATTGAGCATCATCATAATCAAAAAGCATGAGCCGACAGGCTTCCGGTATGATTTGTTTTAACGCATCAAAACGGTTGTCTGCGTCAACTTTCATCTGCTTTTTAGTGCCCCCACCCATGGTTCGGAAACACACTTTTCCGAGACATTCCTCTGCGCTACAAATTTTTGCCCAGGAACGCAAAATTCGTTCATCACTTTCACCTTCAACATAAAGAATCACGGGAGATGACAAAAGTTGGGTCAACTCACTGTTCCTCACATCAGCCATTGCCCTCAAGATTTCGGGGGTGGACTGTATTCTTTTCGGAACTTGAGCAAGGAGAGAAACAATTTGAGAAGTATCCACCCCTTTTACAAATTCTTCGGCATGCGTAGCAATAAGAAACTGAGTGCCCATTTCGTTGGATTTAGCTTTGAAGTAATCGAGTATTTCGCGTTGCAAGTTGACATGCAGATGAGCATCCGGCTCATCCAGCAGGATTGTCGTCGGTTTATATCCATGGAGAAAAGCGAGAAGTGTCAAGGTTTGATGGAAACCGCTGCCGCCAGCAATAATATCGTACGGTTTGTCACCCTGGATGTATTCACAGATTATTTGTGTGTCGATCCCCTGTTCATATTTTGGCTCTTTCAGTGTAATGGAAAACCAGCGATGAACGATTTCTTTGATCTCCTGCCATTCGTTTGGAGGTTTATAGCCTTTGATGATGCGGCCTTTTTCATCTGTTTCCGGAGGCGGGCACACTCGCAGCAACAGATTGCGGAGAACACTGCCAGGCTGAGCTTTACCAACCTGCTTGCGAAGAGGGCCGTCGTCACGCCACTCTTCGCTTGGCTCCAAACCTGAAAATGGCGGCACATAAGCAATCAAAGGTAATAAATCCTCATTTTCTAATTCCCGAAATTTATTCCATCCTTTTGGGAGAGTTGCGTGGCTGAGTCACTGCTCCAGCCAATCTTCTCCAGTTCCACGGCGATCTGTTCTCGCAGCTCTTTATAACGCAATCGGTACTTTCTTTTGGTCTTCGGTGTTTTGGCATTGAATACATTATGCCGAATCTGCCTCAACTCTTTTTCCAGAACTTTCACTTTTTTGGATTCAAACAATTCACCTTGCGAAGTCGGTTTTTCAATCCGAATCAGCGTATTGGCGGTTGTGAATTTGGTTTCCAGATTGGGCAGCGGGCGAATGCCGAAGTTCTCTTTTTCCGGGTCGCTGCCCTGCTCCACAATCAGCGAAATAAAGAAACGGAGTTTACTTACCTGCGTGACAATTGACTGAATATCAACGCCATAGATGCAGTTTTCGATGAGATACAGTTTGCGGCCATAACCGAGATCATTGTTGGAAAATGCTTCCTCAATATCCTGTTTCTGGGCTTCCAGATCCCTGACGGTATTGCCACGAATGGTGGCATCGTCAATCTGTTCAGCGACGGTGATGGTAGCATCAACTTTGCCAATCTGGCGATCACGCCATAGCCGGTTATGCGGATCAAGCTTACCGAGAATGAACTCCAGCTTGTGCAGGATGCCCATCGGGAAAGCGCCGGAACCGCAGGCAGGATCGAGAATTTTACAGTTATCAATGGCCACAATAAGCACATGCTTTTCCGCATCGGTAAAGGCATGATTTTTTTCCGTATAGGCAAACAGAATATCGAGCCCTTCTTTGGCATCCTCTTCCGTGACTTCCGGGCAGGCTTCGCAGAGTTCCCTGTTCAAATAGGCTTTCAGCGATTCATCCACCATAAAGTTTGAGCTACCAATAATGGCTTCCTGAACGCCCCGGTTGTCCATGTGGTACATCTTGCCGTGGAGAAAACCGGGCTTGATGATGGACCGGATCTCAACCTTCCTCTCAAGCCAGTCGGCGCAGTCTTTCGCAATTCTCTTCTGCTCAAGCCTGTTCCCCAGTGTCAGCACATCGTCCTCTATCCGGAAGACCTTCTTCTCCGTCTTATCAGGATCCAGTGACTGAATAAATCTGGGCTCACCAAACAGAAAACACAGGTGTTGTATTTTGTCGAGTTGGCCCTTAAGAGCAGCATAGGCATAGATGGTGAAATACGCAGAGACGAAAGACAGGTCAGAGCCCTCATGAATTTTCTCTTTAAGAAAAGTTCCAATCGCCCCTCGATGGTGGTTATCCCATATTCCTGAGATATTAGGTGGTTCGCTCATGCTGTTAGCCATTATTCATTAAATACCACTATTGTTATCCCAGCTGAATTTTAAACAAACATGCAATATCAACATGATATCAGACTTATGCCTAATTCACTCGATAGTTACTGAAGGCACAATCTCTGCTGGACACATTCCTCCGGAAGCATCATCCTCCTTTTGCTTCGCCAGATCCCAAGTACTTAAATCGAAGTTTTATCACGTAAATAAATCACACGAAAGGGCAGATGAATGTGCCCCTTGATAACTTCCTGTCAGCAGTGATCTGAAACTACCTGTAAACTGACGGCATAAAAGTACAGAATATTTTGTTCATTTTCTTCAATATTCGATAATATAAATCTTCTTCTTTTCGTTTTCTTCCGCATCTTTTCTGCTTCACTTTTGCGGTCCCGCATTGCTGTTTTTCTTCCCTTCCTGATTTCCCAGGCCATCATTGATGTCACTTCGAGGTGCCATCAATGAATTCAAACAGAAGAGTTAAGTGCTTGCATTGCCAGCAGTTATTCCGAGCCGATGTACGCAACCGTCGACATCAGCGTTATTGCTCACAGATGGACTGTCGCCGTGCTAGTAAAGCAGCCAGTCAACGCCGTTGGTTGCACAAGCCCGAGAACCGGGACTACTTCAAAGGCCCTGCCAACGTGCAGCGTGTGCAGGCCTGGCGGGCTGCTCATCCCGGCTACAGTCGGCAAGCCCATTCAGTCGATTCTGCGTTACAAGATCACTTATCCACTCAAGTTATTGAAAATAATAAACAATCAGGCACTTTAGCTCAAGATGCGTTACAAGATCTCTTCAGTGCTCAACCGCTTGTTTTTATTGGTCTTATCGCCCATTTAACCCACTCCTCGTTGCAAGAGGCTATGCCGAATTCGGCATAGCTTCTTCTATGCCGCACGGAGAACTATGCCGAGTCAAGTGGGCGCAGGCTTAGTACACAATGAGTTGCAAAGAATCGACTCGGCATAGTTTCCAGTGCATCAAAAGCTGTTGAGGAACTGAAGCAGACGATCTTCAGCATGGAACTGACCGGTGTGGCCGTTGAGGGGTTTTACTTTTTTAAGGGCAGCTTCCTTGAGGGCGAGATGGGCATTGAGATAGATGAGTGTAGTTTTGATCGACTCATGGCCTAACCAAAGCGCGATTACAGAGAGGTCCACACCTGCCTGAAGCAGTTCCATCGCAGCAGTATGCCTTGCGATATGTGGAGACAGGCGTTTGTTCTGCAAAGAAGGACACGTCTGTCTGGCAACTTTGGCATACTTCGCAAAGAGATACTGAACCGTATCAGCACTCATTCGGCCACCACGAGCAGTGGGGAACAGCAGACCGGAGTCACCCGGCTTCAGCTCTTTAACCCAGGCTTTCAACACGTTCACAACACAGCGGGTCAAAGGTATGCTGCGCTCTTTACGGCCTTTACCGACACAACGAATATGCTTGCCCGTGTTTAAAGTCACGTCCACACCACACAAGCCAGTCATCTCTGATAGGCGCAACCCGGTCTGAAACGCAACCAGCAACAAAGCGTGATCGCGACGTCCAATCCAGGTCTGTGTATTCGGTGCTGCGAGTAGTGCATTGACTTCTGGGCGCGTCAAAAAACCCATCAGTCGACGATCGTATCGTTTGGCAGGAATCGCCAGAATCTGCTGGATCCGCCCAATGTGCTCTGGTTCAAAGTACGCGGCGTAGCGAAAGAAAGACCGTAAGGCGGTCAATCGAAGATTTCTGCTACGTGCGCTGATACCGCGACGTTGCTCCAGATCATCGAGGAAGGCCTCAATCAGTGTGATATCCATATCCGAGAACGTCAAATCACTCGGCGCCTTGCCGAGTTGCTGTTGGGCAAATTTAAGAAACAGCCGAAAAGTATCACGGTAGGAAGCGATGGTATGAGGGCTCACTTGCCGCTGCACAATCAGTCGTTAGGGCCCGCGCAGAAATAACTTCGTCCATTTCGGAGTAACTCTAATCGTTTAAGGTGCCCCCGGTCGCGGTGCCGCTTCCAGTAGGGCTCCCGGAAAGCCCCTACATTCCGCACAATGCTCCTTCTTGGCAGTAGAAGAGGCATGTAGTGTCTCTTGGTTTATTTTGATAGTATTTCTCCTTTAAAGGCGATACTCTATCGATATGAGAACTGAACACTTCACTGCAAGGAAGCTTGTGGACCTACTTCGGCGACAGAAGATCGCGACGATGGATGAAATGAAGGCGACGCTCGGGACGCGGGGCGATGCGACGGTGTTCCGGAAGTTGGCAAAGGTGTCCTACCGCACGAGCTATTCGCACCGGGGTCGGTACTACGTGCTTGGTGAAACTCCGTACTACGACGAGTTGGGATTGTGGTCGATGGGGGCTGTGCAGTTTTCGAAGTACGGCACGCTACGTGCGACCGCCGAGGCGCTCGTCCACGCAGCCGAAGCTGGATACCTTGTCAGTGAATTGGAAGCATTGGTGCACGTTGAAGCGAAAGGCGCCATGCTGGACCTTGTTCGGCAGGGTGCGCTCGAGCGCGACAAGGTCGAGGGGCACTACCTCTACCTGTCTGCAGACCCAGCTACGAGGAAGCGGCAGTTGCGTGCCCGACAGGTACTGCGGACAGATACCGTGCTGGCAGGTATGGCCCAAGCAGAGGTGATGGCAGATGAGCTCAAGGCCGCTATCATTTTGTTCTTCAGTCTTCTCGACGAGAGGTTGCGCCGGCTGTATGCCGGCATGGAGGCTCTGAAGCTCGGCCGCGGTGGCGACCGAAAGGTCGCGGATCTCCTCGGTCTCGACCGGGACACCGTGGCCCGGGGTCGCCGCGAGCTACTCACGCGGGATGTCGAGGATGACCGCGTTCGAAAGTTAGGAGCTGGTCGCAAGCGGACGGAAAAAAAACGCCAGAGGTAATCGAGCGTATTGCTGAGCTCATGAAAGCCGAGACCGCTGGCGACCCAATGACCAGCCTCAAATGGACCCAGAAGACTACGATCAAGATTGCCGAAGAGTTGCGGGAATTAGCGCTCGATATCAGCCCACGTACTGTCGCTCGATTGCTCCGGCAGATGGGCTTTTCGCTTCGGGTCAACCACAAGAAGCTAGCACGTGTCTCTAAGACCTCACCCCAAGACCGCGACGCCCAGTTCGCGCACATCAAAAAGCTACGCGAGCGTTGTGCTGCTGATCACGTACCGCTCATCAGCGTGGATGCCAAGAAGAAGGAACTGATCGGGGACTTCAAGAATCCCGGCGTAGCCTGGAGCCAGCAACCCATCAGGGTCAAGGATCACGACTTCCCGTCGGAGGCCATCGGCAAGGCCATCCCGTACGGCATATACGATATCCACGCAAACTGCGGGACCGTCTTTGTTGGTACCTCGATCGACACACCCGAGTTTGCTGTCGATTCCATCGAATCGTGGTGGCTGGCAGAAGCCCGAGAGAGGTATCCCGATGCGAACGAGCTTGTCATCCTAGCCGACGGCGGTGGCAGCAATGGTTCCCGGAGCCGTGTTTGGAAGCACAAGATCCAGGAACAGATTTGCGCCCGCCACGGCATCACCGTCACGGTGGCCCACTACCCACCGGGGACTTCGAAGTGGAACCCTATCGAGCATCGACTCTTCAGTGAAATCAGCAAGAACTGGGCGGCGCGGCCACTCGACAGCCATGAGACGATGCTCAACTGTCTCCGCACCACCACGACTACCACCGGTCTCACGGTCCGTGCCCACCTCATCAACACCGACTATGTGAAGGGAATCAGGATCAGCGATGCACAAATGAAGGCCCTACCCATCCGCCGACACGACGCCCTGCCGAGTTGGAACTACACGATCATGCCAACCTGAATGCGGAACTTATTGTTGCGCGAGCCCTTAGTTGCGTAGCAAACGGGCGCATTTTTTGCGCTCTTTGCAAAAAACGCGCGGGTTTGCGGAGTCAATCTTGAGCTATTTGTTGGACGAAGCCGCTGTGCGGCAGAAAAAGAAGCATTCATGTATAACCTTCCTGGTGTGCCCAATTCCGGGCATTAACGCAAAGGAGCTTACCATGAAGTCTAGTGAACAAGCCTGATTCGACAGCCTCTACCGACACCATCTCAGAGCCTTGAAGCTTCAGGGCATGAG
>ENA-ORDP01001527-ORDP01001527.1-marine-sediment-metagenome-genome-assembly--contig:-NODE-1527-length-12477-cov-7.323217_pt1 | contig 12477 bp, 5 predicted proteins | sample MGYA00248627_ERZ508539 | MGnify/ENA primary metagenome ERZ508539 (study PRJEB26208, sample SAMN05571518) | marine sediment metagenome | biome: deep sea; feature: Hydrothermal vent; material...
AATCGGATGATTCAAATATTAAAGAATATAAATCGATTGAAGAAGCAATTGCAGACCTTGAAAATGACCCGAATGTTTCCGCAGTGAAAATTGAAAAGTTAAAAGCGTCACTGAAGAACCTGAAGAATAAAACCGTAATTAAGATTAAGAATGGACAGATAATAAAATAAAACAATTTTTATTGAATTAAAAACCGAAGGCATTTTCCATTGTTCATTGTAAAAGGTTAATGCCGCTTAATATAATTTCAGATGAATCAAAAAGGTGTATAGCATGCGAAAAATATATTTTCTTTTAACTTTCTTTTTCATTTCCGTATTATCATTTGCGCAGGTTTCAGTTTATCTTTTACCACCCCCGCCAAATCAGTTGAAAGCTACAGATCTCTGGAAAGGAATACTCATAAATACAACTAAAACCACTTTGCATATAACATTGTCCGGAACTCTTGAAGTTGCGGGAAAAGGAATAGTTATCGAGGGAAGATCAAGAATGATAAGCTTGCCCCCTGGAACAAAGAGAATTACTTATAATGATGTTGTATCCGGGAGTGTAAAATCTATATTCGATAGATGGGGTAATTATTCAGGTAGTAAAAATGCACCCGCTGGAGATTATACAATCTACCTTCTTGTAAAAGCAGAAGACGGAAGAGAAATTGGAAGCAGCAGTATTGAGCAAAATATTGCTAAAGAAAAAACAGAAGCTATTATCCCCCAACTTATAACACCGGCGGACGGATCAACACTAAATTCAAAACAACCGATTCTCTTTACCTGGATTGTTAAATCTAATAATCCGAGGACAAGTAATTTCTATAAATTAAAAGTAGTCGAGATACTCGGTAATCAATCACCATCGGAAGCAGTTAAACGAAATCCAATTTGGTATGAAAGTAATAAACTCAGAACACTGATGCTTCAGTATCCTCTATCGGCAAAAAAGTTAGAGCCTGGTAAGAAATATGCTTGGACTGTTCAGATAATTAATAAAGAAACACGAGGCGTTGATGCAAACAGCCGAACTGCAGATGCATTTATGTTTACCGTTGAGAAAACTATTTCAGAAACGGAAGCTATTATCCCCCAACTTATAACACCGGCGGACGGGTCATCCTTAAATTTAGATCAACCGATTTTGTTTACTTGGATGCTACCTTCAATTAGGCCTAACACTTCGAATATCTATAAAATAAAATTAGTTGAGATATTTGGTAAACAATCTCCATTCGTAGCCGTTAAACAGAATCCGGCATGGTTTGAAAAAAGTGATATAAAAGCTACAATGTTGCAGTACCCAATATCCGCTAGAAAACTTGAACCTGGTAAAAGATATGCATGGACTGTCCAGCTTGTGGATAGTGATGGCCAGACTTTAGGTGAAAACACCAGAATTTTGGAAGCCTTTATATTTGATGTTGAAGAACAAGGCGGAACCACAAAGAGTTTAGTTAACAATCCGCCAGATAGCACAGCAACATCCGGAGGAACAGGGACGGCAGCAGTTGGTGATACAATAAGAGCTGGACTGAATGGAGAATTTAAGGTAGTCGTTTCTCAAATTACCACAGAAACTGACAGTTCATTGACTGGTCAAGGTAAAGTTCGCATTAATTGGTTAGGGACAAACGTTGCAGTTGAGTTTAGAAAGATTCGTATTGATACTACAAAAAGATTAACCTCAGGTGCAATTGTATCGAGCGAAAGCGGCAGCTCCAGTACATCCTATCAAACCTACCCAAAAGCTTGGGCCCTTAGTTTATCAGGACCGGGTGTAGCAAATGTGGTAGATAACATTATGAACTGGACAAATAACAAAATAGATAACATTGTTAACTGGATAAATAATCTTAATTATAGTCAGCCACAAATAAATTACCAAGGTAATATTGTCACACCACAGCCCCCCCCTCTCAAAATGCCTTTTGGATTGCAATTCAATAATGGTAATCAGAAGCTGGTGATTACAGAAATGGTTTTTAAACAAAACGAATCAAAAATAAATTTTTTAGCCCTTGAACAATTTTCGAAATCAGGAACAGTTTATAAGCTTGGCTTCGTTGGTAAGTATTTTAAAATACATCCGGCAAGTATTGAATTTGCAAACGGTCGTGTGGAACTTGCAGAAGATATAACAATTCCCAATACCTCATCAAATCCTAAAATGAAATTCAATTTTAAGAAAGGAACAACTAATTCGGGAAGTTATATAGAATGGGATAGCACCGGCATTAAAGATATAAGCCTTGGTCTTGAGGTTAAATTTACAAGAGATTGGCTGCTTCCTGTTCCTACTTCAACAGATTCGGTTACAGCAACCATTTCTGGGAACGGAACGAGTATGAATGATATTCTGCTTTCCGGCTCATTACCAGAATCTGAAATTGTGGGAACAAACGGTTTTAAAATTCTGGCAGATTCAATCTCGCTTGATCTTTCAGATACTAGAAATCCCGCTGGTATGAATTTTCCTAATAACTACCCGAACGATTCAACAGTAGCGTGGAAAGGATTCTATATAAAAAGTTTTGGTCTTACAATGCCAGACACATGGAAAACTGGTGCAAATCAAAATCCGCCGAATGTTATTGCCGAGAATATTATCATAGATGATTTTGGTCTTACGATGACTGCTTTGGCAACAAATGTTATCTCTTTTCCAATGGGCAGGGTTGCAGATTTAAGTGCAAGTATCGATACTCTCAAACTTTCAATTCTTCACAGTTCTTTAACAAGCGGAAGTGCTATGGGAGTTCTTGTTTTGCCAATAAGTAAAGACACAGTAACGAATACTTTAAAATACACAGCTACATTCAACCAGATTTCCGGCGGTAACAATCTTCAAATACTTATTGTTCCTTCAGGTCCAATTGATGCTGATATTTTAAAAGGCAAGATGACATTACTACCAACCTCAAATATTTCGGCAACAATTTCGCCGGGCTCAAAGATATTTTCAATTAATCTGAACGGAACTTTCAAGTGGGACAATCCGAATTTTTCAATTTCCGGATCCTCATTAAGTCTTCCGGGTGTGAAAATGGAATTAGAATTTGAAAATGTCGGATTAAATTATACAAGAAATTTATCAGCTCAAACATTGGCCTTCAATTCCGGATCATGGAGTTTTGCAAGCCCTCAAAAGTTCTTGGCTAATTTCCCGGTATCAATAAAAAAAATCTATTATGAATCATTGTCGAAAGTTTCACCTGAGCTGTTTAGGGGTGCGTTAATGATTGACGTTGTTGCCAATCTAACGAATGATATTGGCGGAGCAACTACTTTAGGAGCAAAATTTGCCATTGAATTTAATTCCAGTGCAAAAAAATTCACACCAAAATTCAAAGGTGTTTTCGTCGATAATATTGAGGTTCATGCTAACCTGCCGGCAGTAAAAATTGACGGTAGTATTGCTTTAAGAAATAATGACCTTGTTTTTGGTAATGGATTCCTGGGAGAATTAACTGTTGCTTTTACTCCCGTTGGTGTAACAGCAAGTGCATTAGTAGAGTTTGGTAATACAAATTATCAATATAGTAGTTTGTACAGATATTGGCGTGTTGAAGCTGACGTACTTTTACCTCCGCCCGGAGTTCCTTTCTTGCCGGGTATTGCTTTTAGAGGTTTTGGTGGCGGTGCCTATTATAATATGGACGATTCACTGACGACCTCTACAAATACACCTTCGGGTAAAAAATTTATTTTCACTCCAAAGAAGTCAAATATAGGCTTTAGGGTAGCTGCTACTATTGCAACTACTCCAAAAGAAGAGACCTTTAATGCCGATGTGGGTTTGTTAGCACAATTTTCAAGCAGTCAGGGGTTAACATACATTGCTTTTACAGGCGATTTTTGGGTCGGTGCGGGATTTTCAAAAAGGAATAAGGCAAACATTAATGGAAGTGTAGGTGTAAGTTATGATTTCCCCGGTAAGCATTTTAACCTTTCGGCAAGTGTTAATGTAAACGCACCACCAATAACAACACCTAGTCCTGCTAATCTTGTATTAGATATTAATGGAAAAACAAATAAATGGTATTTCAAGTTTGGAGAACCCGGAAATTTAAACACCGTAAACGTTTTTGGTGTTGGCTTATATGAATATTTAATGTTTGGCAATGATATTACACCACCTTCAGGATTTACACCAACATTTAATAATGGTTATTACGGCGTTTTTGGAAATTACCCCAGTATTTCTGTAACTACCGCTGGAGTAACAAATTTAAACACAGCAACAGGTAAAGGATTAGCCTTAGGTATAGGATTCAAGTTTAACAAAAACATCAATTTTAATTTAATTGGTAAAGCTTATGCATCTATAGAAATAAACGCGGGATCAGAATTAAATTTAGCTTTTGCCGAATATAATGGACAGAATTGTGATGATATTTCTCAACGAATTGGAATTAACGGATGGCGGGCTTCTGGAAGCATAGGATTTTACGCCTCTGTTTCAGCTTTAGTAAACCATAAAAAACATTCATGGACCATTGCGGATCTCAGAGTCGGAGGCTGGCTAACAGGGAAATTTCCAAATCCTGTATATGTATCAGGCGCAGTACAAGGGCAAATTAGAGTTGGGCATATTAGAAAGAACATCTATTTAGTCAATACATCATTTAATAGAAATTTTGAATACGGCACTGATTGCGGCCCATCAAGCCCCATAACAGGTGCAAGCGTAGCACAAGGAGATGCCGCCGGAGACCAACAACAATTATTAATAAATTATGTTCATCCAACAGGGCAGCAATATAATTTTCCCATAGCTTCTCCACTATCAGTTCAGTTTGGATTGATTCCTAACAATGTGTTTGACGTATCAGAACAACAATCAGATGGATCAGTAATAAACAGAACATTTAAAATGGTATTGACAACTAAATTGAAAATTCGGAATAATGATGGTTCATTTACAAATCAAATACTTAGGACAAATAAAAATAATCTTGGAGAGTATTTATATACGGTTTATGGGCCGCCGGTAGTTATGTCTAATGGATCTACATTAAACACTATACAGATTAATACTAATACTAATAATACAAATAATACTGGATCGCCTAATGGTGTGGCTGTTGGAGTACATAATATAAGTGTTGGAAATATTAGTTCTGCTAATACGGCAACTTTTATTACTTATCCGCCTCCGCCACCAACTAATACTTACGTCAATTTACCGCCTGAGCCACCTGCAATAACAAATAATTTAGCAGTTAATAAAAATTATATTTTTACCGTAACTGCAACTTTGAAAGAGTTCGTAAACAATAATACTTGGGTAGATGCCACAAACAATAATACTCAAGTTGTTACTCAGACTGTTACTAAAAATTTCCGGACAGGTCCCATGCCTATAGTTGTAAATACAAATGTTCGTTGATTCCTAAAAGAATTCACTAATAAAAAAGTAAAATAATTATGAAAAATTTAATAAAATCTAATATGAAAAAGCAAACAAGAAACTTTATTTATATCGTTGCAATGTTTTTATATGCAAACATCAGCTTTGCGCAAGATGTTGATTCTTTAACAAATCCTATCAGTTATATTAATATAATTGGTAGATATACAGAAGGCAAAGGTGTTGAGTTACGATTTTTTCCTGATAAAAAATCTGTTTTAGAAGTCGGTTTTAAAGATGGATTTATTATTGATAGGATGCTTTTCGATTCAACAATTCAAAGAAAACCTAACGATACTTTGACCTATACTGAAATAGCAAGAATCCACGCCTATAATGATGACCAGTTGGAAACTGCAATTAATAACGAGAAAAACTTAGACTCAAAGAATGAATTAGAGCTTGCCAGCGAATTTCTGAAAAATATTGATAAAAAAGAGGGTGGAGCTTTTGATTTCGAAAAAGGAATCGCTGAATTAAAAAAACAAAAAAGTAAAGAAGATTTTGAATACATGATATTTGCACTTACGGCAATAAAAAATGCAAATGTTGCAAATGCATTGGGTTTGGCTTATACCGATAGTACGGCTATAAAAGGTAAAACGTATTTCTATAGAGTCAGACTTATCGGGAAATCAAACATTTATAAAATTATCCCTGTTGATTATAGAATTATAGCCGAAAACCTTAAAAAGGGCTACGATAATCCTGTGTATGTAAAACAAGGAGATACAGAATTATTTTTTGCCTGGATAGAAATACCGGAACTTTCAGGATATTTTGTAGAGCGTGCTAATCCCGGCGAGACTACATTCATTCAGTTAAATAAAGCACCAATTTATAACCTTGATGGAAGTGACAATATCGGCGAATCGAGAAGCGGATATAACGACAAGAACCTAATCAATTATCAAATATATACGTATAGATTTTTTGGTTACACTTTGTTTGGAGAGAAAGTACAATTTGCAGAAGTTAAGGCTATGCCTAAAGATTTAACTCCACCCGAGAACCCGTTTTTGCCGCAGCCCCAAAATGTAAAACCAAATGAAGTATTAATTACATGGAAGATGAACCCGGTTCCGGCACCGGATTTGAAAGGTTTTTTTGTTGCACGGGCAAATAAAAATAAAGGAAATTTTAAAGTATTGCACAATGCTATGCTGCCCAAAGACGCAAGAACATTTACAGATACAACATTTATAAGAGGGCAGGCAAATTATTATGTTGTTCAAGCAATTGATACAGCAAATAATGTTAGCTCTTCATTTCCTGTATCTGTAACGTTAATTGATTCAATTCCCCCTGTAAAACCGGTATTTATTTCAGGAAAAATAGATTCTCTCGGAGTAGTGACAATTACAGTTGAGAAAAACAAAGAAAAAGATTTGATGGGGTATAGACTTTTTAAAGCAAATAGTGCTGAGCACGAGTTTTCAGTTATTTACGAGGGATTTATGAATAACGACTCTTTAGTTCAAGAAGTCCAAACAGTGTTTAAAGATACTGTTACATTAAATTCTTTAACACCTATTATTTACTATAGAGTTAAAGCTCTTGATTTTAATTACAATCAATCAGAGTTTTCTAATATACTGAAAGTAGTACGGCCTGATACTATTGCCCCTGTTACCCCAGTGTTTAATAATGTAATTGTTAGCGAAAAAGAGATAGAACTCTACTTTGTACCAAGCAGCAGTAAGGATGTAGAAGAACATATAATCTATAGAAAAACCGATATGAAAGCTAAGTGGGAGTTGCTTAAAACATCCGCGGCAATTGGAACCAAATTCATTGATACAACTGTAACAACGGGCGTTACTTACTATTATTCAATCAGGGCAAAGGATGTAAGCGGACTGTTCTCTGATTATGCTTCAGCAGTATATGGTAAACCTTATGATACAGGGTTAAGACCTCCAATTGAAAACTTCAGTGCAAAAGTTGAAAAGAAAAATATTATTCTTAAATGGGAATACCCCGTCTTAAAAAAAGAACACATTTTTGTGATTTACAAGAAAGACGATAAGGGACAATTAAAACAATACGACACGACCAAAGAAAAAACATATACCGATAAGAATACGAATAAAAAAAATTACTATGCGGTAAAAGTAGTTACAGCGGATGGCGGTCAATCAAAAATTAGTGCCGTACTTGGTAAGATGCTTAAGTAAAGAAATTGCAGTTGCGATAAGCCGAAATATTAAGATAATTGTTTTGATTGGTTAATAAATAAAGCTGTAAAATTTCCGGAATGGATTGATAATAATAGGATGAATTATATACTATATCATTTATTTAAAAGGGAAAAAAAATGAAAGCACTTAAAATAATATTATTGTTCTTCATGGTAACAATAAGTTCTTACGCTCAGATTTCTGTTAAGCTTCTACAGCCACCGCCATACCAATTTAAAATTGAACAATTCTGGAAAGTAATTATAATAAATAACGGTGGGGCTGATAAGAGACAAATTAGTGTTTATTTAAAAGGAACTGCTACCGAATCTTTGCAAGGGAAAATTATTGAAGTTACTTCGTCGGTAATTACTCTTCAACCAGGGGTGAAAATTATATCCGGTAGAGAACTGGGTCCATTCACTATAAGAGAATCAAACAGCCGCTTTAAAAATATTCGTTTAAAAACGGGCAGTGTACCTTCGGGGAATTATGAAATAAGTATTACTGTTTTTGATGCAAAAGGAGGAAAACAACTTGCATCCGACTATATTAGTACTACAGTAGAAAACTTTAATCGGATGGAATTGATAAGTCCGATTGACCGTGAAGTTATAGGCAATATCCCTTTAGGAAATAAAAAAAATCTAAAATTAAAAAGAATTGGTAGATCTCCTCTAATTATCTTTTCGTGGCTACCGCCGGTTCCGGCTCCACCTGGTGCAAGAATCAGTTACAGATTAAAATTGGTAGAAATTCTTGGGTATCAGTCGGTGTATTCGGCAATGGCGTCTAATCCTTTGTATTATAAATCGCTTAAATTATCTTCAACTATTTTGCGTTATCCAGTAGCAGCTCAAAGATTGATACCTGGAAGAAGATATGCATGGTCTGTTGAGGCATTTATTGACGATTTCAAAATACAGGAAAGTGAAATAAGATCTTTTGAAATAGCGGGCGGTGATAAGATTGTAGATAAAAACTCATCGAATAAGAATGAGTCTGTAAATCTATACGGCGATGCTGACTTTAATCAATATTCCGGATTGCCATCCGGGCTGTCCTCTTACACAAATAAAAATTATGGACCATCTAATTTAGAATATTTGGAGCCTTTTGTACTTACTACTGAACCAGAGAGTCCGAATATTTTTAAATTTTACGGTGATGGAAAGTTTACCCAAACATCAAGTAGCAAACCTGCGCAATTCTCACAGCTTCCTTTAAACTATAGGACTTTAGAATTTAATCCAAGACTTTCCGTGTACAACATTCCATTCGGATTGAATATTTACCTCTCATCATTAAACAATTCTAATAGGCAGAGTCTGAACAGTGTTTCATTTATCTTTGATATTGATCAATTGAAATCAAAAATTAAAGATCGTATTTCTGAAAAAGTTAAGGATATTGTATATTCTGCCGATTCATCTTTAGGAAAACTTACCGAGATAGCCCTGAGCGATCCGAATAAACTTAAAGAAAATGCAGAAAAACTTGGACTAATCTCTTCGACAGAAAAATTCTTTATAGATCTTAAAACACTTGGACTAGGAAGAACATATCCTGTATATACTGACTTGACTGTAAGCGGAGTACCTGTTAACGGATTGAATGTGGAGTATAACCCTGGAATATTATACCTTGCTGTTGCTGCCGGGAATAACTTAAAAGGTATCGATGAAGTTTCTTTTAAGAGATCATTTTTTGCAGGTCGAATTGGAGTGGGGGAAAAAGAAAACGATCATTTATTTTTTACATTATTAAAAATGAAGGACGATGATCAGTCTATATTACCTCCAACTAATTCATTTTTAACTCCCCAGGAGAATCAGGTAATAGGTACTGAAGGGAAAATTTTGCTCTTTAATAATTTACTTACTTTAAAAAGTGAAGCAGCAATTTCAATGTTTACAAGAGATTTAAGAGATGCGGATATTCAAAATAGCTCTTTACCAGGATTTGTTAAAAGCATATACAACACCAAGCTCAGTACTTCATACGATTATGCCTTAAGTAGCAGTGTGATCTTCGATTCGCCAAAAAATAATACATACTTTTCGCTAAAGGTTAATAGAATAGGTCCGGGATATATTTCTTTAGCGGCACCAAATATTCGTTCAGATCAATTGATGTTCAAAGCAAAGTTCGATAAAAAGTTTTTAGATAAAAAAATAGGTGTTAAAACTTTTGCAAAAATTTATCAAGACAATATTACAAACTGGAAAGCTTCAACAACTACAACGACATCTTTTGGGGTAAGTTTTAATTTCAATTTCCCGAACATACCCTACTTTATAATTGGTTACTCTCCCTATTTTCAGAGCAATGATGCTGTACCAATTAATCAAATAATCAGTAATAATAATCAGATGGTCAATTTTATGACAGGGTATTCTTATCAATTGTCCAGTGTGTATGCATCGACACTGTTTTCTTTTAACGGGCAATGGCAAAACACCAAAGTTGGAATCACCTCAAATAAATTTTCAAACACTTCTTATATGTTAAACCAGAGTTTCAACTTTGAATTTCCTCTGACGTTGAATTCGACTTTAAGTTTGACTCAATCTAAATTTCTTTCTACCTCAAGTAGAATAACGGAATTTGATTTGAACGGGAATTATTTGTTCAATGACAATATATCAATAAATCTCGGCGCAACATTTTCTAATGAGGAGAATTTCACAAAAAGATCATTGATTTATATAGGTTCAGATATAATTCTTTCTGAATTGTTGAAATTACAACTACAAGGAAAAATCTCGAACTATAAAGATCTTTCAGGTGGAGGAAATAACTATAATGAAAGTATGTTGCAGGCAATTGTATTTGTTACTTGGTAAGGTTAATAACACAAAATATAGGAGGCTGATGAACTAATAATAATAATATAAAGTGGGAAATAACATTTGCTCCACTTACATTTAGCAAAAACAGGTAAGCCGAAAACTGAATAGAGTAGGCAAATAATATCTTATGGAGTTAATATCATGAAAAATATAAAAATAATTTTACTGTTCATATTTGCGGTATCTGTATTCTCTACAAATATGGTTTTTGCAGCTAGCAATCCTATCCCTGGAGTTGATGTTATTGTAAGGAAAAAACCGGGTGGTGTTATTATACAAGGACAAACCGGTAGAGACGGAAAATTCTCTATAAAACTTGAAGAAGGTAATTATGAACTTACATTACCATTTTATAAAATTGCAAGAGTTATAAATAGTATGAATAGAGAATACTCTTCAAATCCGCGCGGTTTTAATATTTTTTTAGAGATTGGTGATAGAAAAACAAATGTAACTATTTTTGACCGTTGGGGAAAAACACTTAATACTCCGGCAAAAATAAAAATTAACAGAGAAACCGGAGTTATAAAACTTACTGTGCCAAAAGGCGGTGGAGTAATTAGCGGAACTTTGACTTATGAAAGAGTTAAAAAAGCCGATGCACATATTGCTCCAAAAAAGAAATAATTAATTTGTCGTAGTAGTCAATGCACAAAATATCTATGTTGAGTTAAAAGTTTCACAGATTTAGAATCTTAAATGAAATTATATCTCAAGATTTATTACAGTATTAATATTATTATTTCTCTTAAGTTGTAATGGGACTGAAACCGGAATCAGTAATTCACAAGTGTATTTTGACATTGACTCTATTTATACGGATTACCTGGTAAGATTTTCAAATGATAGTCTTTTCTCTCCAGGTACTTTATGCGGGTACAAGAATTTGAACGGCGATACAATTATTCCAATTGGTAAATATAATTATTGTTTTACCGATACCTTCAAAACTTTTGCAATTACTAATCTGAACTTTATGGAATTCCAAGAAAAGGAAAATATAATATAATCATAAATTAAAAGGTGGATACAAATGAAAAAAAATAGATCGAAATCACAATCAAAATATTTGTTAAAAAAATCAATCTCACTTCAGACCATTATTTCAATTGCTTTACTAATATTGTTAAATAGTACGCATAGTTTTTCTCAGTCTCATAAATCTGGAAAACTCATGAACGAATCAATTAATAATATTCAATCGAAAAACAGTGAGCCGGTTTACCTTGATAATAATGATCCCATCTACACGTCAATTAAAGGTCGGGTAATTAATGATCTGAAGCAGAATGCCGATCCTGAATCACAGGACAATAAATTAATTTCAGAAAAAATGAAAACGTTTTCGGTGGAAAAGAAAAATGAGTTTGAGGCTTTATTTAAAAAGTCAATTACAAATTATACAGATAAAATACATTTTGATGTAGGCACTTTAATAATGTTTTTTAAAGTTCTTGCTGAGAAAGAAATGAAAGTGCTTACGGAAGAATATGAAATTCGTGTCCAATACCTCGGCAGTGAAAATTATGCCGCTGAGTTTTGGGTAGATGGTCTTGCAGTAAATTCAGAGGAACATGCCTTGGTGTGGGCAAAAAAGTTGGCATTGCGATTTCCTAATGATAATGAAAAAGAAACTATTAAAGATGTAAAAGAAACTTATGCGAATGCCCGGAAATCTATCAACGATGGAGAAACTGATCGTTACACAAAAGTGATGGCCTTGCTTTATACAAAAGGAAAAAATGGACCGGTTATTTATCATAATCCGTTTCAGGTGATGACTGATTTAATCAACAAATGATTTTGATGAAATAGAAAATTTGGTGGACAGGTTTTAATGAAGTAGAAAAAGTTATAACCTTGAGGGATTAAAAATCCCTCAAGGTTATTTTGGAAAGATTTAAACCAGCAAGGTAAATTAATGTACTTGTTCTATATAAAACAGGCAACCTCTCTAAAATTTGAGAGGCTGCCTTGTAATTATATTAATTCATATTCGGAAGAAAAGAATAATTCTTTGCGTAATAAAGCATTTGTTT
>ENA-ORDP01001528-ORDP01001528.1-marine-sediment-metagenome-genome-assembly--contig:-NODE-1528-length-12476-cov-6.618549_pt1 | contig 12476 bp, 9 predicted proteins | sample MGYA00248627_ERZ508539 | MGnify/ENA primary metagenome ERZ508539 (study PRJEB26208, sample SAMN05571518) | marine sediment metagenome | biome: deep sea; feature: Hydrothermal vent; material...
CAAAGATAGAAAGAATGCGAATATAAAGGCAGACCGAAACCACGTAGGCCGCAACCAGCGCCAGATCTGAAAGCCGTTCAACGTTAACAGTGAACCGCTTGCTACCCTCTGCCAGCACAGGCTCGGCACAGAGTATATTGTGCCGGACAATGCCACCGACCTGGAAGGCGACAATTGCAACCACTGCCATTGCGAATACAGAATAGGGACCAACTGCACTGGCCAGGATAGGCACAACCACAAGAAACCCACTGCCAAATATTGATGCCAGCGGCGTACTCATCGCGATACTAATATTGTTTGTTGTCACGCTGTTCGTCTCTGTCGTATTTCCGTTGTGCTTCTCGGATTCACCGATACGGGACTTTAACCCGCCAGATTAATCGCCAGTATCGGCTTGCGACCCCTATATTTCTCGAAGTCCCAGGCTATATCTCGCTAACCGATGATTGATGTGCATGCATTCTGCTGTAGAATCGAGCCATGCTTAATGAAACCCACTGGCTTATCGGCCTTCATATCCCCGCCAGCCTGTTACCGGCCTCTTTAATGTGGCTGGCAAATATAATAATGCTTGCACTGGTCATACTCGCGATAAAAAATTTCTCGTTTACTGCGCTACTGAACAACAAACCTAACCAGCATGTGTTTTTCGGTGCCATGGTGGCCCTAATACTAATCTGGAGGATCAAGGCAGGTATTTCTCCGGGACTGGGTTTTCACCAACTGGGAGCGACGATGTTTACCCTGATGTTCGGCTGGCCACTTGCCCTGCTGGGTTTGAGCACGATTCTGATCGTCAGCGTACTGCTACAGCACAATGAAGTGCTCAGCCTGGGCATTAACGGTCTGCTCAGTATCGCTATCCCTGTATTTGTCAGTTACGGTATTCTGCGCCTGTCGCAGAAACGGTTGCCAGACAACTTCTTTATCTATATTTTTATCGTCGCTTATTTCGGTGCTGGTATTGCTGTTGCCGCAAGCCGCCTGATGGCTATCGCCCTGTTAAGCCTGGTACATGCATACCCGGATAGTCGACTGGTTACAGAGTCACTAATCTATGTGCCCCTGTTTATGTTTCCAGAAGCCTTTATCACCGGCATGCTGATCAGTGCGTTTGTAATTTACAAACCCGACTGGGTGATGACCTTCGATGATGAACGCTATATTATTGGCAAGTGATCCGTACAAAACATAAAAGAGGGTCACACAAAGAGGTTCAGCCTACTGACAACAGGTTGAGGAAGCTGCTACGCTCCAGACTCTAGTTATCTGTTGTTGAACATAAAAATTGACTACCATATACGGCTCATTATACTCAATAATTTAAAATAAAAATGAATCCTGGCCTTCACACCTGTCATAACCTGCTTAGCCAATGCAAAATCATCGGCAGGACTCTTGTGCCAGGATTGACTCAGCGCATAAACCCGTATTCGGCAGGTTTAAGCATTCATCCCTTTTCGTGTAAAACGGACGAGACTGGGGTTTTACTCACACTCATATCTTGCGCATGTATGGAACACTAACATGAAAGCTCTTTTCTCGTCTCTTTTGCTAGCAGGAACTATCGTGGTAGTGCTACTGCTCACCGCCTGTGAAAAAAGCGCACCACCGGCACAGGTGAAAAAACCTGTACCCAAAGTTACCGTGGTGACTGCGCATATTCAATCAGTACCGCTGACACACGAAGCGGTAGGTTTGCTGGCGCCGACCCAAATTGCAGAGGTGCGGGCACGCGTTGCGGGAGTTATCCTTAAGCGAGTATATACCGAGGGCACAGATGTCAGGCAGGGACAGGTATTATTTCAGATTGATCCCGCTTCACTAAAAGCCGCGCTACACACCAGGGAAGCAACATTAGCCAAAGCCAGAGCTGATGCTGTCAACGCGGCACTCATCGCCAGACGGTCGCAGGATTTGGCCAACAAGGGGCTGATTGCTTCACAGGACAGGGACACCGCGCTGGCAAATCAGCGCATCACTGCCGCGGTCGTTAAGGCCGCTGAGGCAACGGCAGAGGAAGCCCGTCTCAATCTGGGCTATGCCACAGTAACAGCTCCCATTGCCGGTCATGCCGGCAGAGCACTGGTCACCAAAGGCGCCCTCGTCGGTCAGGGTGAAGCCACCCTGCTGACCACAATTGAACAGCTTGATCCTGTTTATGTGAACTTCAGTCTACCGGTCGCCGGTCTACCGCAATTGCAACAGGCTGCCAGAAATAAACCCCACCTTAATACGAAAGTGGAAGTCATGCTGCCAGATGGCACCGTCTATCCCCATCCCGGCACGCTGGATTTTTCTGCGCAGACCGTAGATCCACTCACCGGCACCGTATCATTACGTGCCGTAGTGCCCAACCCGGCGCGCCAGCTATTGCCAGGCATGTTTATCAAACTGCGTTTGAACATGGGTCAACTTGATCATGCTTTCCTGCTGCCGCAGGCAACAGTGCAGCGTGACAAAACAGGGGCTTATATCATAGTGCTTGATACCAGCGGCAAGGTTGAAAAACGCCGAGTGCAAACGCATGGCATGACGCTAACCGACTGGATCATCACCGGCAAACTGGCAGATGGCGATCGGGTAATTACCGAAGGGCTGCAAAAAGTGAAACCCGGCATGATGGCTAAAGCCGAACCCTCAACCTTACCCACAAAACCACCGCCCACTAACGGTGCTGCTGCCACTAAGTCTGCCAGCAAACCTGCCAGCGATCTCTGAGGAGTCACTGATGCCCCGTTTTTTTATTGATCGACCTGTCTTTGCCTGGGTGATAGCGGTCATGATCACGCTGGCAGGTACTGCTGCCATTTTTAAATTGCCGGTAGCCGCTTATCCTTCCATTGCCCCGCCCCAGATCAGCATCAGCGCAAGTTATCCTGGTGCCAGCGCCCAGGTGCTGGAAAAGACAGTCACCTCAGTCATTGAACAGCAGCTCACCAGCATCGATAATTTTCTGTATTTTAGCTCCACCTCGCGTTCCAATGGTACGGTAAAAATCACCCTGACCTTCACCCATGGGACCAATGTGGACATCGCCGCCGTGCAGGTGCAGAACCGCCTCAGTATGGCGGAAGCGCGGCTGCCGAGCCAGGTGGTGAAAAACGGCATCACCATTGCCAAAGCCAATACAGACTTCCTCATGGTAGTAGCACTGAAATCCACCGACCCCAGCCTCGACACCTACGCCTTGAATAATATCATTGCAGCCCGGGTGATGGACTCGATTCAGCGCCTGCCGGGTGTCGGTAGCGCTAACCTGTTCGGCTCCGCTTATGCCATGCGCATCTGGCTCAATCCCGATAAGCTACATGGCTACGGCTTGAGTGCAACGCAGGTGCTGGCAGCAGTGCGCGCACAGAACGTGCAAATTGCCATCGGCAATATTGGTGCGGAACCCGCCCCCAAGGGCCAGGGTTTTACCGCCTCTGTTACTGCCGCCAGCCGCTTCAACAGCCCCGAACAATTTGCTGGAATTATTCTGCGGACTAATCCTGATGGCGGCACGATTCGTCTCAAAGATGTTGCCCGCGTCGCACTTGGCGCGGCGTCCTACGGCCACGATGTGCATGTCAACGGTGAGCCGATTGCCGGTCTGGCGATCCTGCTGGCACCTGATGCCAACGCCCTTAAGGTCGCAGATGCCGTGCGCGCCAAGCTGAATCAGCTGGCACACTATTTCCCACCAGGGGTGAGCTGGTTTACGCCATATGACAGCACCACGTTTGTGAGTATTTCCATTCATGAGGTGTTGTATACGCTGATTGAAGCGGTGGTTCTGGTATTTCTAGTGATTCTGTTATTTCTGCAAAATCTGCGCGCCACTCTGATCCCGACTCTGGTTGTACCTGTTGCGCTAACCAGCGCGTTTGCGGGCATGTACCTGGCCGGATTCTCCATCAACGTGCTCAGCCTGTTTGCATTGGTGCTTGCTATCGGTCTGGTGGTCGATGATGCCATCGTGGTGGTGGAAAATGTCGAGCGCATCATGACCGAGGAAGGTCTGTCACCTAAACAGGCAACACGCAAAGCCATGGATCAGATCACCGGGGCTGTTATCGCTATGACCTCGGTGTTAGCCGCCGTGTTCATCCCCATGGCGCTCGTTGGCGGCAGCGTGGGCGCGATCTACCGCCAGTTCTCACTCACCATTGCCATCTCCATGGCGATTTCAGCCTTGATGGCACTCAGTTTTACTCCGGCCCTGTGTGCGAGCCTGCTCCAGCCCGCATACAGCGAGCCCAACCGTTTCCTGCGTGGTTTCAATCGTTTCTATCATGGCCTCAACGCTACCTATCTGCGCCGAGTCGCACAGGCTATACACCATACGCCGCGCTGGATGGTCGCCTTTGTGGTGCTGGTCGGCCTCGCCATCCTGCTGTTTAGCCGCCTGTCCACCAGCTTTCTACCGGCAGAAGATCAAGGCTATGCACTGGCAATGATCCAGCTACCACCCGGTGCCAACATTGAACGCACTAGCACTGTGCTGCGTCAGATGGAAAAGATTATCGAAAAAAACCCGGCCGTGGATAAAGTTCTGGATGTAGCTGGATTTAGTTTTGTTGGTCAGGGAGAGAATGTTGGTCTCGGCTTTATCCGTCTCAAGGACTGGAATCAGCGTAGCAAACCAAATGAACAAATAAAAGGCTTCATTCATTGGGCCAATGGTGCTTTGCAGCACATCAAGGGTGCTCGCATCTTCGTTGTCAATCTGCCCACTATACGCGGTCTGGGTCGCTTCGGTGGCTTTGATTTCCGTCTTGAAGACCGCGCTGGTCTGGGTCATGAAAAATTGGTAAAAGCACGCAATATTTTGCTTGCTGCTGCCGCCAAAAACCCGGTTCTCTATGGTGTGCGCCCCAACCAACTGGAAGATGCGCCCGAGTTACACCTGCATGTAGATCGGTTAAAGGCGCAGGCCATGGGGTTATCGTTGACGGAGATTTACAACACCGCTCGTCTCATGCTTGCTCCCGTTTATGCCAACGACTTCAACTACCAGGGTCGAGTACTCAAAGTGCTGCTACAGGCAGATGCCCCCTACCGCAGTCGGCCCAGCGATTTGAGTCATTATTACATCACTGGCAGCGCCGCCGGATTAAATAACATGGTACCCCTGAGTAGCGTGATTACATCAAGCTGGGCCTCAGAACCGCCGGCAGTCGATCACTACAATGGTTTCCCGTCCATTCAGATCAACGGCAGCGCCACCCCCGGGCACGGCTCAGGCGATGCTATGGCCGCCATGCAGGATATCGTCAGGAAAGATTTACCCCCAGGTATCGGTTACGAATGGTCGGGGCAGTCGTTCCAGGAAATCCTGTCGGGCAAACAGGCACCGGTTTTGTTCGCACTCTCGCTATTGGTGGTTTTCCTGGTACTCGCAGCGCTATACGAAAGCTGGTCTGTCCCCCTTGCGGTTATGCTCGTCGTACCGCTGGGCATCCTTGGCGCAGTAACCTTTACCTGGCTGCGTGGTCTGGAAAATGACGTTTATTTCAAGGTCGGGATGATTGCGGTCATCGGTCTGTCAGCCAAGAACGCGATCCTCATCATCAGCTTCGCCAACACCATGCGCAAGGCAGGACACGGACTGCTTGATGCCACATTGGAAGCCTGCCGCCTGCGCCTGCGACCCATCCTGATGACATCAATTGCCTTCATCCTCGGCGTGTTACCACTTGCAATCTCCACCGGTGCTGGCGCTAACAGCCGCCATTCCATTGGCACTGGCGTTATCGGTGGCATGTTCGGTGCAACCGCACTGGGTTTATTGTTCGTGCCGGTATTTTTCGTTGTCGTCAGGCGACTTTCAGGTGATAACAGCACCACCGATGAAGATAGCGGGGAAACCAAAATAACAACGCCTCCAAATTCATGAGTATGTGGCCGCAAAAGCCGACAACTATTGTCGAAAATTGAACCATCAGACCGGTAATACTCTAACTTTGATGGTATAGGCCGAATAAATGCCCGTTTCATCACGGAGCACCTACAAATTCAATTCTTAGTGGTCTTGTCATTTGTGTATACTAGTAAATCTAGAAGGCTAAAGACGAGACCACTATATTCCGACCTCTATGTTGCATCTTTACTAAACAGTCCGTTGATATTTGATCGAGGTAGATGTAACAGGAAAAGTAGTCATTCATGGGTAATCAATTGATGCCGGCAAACCAGCGTATACCCCCCGGCTGGATCAATAGAATGTCAGTCGGTCAGTGGTATCGCATATCCGGTCATCGCCCCGATCTCGGACTACCGGCGACTGTGCCCGGCACCCGATATCTGGCGGATAACGACCCAGCCCGGGACCCCACTCTAAATCCCGCCGTCGGATTCCATGAATACCTGCGACGATGCCTCGGACGTGCACCGCATTCACCGTGGCATGGCCGGATGGGGCTTTGTGCCATAACGGAAGCCTGGAATGGTGCCGTTTTTGCTACCGGCATTGGCGACAGCGGTGCCATGGTCGTGTTTGGCGGCGGCCATAACGACTATTTCGGCTCCGATGTCCATGCATTTGACCTACAGTCACGACAGTGGTCGCGACTTACAGATGGATATACGAACGGGGATCCGGGCGCCTATGGCGCAGGTGCCGTTTATGCCGATGCCGAATATCCAGATGGATCACCGTTACCACCGCACACTTATGAATATGTTCAATACGATCCGATCGAGAATGATTTGATCCTGTTCAAAGGCCAGAGCGAACTTGGTCCCGACGTCAAGGCAATTGCGATCCCGCACATGCTTCACCTGCCTACACGTCGCTGGCGACGCGGGCCACAGCACCCCGTCGCCCGACTAAATTCCGGCGGTTGCACCACCTGGGATGAGAAACGGCGAGTGATATGGGGCCATTCGGGCGATGCCGATAACGGCAACGCCTTTCTGATGTTTCGCCCCGATGGCGAACATAGTGATGGTACATTCGGTTCATGGGGCACGCACTACCCCAACAAACTGCCCGGCACGGCCGATCACAATGCCATGCAGATCGACCCGCTGCGCGACATCATCGTCATGCCCGTTCACGCACGCAATGAACTGGTGGCAATCGATCCGAATCGACCCGACAGGCCCGCATTATCGCTGCACTCCACGAACCAGCGCCCACTGATCAAACCCTTTTCGGCGATCGAGTATGCACCAAATCTGGACGCGTTCATCTATTACTCGGCCACCGACGGCGCGCCTATCTACTCAATCTCGGCCCCTGACAGATCGTCTTTTGCCAAACTGTCCGCAGGACAATGGCACTGGCGCAACCTACTCGACCAGGACAACACCCTGGATCCGATTGCCGATGCGCAGGCGCTGTCGTCGTACCCGGTGAATCATGATCATACGTTCGGCCGCCTGCGCGTCGCGAGTTTCGGCTCGACCGATCTGGCTATCCTGATCCGACACATCGATTCACCGGTTTACGCACTGCGGTTGAACCCTCATGCGCCGATCAGACGATAGACTGCTAACATTGAAGAAAAAGTAGGAAATTTCAAGCGACCCCTTTTTGTACGCAGGGTGAAGGCTATGGATGGCCTTCATAAATGAACTCGTCCATGAAGGACGAAAAACGTAGACAAATTTAAAAATTATAAAATTTAACATCCCATGAAAGGTGAAATTCTCACCCGTGCACCAGCACAATAGATACCCTCAAGCTACCTTCTTCAACATAACCAACGCTATACCCAAAAATATCAACAAAGGAATAAACGCCCCCGCCAGCGGCGGAATACCATAAATAAGGACAAGAAACCCAAAACCCTTTGCCAAAGCGAAGAACACCAGCCCAAGCATGATTCCAAGAAACAGCGTACCCCCCATCCCTCCACTTCTGACATTACGAAAAACAAAGGGAATACCCAGCAAAACCATCACAATGATTGCCAGGGGTGACGAGATTTTTTGCCAGAACGCCAGTTCAAAACGGTCTGTGTTCTGTGAGTTTTGCTCTAGATGTTTTATGTATCTATTCAGATCAACGGCGGACAACTGCTCAGGTCTGACAAGAAAAACTTTGAGCACTTTCGGCCCCATTTCTGAACGCCAGTTTGCCGATTTAAGGCGTATGGTCTCAATTCCCTTCTCGGAAAAAATACTTTGACGCAGATTGTAGAGTACCCATTGATTGTTATCAAACTTGCCGCTGTCCGCGACCGCAGCTGCACGCAATTTGCCGTCTTCATCAAACTCAAATATTTTTATATTCAGAAGTTTCAGATCAGGCAGCATCTCTCCTACCTTAATAATGGAATTATCATCACGCATCCATAAACCAAAATCTGAATGCTGACTGACACTTTTCTGCAGGGCCACAGAGCGACCACGCTGTGCCTGCGTTTCTGTAAAAGGTGTAATAAATTCACCAATCAATACTGCTGATAGAATGATTATTGCTGCGGTCTTCATGACAGAGAGGGATATTCCCACGATGGACATACCCGCAGCGCGCATAACGATCAGTTCAGAACCAACTGCCAGCGAAGACAGGCCAAGCATGGTTCCTAACAGAGCTGCCATAGGGAAAATTTCGTAGATAACACGCGGTGTACTTAGGACAAGAAAAACCATCATATCGAAGAAACCATAGTTACCGGTGCCAACACGCGTAATCTCATCCAGAAACTGGATAAACATAAACAGGCCAACCAGCACAAATATCACAATAGAAGTGTATTTGAAAATGGTACGTCCAAGGTACCAGTCAAGGATATTCATCAGTTCCGCAGCCAGTCGAATCCAGGCATCAGGGAACGGTTAGCTACCCGGCGATGTAGCATATAAAAAGCAAAAATCAGGAAAATACCATGCACCCACCACATGCCGACAAACACTGGTAATGTTTCAGATTTTAGTAATGTATGTGCAAAACCAAGCATATTGGAATAAAGAAAATAGACACCTATAGCGCCCATGATGCGACCAAGCCGCCCCCGTCGCACATCCAGAGAACTGAAGGCCAGTGCCAGTATGGCCAGCACTGGAACGATTGCAATCTTTGACAGGCGCCACTGGATTTCAACCTTGTAAATTCTTTCATTACTTTCCAGCAGATCACCAAAGGACATTTCTTTGGGATACAGCTTTTCAGATACTTTTTTTACCGGCTTTATCCTGATGGCATAAGTTTCAAAATCAATCATGCGGTAATCAGCATTGCCGGGTATCCCTTCATAACGAGTACCATTTTTCAGGACAATAAATCTGTCACCGGTGTTCTCATCAATCTGTTGAAAGCCTTTTTCGGCTACCACCACCCCTTCCCTTTGCTGTGCCTCACCGTAAACAAAAATATTGCGCAATGTGTTGTCATCCAGCCCCACTTCTTCTACGTAGTAGACTGCCTGACCATTTTGCGCCTCATTGAAAATACCGGGCGTAATTGCTGAGACCATGGCCCGTTCTAGCCCTTCCTTTTTGAGTGTTTTCGCCTTAACATCCGCGTCGGGTGCGATAAACAAAGAAAATATAGCAATTACTGATGCCAGCACCAGTCCCATCACAATCAATGGTCTTAAAAATCGTCCTAGTCCAACACCGCTAGCTGCCCATATAGTAAGCTCGTTATCGTGTATCCAGCGATCCATAACCATCAAAATGGCAAGAAAAAACATTACCGGCAGCAGGACATCAAAAGTTGAAACCAGTCGTAAACCGAGGAGGGTCAATACCAGGTCAGCCGGCACGTCGCCTCTGGCCGCCTGCGACAACAACGACACTAGCCTTGCGACCAGAAATATGCTGAAAATTATGATGGTGGCAGCTATACCGGTGTATGTAATTTCTCGAGTTAGCGAGCGATCGAGTATCAATGTATGCCCCTGTGAATCCCGTTATAATATTCCCGGAGAACAATATATCATACGGCCCTGAAGCACGAAATCCTGAGGAATAAATGATGGAATATAAAGTAAAAAGTGGCAGTCCAGAAAAACAACGCTCAGCCTGTTTAGTACTGGCTGTATTTAAAGATCGGCTACTGAGCCCCGCTGCCAGTAGCATTGATAAAGCGACCGGGCACACGATTTCATCCATACTAAAGCGTGGCGACATCACCGGCGAATGCGCAACTTTTCTAATGCTACCGCAAGCTCCCGGTATCGCTGCACAACGTATCTTGCTGGTTGCCTGTGGAAAAAAAGCTGAATTCGATAACAAAAAACTGCTTAAAATAACGGCCGGGGTCATTCGAAATCTACGACATTATAACATTATTGAGGCATCTTTATTTCTGCCTGAAGTCGCTATAGACAACACTGATATCGGCAAACGCATAGAACAGATAATTATTCAGGCAACACATAGCAGTTATAAATCCGACAGCCTGAAAACAGATACGCAGGAAGACAAATTACCGCTTCAGAAGATTACGCTGTTTGTTCCCGAACGCAGAGATCTGACTGCCGCCAGGCAAGCACTGCAGGACGGCCAGGCGATCGCCGCAGGCGTTAATATGGCCCGCCGGCTGGGCGACCTGCCCGGTAATATCTGCACGCCTTCCTACCTGGCGGGACAGGCAGCGGAGATTGCTGAAGATTTCGGCATGAAGATCAAAGTGCTAAATGAAAAAGCTATGGAAAAGCTGTCTATGGGCGCATTACTGTCTGTATCTCGCGGTAGCCGGCAGGAAGCCAGGTTGATCGTCCTCGAACACAGGGGTGGCAGTAGCAAGGAGGCCCCCATAGTACTGGTCGGAAAAGGGCTGACTTTCGATGCCGGTGGTATCTCTTTAAAGCCCTCATCGGCGATGGATGAAATGAAATATGACATGTGTGGTGGCGCAAGTGTTCTTGGTACCATGCGTGCCATCGCAGAGATGAAACTGCCGCTGAATGTTATCGCAATTGTGCCAAGCTCAGAAAACCTTCCTGACGGGGATGCCAATAAACCGGGCGATATCGTGACCAGTATGTCAGGGCAAACCATCGAGATTCTGAATACTGATGCTGAAGGCAGATTGATACTGTGTGACGCCCTGACCTATGCTGAACGATTCAATCCCTCGACTGTCATTGATATCGCCACGCTTACAGGTGCATGTGTCGTTGCCCTGGGCGCACATGCCAGTGGAGTATTCAGTAAGGACGAATCCCTCACTGAGGAACTGGTAAATGCCGGCACGGCGTCACAGGATAGAGTCTGGCCTATGCCGCTGTGGGACGAATATGATCATCAGCTAAAAAGCAATTTTGCTGATATGGCCAATATTGGCGGCTCAAAAGCCGGAGCGGTAACTGCGGCCTGTTTTCTGGCTCGTTACACAGAAGATTATAACTGGGCACATCTGGATATCGCAGGCACAGCATGGTTAAGCGGCTCGAAAAAAGGGGCTACCGGCCGACCCGTCAGACTACTTTGCGAATTTCTGCGTAGCAGAGCGGCTTCCACCACGTGAGTCAGATTGACTTCCATATCCTTGATAACAAGGATAATTCATCATTATTAGTGTATGCCTGCCGCGTTGCACGAAAAGCCTATAAAAATGGCTACAGTGTATATATACGGGTGGAAAATGAACAGGACATGCAGCAACTCGATGCTTTATTGTGGACATTCAGTGAGCTAGATTTCATCCCCCATGCCAGCATTGCTACAGAATGCGGACAGGAAGCGGTAATTATTGGTATGATTGAGTATACGGGCGACAGCAATATGGTGCTTATAAATATAAGCACAAAAATGGCCAGTAATTATTCTCGCTATTCACGGGTCATTGAGCTTATTAGCAATGACCCCGGTTGTAAGTCTGCCGGCAGAAATCGTTATCGTAAATACCAACAGATGAATGAAAAACTGAACAATCACCTGGTATCTGTAAACTGACATGAGTAAAAATAAAAAAACAGCCGGCGGCACGCATTTATCGGATGCCATCCGTTCGTTGCAAGATTTACTGGATGATGTCAGTACGGAGGCTTTTGATGCAACGGATGAGGCTGTAGACGTAAAGTTTGAAGAAACCACAGAATTCGCACCCGATGAAACGTCTGAAGTTAATACATTGACCACAGAACCGGCTTCATTTGATATTGACAGTCATTTTGATATGAATATCCCCCCTGCACTTCCGGATGAAGATGAGGAGATGAATGATGTCATTCCCACCCTGTCAGAAACAATAGTTGAAGGCGATATTCCTGTACTCAATGAAATCGTAAAATTACCTGACGGCAGCACCATTCCTGAACCTGACCCGAATATGACGCTAGAGATGGCAGTTCATAGCGGCAACCTGCCCACGCCGGTGTCCGATGCAGCTGATGCTGCAGCTGATGCGGTCATGATCATACTTGCCCGTTATCGAAGTAAACCACTAACACCTGAAGTGCGTAAAGAAATCAAATCTGCAGTAACAGAAGTACTGAACAATTCCCCCGAACTGGAAATACCCGATTCAATCATCTAAGGAACCTCTGATTAATTATGCCATACCTCTGGCTTACAGGCTGATTCACAAT
>ENA-ORDP01001529-ORDP01001529.1-marine-sediment-metagenome-genome-assembly--contig:-NODE-1529-length-12467-cov-7.703271_pt1 | contig 12467 bp, 12 predicted proteins | sample MGYA00248627_ERZ508539 | MGnify/ENA primary metagenome ERZ508539 (study PRJEB26208, sample SAMN05571518) | marine sediment metagenome | biome: deep sea; feature: Hydrothermal vent; material...
TGCATCCCACTCCGCGCGGATGAAAAGTACCTTCTCCATTCAGAACTCCCTAGGCCGTGTTAACAATTACTTCAACCACAGCAGGATACAGCCACAGGTGACCATGGCGGCGAAATGAGCGGCGAGTTTTTCATAGCGTGTGGCGATGCGCCGGAATTGTTTGAGCTGAGCGAAGAAGCGTTCCACGAGGTTGCGCGCCTTATAGATATGTCGGTCATAGTCCCGTAGCGTGTTGCGATTCGAGCGCGGCGGGATAATGGCGAGGGCGCCTTGGGATTGGATATATTCGACCAATGCATCGGCATCGTAGCCCTTGTCGGCAATCACCGCGGCCCACCCGCTCGCTTTTTCGAGCAACGCCGGGGCTTGGGTGATGTCGGCGTGTTCGCCGCCGGTGAGCGTGAAACCGATGGGGTTGCCGAGCGCATCGACGAGGGCGTGGATCTTGGTGCTGAACCCGCCGCGAGAACGGCCCAGAGCTTGTGGGCCGTGTTTTTTTTAGCCCCGGCGGCGTGCTGGTGGGCGCGTACGACGGTGCTGTCGAGCAGGACTTCTTCGAGATCTCGATCCTGGCTGAGGACTTGGAACAGCCGTTCCCAGACCCCTTTCTTAGCCCAGCGCGAGAAGCGCGTGAACGTGGTATGCCAGTTGCCAAGCTCCGGGGGCAGGTCGCGCCAGGGCGCCCCCGTGCGCCCGATCCACAATACCGCCTCCAGGAATCGGCGGTTGTCCTTGGCAGTGACCCCGCAGTCGCTCGCCTTGCCGGGGAGAAGATCTTTGATCCGGGCCCACGGGTCATCCCGTAGAATCCGTCGCGCCATGGCACCAACCCTCGCTCAGTCAGGGAGTTGGAGACATAGTCTGACCCCAATTGTTAACACGGCCTAGTGTCGTTGCCATGTCGTTGCGGTAGTGCCTGCGGTCGGCGAGCAGGCTTTTGATTTTTCGGATATTCTGTGATAAATGGGACACTCGCCGGTGAGGTCAGGCCATAGTCGGCTCAGTGGCGTTCCACGAGAGCGTCGGATCAGGTCCTGGATCCGTTCGGCGTCTCGCCGCTCATCGCAACCGCTCCTGTCTCCAATCCCCCCCGGCCTGCCCATTTGCCGCAATCCCGCGCCGATCCGGCAGGCCCCAGTTCCCCCCTTTGAACCTTGTTTGCGCGTCGCCCAGGGACCGATCATCGGAAAAGATCAGCCGTTCATCGGATTTTGCTCAACCGGGAACGTTATTGGCCGATGACCCCGCTGCAGGATGGGCAAGGTACTCCGCTAGCGCGGCGGGGGTAGTGATGCGAATCGGGGTGTTCCGTCGGGATTCCAGTGGGCACCCAGGTGGGGGGGGGGCGGTAGCTGCCATCCCGGATGACCCATGCGGTACCGGGAATCTCGTTGGCAAGGCCCGTTTGTCGGAAGATCGATACCGTTCGTCGTCAATTCTTTGACAATTAGTGGGCGGAGAGGTAGCCCTAGTCCCATGAAACAGATGCTCGGATTCACTCTGATCGAGATCATGATTGCGCTGCTGCTGGTGGCCATCGTGTTGACCGTTGGGGTGCCGAGCCTGCGCGATTTCATCCACAACAACCAGGCCGCGAGTGAGACCAACGCCCTCTTGGCGGCGCTCAATTCCGCGCGTGGCACCGCGATCGAGCGCGGTATCCCGGTGGCGGTCTGTGCGAGTTCGAACGGCACCAGTTGCCTCAGCACTTCAGGATGCGCCGGCGCCACCGACTGGTCCAGCGGTTGGCTGATCTTCACCGACAACCCCGGGGGCACGGCTTGCGTAAAAGATGGCAGCGACGTGGTGCTGCATGTGGGTGCCGGATTCTCTGGCGGGTCCCTGAAGGGCACGGTCGCCGGTGTCCAATATCTGCCTTCTGGGCTGCGTCTGAATGCCACCACCGCCACTTTCACCCTCAAGCTCGGCAAACAAACGCGTATCGTCACCTTGACCCCGAGTGGACAGGCAAGCTCGCAGTAGGGACTTGAACGATGACCGGAAAGTCGCCCGCATACGTACCGATCCTCGCGAGTGAAGCGGGGTTCACCCTGATGGAAGTCCTGGTGGCGTTCCTGATCCTGTCCGTGGGCTTGCTGGGGCTTGCCGGCCTGCAGATGAAAGGGCTGGCCTATGCACACCAGTCCTATCAACGCAGTCTGGCCACTCTGCTCGCCCAGGACATGGCCGATCGCATGCGCGCCACCCGTCCCGCCGTTTTGGCGGGTGACTACCAGCTCACCTCCGCGCCTTCGGATCCCGGCTTCACCTGTAGTGGGGCCAGCCCCTGCACACCGGCCAATCTCGCCGCCCTCGACCTCTACCAGTGGTACCACCAGGAGATCACCGCCGATCTGCCGAACGGCCAGGGCGAGGTCTGCGTGGGCAGCAACCCGACCAATTCCAATTTCTGCGACGGTGCCGGGGATATTTACAGCATCATCGTGTCCTGGAGCGAGAAGGCGCCCACCGGGACGGTCACCCGGAAATTCGTGACGAGGTTTCAGCCATGAGCCAGCCGATCCACCCGCCGAACCGTTTCGGCCAACGGGGCCTGTCGGTGGTGGAGATCATGGTCGCGCTGGTCATCAGCCTGGTGCTGCTGGCGGGTGTCTACAAGGTCTACCTCGGCAGCAAGCAGAGCTACCGACTCACCGAAGGCGAGGCGCGTCTGCAGGAAAACGGGCGCTTCGCGATGTACTTTTTGACCCGGGGAATTCGAGGCGCCGGCTACATCGGATGCGCAAATCTCGATGTGGTTCAGCCGAACATCATCGTAACCAATCCGCCGACCGACCTGATCTTCAACACCGCCTCCGTAATAAGGGGTTACGACTCCGGGACCTGGCCGGCGGACTTCCCCAATACCCCGACCAACTTGGTAAGCGGCAACTCCGCTATCCTGGTTCGTTCCGCGTCGCCCGCCAGCACTCAGCTTAGCACCAAGATGGCTCCCGCGAATACGAGTGTTCTGGTCGTCGGCAATCCAGAAGGCTGGAAAGCAGGCGACTACCTGTTCGTTACCGACTGCGCACATGCCGATATATTCGAGGCAACCGGCGTTTCAAGCGGCTCCGGAACGACCACTGTTAGCTATGGAAAGAGCGTCAATGACCCCAGTCGTCTGAGCACCATCTACGCAGTGGGCAGCCAGATGATGGCCTACCGCAGCCACCTCTTCTACCTCGGTAAATCCAGCAACGGTACCGGCGATTCGCTCTATGAAGTCAGCGGCGGCACGCCCGAGGAACTCGTGGACAACGTGCAGGCCATGTCGGCGCTGTACGGGGTCGATACGGACGGTGATAAGGCCGCGAATCTCTATGACAGCACCGCCCAGGTGAACGCCATCGTACCGGCGACCAACGGCTGGCCCAAGGTGGTGAGTGTGCGCGTGAGCCTGGTCCTGCGCAGCCCCGACGATCATGTGGTCGCACGGCCCCAGAGCTACACCTATTACGACGCTTCCCAGACGCCGACCACGAAGGTCGCCCCGGACCATCGGCTGTATGCGGTGTTCAATGACACCATCACCCTGCGCAACAGGACGCAATAGGCATGATCGAGAAACGAGTCGCGGGTCGCGCTCCCGGCCGCCAGATCGGCGCCGTGCTGGTCATCAGCCTCCTCATTCTGTTGGTGCTGACCATCCTCGGCATGTCCGCCATGGGCACTGCCGGCCTGGAGGAGAAGATGGCGGGAAACGCGCGCGCCAAGGACCTCAGCTTCCAGGCGGCCGAATCCGCACTTCGCGCGGGCGAGGCGCGCTTCCAAGGCGCGGGGACCTGGGCGATGACGATTCCCGCCGTCGGTGGTGGGAGTGGCGCCGGGCAGATTTGGGACAAGGACGCGACGGGTATCAGTGCAGCCGATCCGAAAACCACCTCGTGGTGGTCCGCCAACGCGATCGCCCTGGCCGGAAATTTCGGGGACCCGGATCCCGATCCCCGCTACGTGATCGAGGAGTACGGATTCACGCCGGATTCTCTCAATCCGGACGATTTGGCTAAGCGCATTGGTGTGTTTAGCTTCCGTGTCACGGCGCATAGCGCCGTCGGAAACACCGCAACCGTACTGCAGTCCGTCTACGCCAAGCGCTATCAGTAATCCAGGACGAAACGGCTACCACCCGTTCGGGGAAAATCGAGGCACTGTCATGAAGAACGCAAAATCGATCATTCTGCAAGTGGCGGCTGCCTGCCTGATGCTCTTCTCGGGCGCCAGTGCCGCCGCGACGACCCCGACCCCGCTCGATCTCTCCCCGGTGCCGTTGTACCTCAAGGCCAGCGGCGTGGCACCCAACATCTACCTGACACTCGATGACTCCGGCAGCATGGCCTGGGCGTTCATGCCGGATAGCCTTGGAAACTACCCGACCTACACCTTTAATCGCTTCGAGTCCAGCACGTTCAACCCCATGTACTATGACCCGACGGTGACCTATCAACCGCCGATCGGCGCGGACGGCAGCAGCCTGGGGGACGCGAGTTTCACGGCGGCTTGGTACGACGGATACAACCACGGTGCGGGTACCGTCAATCTCGCCTCGCGGTACCGGGCGACCTATTCCTACCAGCCTTACTATGTGACCGGCAGCGGACCTGGACACGCCTACTATTACCAGTACAATCCGACTTGCGGGAATGTCGACAGCGACCGCTGTTATAAGTACGTGGACGTCACCAAGCAGAGCACCACGCAGCAGCAGAACTTCGCCAACTGGTTCTCTTACTACCGCACCCGCATCCTGATGGCCAAGACGGCGATTTCCCTCGCGTTCGGAAAGCTCGGCTCCGACGTGCGGGTTGCCGGACAGAACATCAACACCAATAAGCTGTACCCCAACAGCCCTTCCGGGGTGCAGATGCTGCACCCGTTTTCGGATACGAACCGGAGTAACTGGTTCGACTGGCTCGGCGGTGTCACGCCCTACGGCGGCACGCCTCTGCGCGAGGCGCTCAAACATGTCGGCGAGTACTACTCTACCTCGGGTATCAAGAGCCCCTACGCAAAGACACCCGGAAAGACGGACGCGCCGGAATACTCCTGCCGGCAGAACTTTTCCGTGCTCATGACCGACGGCATGTGGAACGGGAGTACTTCCCCCAAGGTCGGCAATGCTGACAATAAAAACGGACCGACCATCACCGATGCGCAGGGCAAGACCTATCAATACACGCCGCATAAGCCCTACGAGGACCCGTGGTACAACACGCTCGCGGATGTCGCCATGCACTATTGGGACCACGACCTGCGCACCGATCTCCCGAACGATGTCCCCACTTATCTGCCGCATATCCACTACCAGGCGGATGGCGTCACGACCGACCCGACCGCAACTTTCTACGACTCTCGGAACGACCCGGCCGATTGGCAGCATATGGTGACGTTTACCATCGGCCTCGGCGTGGATGGCAAGCTGGACCCGAACACCGATCTGCCCGCCTTGATCGCCGGTACAAAGTCCTGGCCTAAGCCTGTATACAATACGGTTACCACCATCGACGATCTGTGGCACGCCGCGATCGACGGACGCGGTGACTACCTCAGCGCCAAGAATCCCCAATCCCTGGTCAGCGCCTTCGCCAACATCATCGGCGCGATCGGTCAACGAACCTCGTCGTTTTCATCGGCCGCCCTGACCTCGGGTTCGCTGCAGGCCAACACTCAGCTCATTACGGCCACCTTCGACGGCAGCACCTGGTCCGGCGACGTACAGGCGACCGCGCTCGACAGCAGCGGGAACCTGGGCTCCATCGTGTGGGATGCGAACTGCATCCTGTCCGGACGAACGGGGAACGCTTGTGTCGCCGCACCCGGCAACACCACGACGCAGGGTTCGCGAACGCTTCTCACCTATGATGTCGCCACAGGCCAGGGAATACCTTTTCAGTGGACGGACCTGTCGGCGTCGCAACAGAAGGATCTGGAGACCGACCCGGATACTGGCGTCATCGGCAGCAGCAGCCTGGGGAAACAGCGCCTGAAGTACCTGAGTGGAGTCCGCTCGCAGGAACAGGTCAACGGGGGTCCCTTCCGCAGCCGTCCCGGCGGGATCCTTGGAGATATCGTTCATTCGGCACCCGTTTACGTGGGGCCTCCGAACCGCTTCTATTATTGGGGCTCGGGCTCCCCCCACAGCGCGTGGACGGCGTCGTATACCCAGTTCAAAAAAACCTATGCCGCTCGCAGGCCCATTGTCTACGTAGGCGCGAACGACGGCATGTTGCACGGTTTCCGCGACGATACCGGGCAGGAGGTGCTCGGCTTCGTGCCGTCGGCGGTGTTCGGTGCGCTGAACCAATTGACCTCGCCGAACTACGCCCATCGATATTACGTCGATAGCACGCCGACCGAAAACGACGTGTACTTCACCGGTGCGGCCCAATGGCGCAGTGTGCTGGTGGGGGGCCTGGGCGGCGGCGGTAAGGAGATCTATGCCCTGAACGTCACCGATCCGTCGACCTTCACCGAGTCCAACGCCAAGAACCTGGTGCTCTGGGAGTTCACCGCCGCTAAGGCACCTCCCTATGGGGATCCGAACCTCGGGGATACCTACAGTCGTCCGGCCATCGTATTGCTCAACAACGGCGTCTGGGCGGCGGTGCTCGGAAACGGCTACAACAGCAGTTGCACCACCCAGACATACTGTGGAGACGCGATGCTGTACGTAATCAACATCGAGACCGGAAAGCTGATCAGGAAGATCGACACGGGCGTTGGGCCGGCCCAGGACCCGACGGGGAAGGACCGGCCGGACGGGTTGGCGACGGTCGAGCCGGTGGATGCTGACTCGAACTACACCACCGATTATGTCTACGCCGGGGATCTCTATGGGAACCTGTGGAAGTTCGATCTCTCGAGCAGCGATCCGAGCCAGTGGAAGGTCGCCTACGGCCAGCCGCTGTTCAAGGCGGTGGACGCCGGCGGCAATCCGCAGCCCATCACCACTCGGCCGGTCGTCGGTGTGAACCCCTCCGGTCCGGGGTTCATGGTGTATTTCGGGACGGGGAAGTATCTGGAGAAGTCGGATGCCGTACCCGATACTACCACCGTGCAATCCGTGTACGGGATTTGGGACAAGAACGAGGGCACCTTGACGCCGATCACCCGCAATGACCTGCAGGTGCAGACCATCACCGATGAAGTCACCCAATTCGGTGATCAACTGCGCGTGGTGAGCAGCAATCGAATCAACTGGACCCAGCAGGATGGATGGTATCTGGACCTGAAATCCCCGGTTTCCGGCGCCCAGGGTGAGATGGTGGTCACCGATCCCACATTGCGCTCGGGGAAATTGATTTTCACGACCCTCATTCCGAACAAGAACCTCTGTTCCAGCGGTGGTAACAGTTGGCTGTTCGAAATCAATGCCTTGAGCGGGGGGCGACTGCCGTATTCGGTGTTCGATTTGAACGATGACAATACCTTCAACAGCCAGGATTACGTGAAGGTCACGAACCCGAGCACGGGGAAGGATACCTATGTCCCGACCAGTGGTCTGCAGTCGAAGAACGGCCTGCTGTCACAGCCCGCGATCCTGAGCAATCGTAAGGGCGCGGAATACAAGTACCTGCAGGGGTCCAATGGGAAGACGAGTAAGATCTTTGAGAACGCCGGCCCGGATGCAAACGGCCGTCAGAGCTGGCGACAATTGCAATGAACGCACGCACTGGAGGGGCCATATCATGAACGTGCCACGGTTCGTCGTGGGGGCCGGTATCGGTTTGCTATTGGTCGGCAACAGCCTCGCCGCCGGGGTTCCCCCAGTCCCGCCGCAAAGACCGGGGGTGGCCATGCAGGGTGTGGTCGACTCCATGCACCCGGCTGATCACGTGGTGATCATCAACGATAGGGCCTATCGCCTGGGGGACCCGTACCGCCTGAACGGCGTGTCGGTACCGGCGAATTCCCCCCGGCTGCGATCCGGCATGAAGGTGAAGATCGAACTCGCGCCCGCGTCGGATCGGCGCGGTGAGGTACCGGTCGTCAAGAGTATCGAGATAGAGGGATCCACCGATGATACGGTCACTCACCGTCATGAGTAGGCGGAGGTCCGCCGGCTTCACACTGATCGAACTGATGATCACGCTGGTCATCGTGTCGATCATCACCGCAATCGCCTATCCGTCCTATCGTCACTCGGTGCTCAAGTCGAGGCGCTCGGACGGACAAGTGGCGCTCATGGATTATGCCCAGCGGCTCGAGCGCTGTTACACGGAGTACGATACTTACAAAAACACCAACTGCCAGGCCTACAAAAGCGTGATTAGCGCAGCCGGTGCCGCCAGCGGGGAGGGATACTACACGGTCAAGGGGGTGTTCCCGTCCACCGATCAGTTCACCTTGACGGCCACCGCCACGACCAAGGGCGGCCAAAGCGACGACAGTACTTGTAAGTCAATGACGCTGGATCAAACCGGCGCAAAAACTCCGCCCGATTGCTGGTAACCATGGGCGCGCCTTGGTCGCCGCCAACGCACGCGGGTTTCCCGCCCGACCACGATCCGCCGGCGCGGGTGCATGGTGGTGAGAGGAGCTAATCCAACGGTGAGCGATGGACTTTGAATAGGATTCCCTCATCCTGTCCTTCTCCCTGAGGGAAAGGAACCCTCCGTTCGCCCTATCGCCGATTCCTATCCACGCCCACGTAGTTGGCATCGGTTCGACTCGTCGATGTAGCCCGGATCGAGCGAAGCGGAATCCGGGGACGGCGTTCGTCTTGGCACCGGGATCCCCGGATTCCGGCCTTCGGCCTGTATCCGGGCTACATCGGATTGACATCGGGTCGACTCGTTGGTTTAAAACCGTGGTCCCCCATAAACACGCCGTGCCCTTACCCGATTAGCTGGTCTGACCATAAGGGCTGATCCGACAGATGTGGAACCTGAAACGTTTTCATCACCCACTGGGACCACACAGACGCTGGGCAAATTCTTGGCCCAGCTGAATGTAGAAATTAAGTCCGGCGTCCGTAAACGAACGGTGACACTCAACACACTCATACCACATGCGATTGAGCTTAAACACCTGAACGGCGCGCGTTGCTTCGCCAACGTAGATGATCGTGTCTGCAGGATCCACGATGGGTAACCGCACCGTGAATAGTGCCACTGGTATGATGTTCGGGATGACTTTGTAGGCAAGCTTTCCAGCTTGAAATGCATCAGCGACTTGCTCGCTAGTGAATGGCTCGTCGCCACGCAGAACACTCTCCACGAGCTGACGCGCGTCTCTCTCTGGCACCTCCCTAATCCCAAAGACAGACCATTCAGGTATCTCCGGCTTGAAATGGGGATTCGCGAACACCTGCAGGGCACGTTGAATACGTCCCTCGTTCAATCCGCTTGAGACTACAGCTCGCTGCCAGTATTCGCGCCAGAACGCGAGTGCCTCCTTCGCCAAATCGCGATGCCGGACAAGGTGTTCATAACCCTCTTCACCAGCGCGCCGCGCAGCAAAGTAGAATAGGCGTTTGCATTCTTCGGGGCTAAGCGCCTCAAGATCGACCTGGGAGCGCCTTTGTGTCCAGTCGTATCGCTTGGCAACTACTGTTTTCTTAATATCGGTATATATGTGGGCATCGATTCTCCCAAGGTTGTTCCAGATGATCCGATTGACATCTCTAAACTTGAGAATACCTGTCGGGTCAGCGCATTGAGTTACAGTCTCAGCTAACTTGACAAGTTTGGCTGGCTTAGGCGCATTAGGGTCGGTCACACTAGTTCGGAAGATATAGAACATCATGTTCTGATAGGCAGATTCTATCCTGTCCAGATGTTCCTTTGACAACTTCCGGGTGTCAGTTGGGAAGCCCCGGCTATCAAGCCACTTCTTCTCGTGCTCTTTCCATCGACCGTGAACAATTGTGTTGCGTAGGTATTTTATCGCTAGATAATCTTCGAACACTTGTTTGTCAACCTGAATACCAGCTTTGCAGAAGGCGGCGTAGAGACTGTCAACCCGCTCATCGTTGCTCACGTTTTTTATGAAATATTTGTTAAGGACTCCAATACGGTCGCGGCCACGCCAAGATTCGAGCATCGTTTCAATGGCTCCAATCATAAAAACTGCGAGTATTCGGCAGAACGATGCGTCCAGATACTCCCAAAAGGCATAGTCTCCCCTCAGCGGATGAGTGAGAAGTGCGCTACGAGCTTCGTGGATGTAGATCAGGTCGTCGGAATATGAATCGATGAACTCACTTACATTCATTCCTGTCTTCCCCCGCTGTTGTGCACCCGGCGTCGCAGTAGGAACACTGGTTACCCGGTCAAACTTCGTTTCGAATGATTGTTTTTGAAATGTCCAAAAATTCCCTTTCTACTAGGTCACTGCTATGAACTACGAAACTACGTTCTGAGTTTTTAAACTTTCTGTTTGCCAGCCAATTATTTGAACCACAAACGACATAGTCTGTATCCTTTATTAGGACCTTTTCGTGAGTTGGAAATCCAGCAATGTAGATATTTCCTCGGTATTTGTCTTTTAGTGATGACAAGTTGCTCACAATAGCGGCCGATTCTGATCCTTTGATTTCTTCGTGTTGTGGTTCAGAGCCTCGATATCCGTAACCTATGTAAATATTCACCCCACGACCTAGGGCGTTTTCAAGCAATTTGACGAACTGGCTGGTTACGACATATTTGGTAATCCAACCAGATAAAATAACGATTGTACTTTCGGCGTCATTTATTGTTTGTTCTAGAAATTTTATGTGCTGCTTTCCACGTAAAGTATATACGTTTTTTTCTGGTACAGCTCGAAATAATTTTTGGATTTCAACAGGTTTTGCAGAAATAAATCGTTCTAGCTCTTCAATTTTTCCCTTATTCCGTGTGTTATTTTTTAGTAAGTACCAAGTTCCCCATACAACTCCAAGTTGAATTGCTATGAGTGGTGGAAAGAAAACGAGAACAACTGTTTCAATGCTCCAGAATATACATAACCCGAGAACCCACTCTCGTTTGAGAAAATGGGTGACTAAGATTGTCGAAATGATAAATATTTGATATCCGATAACTTCCATAAAACATCCTAGCGTATAAGCGTTTGTCCGTTGTGCAGCGCATGACGGATAATGGTTTGTTGAACTAAGCCGTGTGCGGAGTGCGGAGTATCCCTTTAGAGGAGATTGTATTCGTCAGGCTCCGGCTTGTCGAAGCCTAGCCTTCTTGGATGAAAAGGGTGGGGGGGGCGATTTTTGGAATCGGCGATTCATAATGTCGTCCGTGAACGTCAATATTCTGGCATCCCAAGGCCATTTTCTGTGTTCAAACCAAGTGTTATTCATGAGCGAGTCAGTCGCCCGGCACGACGTACTCGGTGTCATTTGCCGTGTAGGTTAGGTCAGTGGCCTGTCCGGTGCACCGGTGACAGCAGGGTTGACACTCGCATCCTGCCCTGGTGACACTTCGGACACAGGTATCCTTCAAAGGCGGTTTCATCCATCTCTTGTGATGCGGCGGGCCGACTGCCCCGCCCAAACGCTACCCGGATAGATCCGGATTATCAGAGGACAGAGTGGGCCAGACCAAGGCTCCGCACAGGGACCTCACGTTTACTTGTCCGCGTCGCCACACTATCCACGACAGCCACGAGGGGCGCATCATGCTAATACTCACCCGCAAGGAGAACGAAGCATTCTTGATCGGAGGCAATATCCGAGTCGTCGTGACCAAGGTCCGCCGGGTTGGGCAGGTAAAGCTCGGAATAGAGGCGCCGGAGGATGTTAAGGTGGTGCGAGAGGAGTTGATCGAAACGGAGCATCTTCCGTCGACAGGCACGCCATCCGGTCGGGCGAAGTCGACCTGAATAGTCGGTATGGCATCTGGGTAGCTTCGAACGCCATGCATAACGGTGGTCACGTTTGAAGTCACCAGGAGCCGGGTGTCTCCAGCTCCCGGCCACTACACCGGTGGTGGCAGGAGAGCAGGCGCCTGCGGCGCCCCCTGTCAGTCGTCGATTCCCACCGTCTCGCGGCAGATCTCGATTTCTGTACCCACGACTTTCTCGCCACGGTCTGCCAACTCGTGGTGCGTGGGGTGTGGCGCCATCCCCTGGGCGAGGATCCGGCGGGTGCGAAATATCCGCGGGTGAACTCGAACGGTTCTACGTCTACGGTCGCTTCGACGAGGACTTGGCGGAAAAGTCCGCCGTCACTTGGGAGCCGCTCGACTGACCTCACGCGCCGCCCCCGCGCGCATCGCCCGCACGGCCCGAACGACCCCCCGTCCGTGCCGCGTGCCATCGCCGCAAGGGTGCAGCGTAGCCCCTCAGGGGTGTGCTCGCGCGTGAGTGTGCTGCCGAGCCCGGCGGCACTCACTCCCGGGGCGGCGGGGACACGCCCGCCGGGCGGCGTAGCCGTTCCCATGTGAGGATCGCCAGCCCGGTGAGGATCAGTGCCATGCCCGCCGCTTCGGGCGGGGAGGGGCGCTCGCCGAGTCGCAGCCAAGCGGCGGCGAGAC
>ENA-ORDP01001530-ORDP01001530.1-marine-sediment-metagenome-genome-assembly--contig:-NODE-1530-length-12467-cov-2.584596_pt1 | contig 12467 bp, 15 predicted proteins | sample MGYA00248627_ERZ508539 | MGnify/ENA primary metagenome ERZ508539 (study PRJEB26208, sample SAMN05571518) | marine sediment metagenome | biome: deep sea; feature: Hydrothermal vent; material...
ATGGTCGAGACAGGCGGTCCGGGTAGGCACGTTGCGCCGCGCGATGTGGTTCATCTGGCAAGCGACGTAACGCATCCGGAACTCCTGTCTCGACCACCGAAGGCCGGGTTCTTTTGCGTTGTGGCTTTGTTACGTCTCTTGAACGATGCCCCGCATCGTCCTGCGTAACGTGCCGCGCCACAACACAAAATAATCCCGGTCAAATGGCTCCATAAGAGGTTTGTAGGCTCTAGGGAAACCTAGGGATTTCGGACGGTTTTCGCAAGTCATCATTTGCCCGAGCCGCCGACCGCCTTGACCAACTCATAGATACGCTTGCGGACTTTCGGATCGGCGATCTTGTAATAGGCGCGCACCAGTTCAAGGGTTTCCCGCCTGACCAATGGATCGCGTTCAATATTTTCCTGAATTTTGTCGGCCAGGCCTGGTTGTTCGATCAGATGGGAATCGGCGACCTGATCCGGCATCTGGTCGAAAAAATAAGAGATGGTGACATCCAGGATTCGGCTGAATTCAAAAAGCCGGGAGGCGCTGACCCGATTGGCGCCCCGCTCATATTTTTGAATTTGCTGAAACGTCAGATCGACCGCCGCACCCAGTTTTTCCTGGCTGATGCCCAGCAACGTGCGTCGTTGCCTGAGCCTGAGCCCGACATGCACATCGACCGGCCTGGGCCCATCGACGGCCACCCGGCGTCTTTGCCGACGCGGTTTGGCGACGGTTTTAACAGTTGAATTCATCTTTTCAATCCCCTGATTGGCGACGTTTATTATTGCTCGAACATTATTTTGCGAGAGTTAAACACACCCTGTTGGCGCAATCAATCACTTGAAAAAATATCATGTTCGACCCGGTCGCCGATTTCAAGATTGAGCCGCATTGCGGTTCCGGCGTTAACTTCCAGCACCGCCCGGACCGGACCGGTCGAGTTGATGGATTGCAAGGAATGGGGGGTCGTATTGCGGGCAATCGAGGCAATTCGGCCATTGGCGGCGATGAAAATCATATCGAGCGGAATCAGGGTGTTTTTCATCCACATGGAGATCATCCGGGGCCTGCCATAGTCGAACAACATGCCCGCATCGGCGGCCATTGCCCGGCGATACATCAGCCCCTGACGCCGCTGATTGTTGGTGATGGCCATTTCAACCGTGAAATTGTGCCGCCCGGACTCGCTGATCAGGACCAGACCGGACCGCTCGAAAGTGATTGCATTCTGTGCCACGGCCCCTGTATTTAACAGGCCGATGATGGCCATGAGCAAAAAAAACAGGCCGCCAGGCCGGAGTTCAAAATTTAACCGCATTCATCCATACCTATGTCGTTTGTGGAATCCCAGCATAAGGAAAACTTGCCGGGCTTGCTCTTTTTTTCTGGCCCCGGCACTTTTTTTCTGGCCCCGGCATAAGGACGAAACTATCTTATCGGGGGCAATAAATCATGCGATTTCCTGACATCCCGGAAATCGTTGCGAAAACCAAAACAAGGGTCAAACGTGTTCCACGCTTTAAGCCTTAGCGGCGTCCTGTATGCATTGTGGCTATTGCTATCGGGTTATTTCGAGCCACTGCTGCTGTCGCTTGGCCTGGCATCGGTCTTTCTGGTCGTCTTTACCGCCATGCGCATGGACGTGATCGACCACGAAGGGCATCCGATCCACTTAAGTTGGCGCACCCTGCTTTACTGGCCCTGGCTGGCCAACGAGATCGTCAAATCGAGTATTGATGTGGCCCGCGCCATCCTGAAACCGCAAATGGCAATAGCGCCAAGCGTGTTCAAGATCAAGGCATCCCAGGTCACCGAGCTTGGTCATGTCATGTATGCCAATTCGATTACTCTGACACCGGGCACCGTGACCCTGGCCCTGCATGGCGGCACGATGGATATTCACGCCCTGACCCCGGCGGCCAAACAGGGCTTGTTGGAAGGCGAGATGGATCGGCGGGTGCACGCCGTCGAAGGCCATGCCGACGGCACCCTGAGCAAGGACCGGTTATAATGTTCACCGCCGCCGCCGCCGCTATTCTGGTGACCATGCTGCTGGTCCTGATCCGGGCCATTAAAGGCCCAACCGTGTATGACCGGATTCTGGCCGCCAGTAATTTCGGCACCCTGACCGTGACCCTGATTTCCGTCTATGGCTTTTTGACCGGTCGGCCTGAATTTCTCGACATCGCCATGGTCTATGCCCTGATTAACTTTATCGGCGCCATCGCGGTCAGTAAGTTTGTCCAGTTCGGCGGGGTTCAACAGCCCTTGGGCGAAGACGATGCAGGTGATATCTGACATGGTATTGGCCCTCGACATTGTCAGTTGGGCGCTGATCATATGCGGCGGCGTGTTCGCCATCATCGGCGGCATCGGCATGATCCGCCTACCCGATTTCTTCACCCGTATTCATGCCGCCGGGGTGATTGAAACGATGGGGGCCGGGGCCATTTTCGCCGGCCTGATTATCCAGGCGGGATGGTCGATGATCGCCGTCAAATTGGTATTAATGGCCATTTTCATGCTTTTCACCAACCCGACGGCGACCCACGCCATCGCCAGGGCGGCCCTGGGTGAAGGATTAATCCCCCTGACCGATGATGAAGTGGAAGAAGATCTGAGCGGTTACGTGCTGAGTGACCTCGATATGCTTGAACTGGAAGCAGACAGCAAGGAAACGGACCCATCGAAGACCTGATTGTCATTGCCCTGCTGACCTTCATGGTGATCACCGCCTATACCCTGGTGCGTATCAGGTCCCTGTTCGCGGTCGCCATGCTGTCGGGCATCTACAGCCTGGTCGGGGCGTCTCTGTATCTGGTTATGGACGCGGTCGATGTGGCCTTTACCGAGGCCGCCGTCGGCGCCGGTATTTCCACGGTGCTGATGCTGGGCACCTTGTCGCTGACCACCCGCATGGAAAAAGTTTCAACAAAAGTGTCGCCCCTGCCCTTGCTGGTGGTCACCCTGACCGGTGGGCTGTTGATTTATGCCACCCTGGACATGCCCTATTACGGCGATCCAACGGCCCCCATTCATCACAGCGTATCGGTCCGCTATGTGGAAAAATCCGGCGACGAGGTCGGCCCACCCAACATGGTGACATCCATTCTGGCCAGTTACCGGGGCTATGACACTTTGGGCGAAGTCAGCGTTATCTTCACCGCCGCCATCGGCGTCATGGCCTTGATCGGCCGCTCCCGGCGACGCCGCAAACAAGATGACGAGAGCGGAGACGAGAGCTGATGCTAAGCCCCAGATCAATCCTGCGGGTGGTCTCGAAACTGCTGATCCCGCCGATCCTGCTGTTTGCGCTGTATGTGCAATTCCATGGCGATTTCGGGCCTGGCGGCGGTTTTCAGGCTGGCGTGATTTTTGCCGCTGCCTTTATTCTGTACGCCCTGGTTTTCGGCATCCGCAATGCCCGCAAGGTCGCCCCGGCCTGGCTGACCCGGCTGATGCTGGCGGGCGGCTTGTTGCTGTACGCCGGGGTCGGCGTGGCGACGATGATACTGGGTGGTGATTTTCTCGACTATTCGGCATTGCGCAGCGACCCCATCGCCGGCCAGCATCTGGGCATCCTGCTGATTGAACTTGGGGTTGGCACAACCGTCGCCGGGGCGATGATATCGATCTTCCTGATTTTTGACGGTCGCGACCGGGAAGAAAGCAACTAATTGATGGAAATTTTCACCGGATTGTTTAACTACTGGGTGGTCATTGTCCTGATGATGATGGGCTTCTACGTGGTCATCGCCCAACACAACCTGGTCAAGAAGATCATCGGCCTGAATATTTTTCAGGTATCGGTTTTCCTGTTCTATATTTCCATGGGCAAGATCAAGGGCGGCACGGCGCCGATTATCGGCGAGGGGATCGAAATCTATTCCAACCCCCTGCCCCATGTGCTGATCCTGACCGCCATTGTTGTTGGCGTGGCGACCACGGCGCTCGGCCTGGCCCTGACCGTGCGCATTAACGATGCCTTCGGCACCATCGAAGAAGATGAAATCGAGGTTCTGGAAGCCGCAGACGACGAACAGGCGACCCCTTGATAACACCCCACCTTCCGATTCTGCAGATTATCCTGCCGCTGATGGCGGCCCCGGTGGCCATTATCCTGCGCCGGCCGGGTGCGACCTGGGCACTGGCCACGGTGATCACCTGGATCGCCTTCGCCATCGCCCTGATGCTGATGATGGAAGTGCTGGCCAGCGGTCCACTGACCTATCGCATCGGCGGCTGGGCGGCACCCTGGGGCATTGAATACCGCATCGACAAGGTAGGAGCCCTGGTGCTGGTCATTGTCTCGGCCATTGGCTCGGTGGTCATGCCCTATGCGCGCAAAAGCGTGGCGCGGGAAATTGCCACCGACCGGATCTATTTGTTTTATGCCATGTATCTGTTGTGCCTGACCGGCCTGCTGGGCATTGCGATCACCGGAGACGTGTTCAATCTGTTTGTGTTTCTGGAAATTTCTTCCCTGTCGTCATACGTCTTGATCGCGCTCGGCCGGGACCGCCGGGCCCTGACCGCGGCCTATCGCTACCTGATCATGGGCACCATCGGTGCGACCTTCTACATCATCGGCGTTGGCCTGATGTATATGGCCACGGGCACCCTGAACATGGCGGACCTGGCATCGCTTATTCCCAGCGTCATCGACCAGCGCACCATCCTGGCCGCATTGGCCTTCCTGATCGTCGGCATCAGCCTGAAACTGGCCCTGTTCCCCCTGCACCTGTGGCTGCCCAACGCCTATGCCTATGCTCCTTCAGTCGTAACCGCGTTTCTGGCGGCAACGGCGACTAAAGTCGCGGTCTACATCCTGATCCGCATTATCTTCACTATCTTCGGGGTCGAGCAGATTCTGGCGATCATGCCCTCGGTACAAAATGCCCTGATGAGCCTGGCCCTGGCCGGAATATTCGCGGCATCCGCCGTCGCCATTTATCAGACCAACATCAAGCGCCTGCTGGCCTATTCGTCGGTCGCCCAGATCGGCTACATCATGCTCGGCATATCCATGCTGTCGACGCTCGGACTGGCCGGCGGCATTATCCATTTGTTCAATCATGCCCTGACCAAAAGCGCCCTGTTTCTGGCCCTTGGCTGCGTCGCCTATCGCATGGGCGGCACGGACATTTCCCACATGCGCGGCCTCGGCCGACGTATGCCCTGGACCATGGCGGCGTTCGTCGTCGGCGGCCTTAGTCTGATCGGTGTGCCAACGACAGTCGGTTTCGTTTCCAAATGGTACCTGGTCGCCGCCGCCTTCGATAAAGGCCTGTGGCCGATCGCCGGGTTGATTGTCATTAGTTCGCTGATGGCGATGGTTTATGTGTGGCGGGTGATCGAAGCGGCCTATTTCCAGCCCGCCCCGGAAGACGCCCCGGAGATCACCGAAGCGCCGCTTTCCATGCTGGTGCCCCTGTGGCTGATCACGGCGGCGACGGTCTACTTCGGCATCGATGCCACCCGGACCCTGAATATCGCCCTAAGTGCTTCTGAAATCCTGCTCGGCGGGGGCCAGCCATGAGCCCGGAAATGACCCTGATTGCAATCCTGGCCGCCCCGGTAACGGGTGCCCTGCTGATTGGCCTGACGGGCAAATCGCCCAATCTGCGCGAGGCCGTGACCCTGCTCTCCGGCACCATCACGTTCGCCCTGGTGGCCAGCCTTTACCCCATGGTCATGGCCGGTCAGGTGCCGAAAATGGTGCTCGGCGAAATGCTGCCCGGACTTGATCTGGTGCTGGCCCTCGAGCCGCTCGGCATGTTGTTCGCCCTGGTCGCCAGTTTCCTGTGGATCGTCACCTCGATCTATTCCATCGGCTACATGCGCGGCCATCACGAGATCAACCAGACCCGGTTTTACCTGTTTTTCGCCATCGCCATAGCGGCCACCCTGGGTGTGGCTTTGGCCGGTAATATGCTGACCCTGTTCGTGTTTTACGAAATTCTGACCTTCTCGACCTTTCCCCTGGTCACCCACGCGGGCACGCCGGAAGCCAAAAAGGCGGGCCGGGTTTATCTGGGCATCCTGGTCGGGACCTCTATCGGCCTGCAATTGATTGCCGTGATCTGGACCTGGAACCTGGCCGGAACCCTTGATTTTCGGGCCGGCGGTATTTTGCAGGGCAATGTTTCGAAAACCGTGGCGACCATTTTGCTGCTGCTGTACGTCTTTGGCATCGGCAAGGCGGCCCTGATGCCATTCCACCGCTGGCTGCCCGCCGCCATGGTCGCGCCGACCCCGGTCAGCGCCCTGCTGCACGCGGTCGCCGTGGTCAAGGCCGGGGTGTTCACCGTGCTGAAGGTTTCCTACTACATTTTCGGGCTGGATTTTCTGGCCACCCTGCCGAGCGCCGAATGGCTGCAATATATCGCCGCCGCGACCATCCTGATTGCTTCTCTGGTGGCCATGACGCAAGATAATCTGAAAGCCCGGCTGGCTTATTCGACGATTAGCCAGTTGTCCTATATCGTGCTCGGGGCGATGTTGGCCGGGCCGCTCGGTTTTATCGGCGGCAGTATTCATATCGCCATGCACGCGTTCGGCAAAATCACCCTGTTTTTCTGCGCCGGGGCCATTCTGGTCGCCACCCACAAGAAGAAAGTCAGCGAGATGGGCGGCCTGGGCCGGGCCATGCCCCTGACCATGTTTGCCTTTTTCGTCGGCTCCATGAGCATCATCGGCCTGCCGCCCTTGGGTGGCATGTGGAGCAAATGGTATCTGGCCCTGGGGGCGCTGGAAGCCGACAAGATATTCCTGGTCGGCGTGCTGATGGTATCGTCAGTCTTTAACGTCGCCTATTTGCTGCCGATTCCGTTTCGCGCCTTTTTCGGCAAGGCCCCGGAGGGTGAAAAGTCTGCCGGCATCAAAGAGGCCCCGGTGCCGATCCTGATCGCCATTTCGATAACCATGATCGGCAGTATTGTTTTGTTTTTCTTTCCGGGCCCAGTCTATGACCTGATCAAACAGTTGGTGATGTGATGAGCGACAAAAAGCATGTGTTCGATAATCCGAAGAACGTCAAACGGGTCATTCACTGGCTGTATGTGGCGTGCGCAGTTGTTTTCGTCGCCGATTTCTTCGTCGAGCGCGATGTCAATCACCCGTGGGAATCCCTGTTCGGGTTTTATGGTATCTACGGCTTTATCGCTTTTTCCCTGTTGGTTCTGGTCTCCAAGGAATTGCGCAAAGTTCTGATGCGGCGGGAAGATTACTATGACAAGTAGCCTTTTCGTCCCCCTTGCCCCCTTCGTTATCTTCTATCTGGGGGCCTTACTGATTGCGGTGACCCGTAACCGGGTGCGCCAGGCGGTGATGCTGGCGATCCCCCTGATCGGGGCCTGGAACCTGTACGCCATGCCCGCCGATACGGTGATCGGCGTCCAGGTCTTCGACTATACGCTCAGTCTTTTCCAGGCCGATCGCCTGAGTCTGCTGTTTGGTTACCTGTTCCATCTGGCCGCATTCCTGGGCGCCATCTATGCCATTAAAGTGACCGACAACAGTGAATTGATCGGCTCGTTCATGTATGCGGGCAGCGCCCTGGGGGCGGTCTTTACCGGCGATATGATCACCCTGTTCGTGTTCTGGGAAATGTTGGCCGTGACGTCCGTATTCCTGGTCCTGGCCCGCCGCACGGAGCGCTCGCAACAGGCTGCCATGCGCTACATCATCATCCAGGTTCTATCGGGCGTTATTCTGCTGGCCGGGGTGCTGCTGCGGGTGCACGATACCGGCTCCATCGCCTTCGGCCATATCGGCCTGGATGGAACGTTGGCTTCGAAGCTGATTTTGCTGGCCATCGGCATCAAATGCGCCTTCCCGCTGCTGCATAACTGGTTGACCGATGCCTACCCGGAAGCGACCCCGACCGGCACGGTTTTCCTCAGCGCCTTTACCACAAAAGTCGCCGTCTATGCCCTGGCCCGATCCTATGCGGGCACGGAATTGCTGGTTCCCATCGGGGCCGCCATGGCCATGTTCCCGATTTTTTACGCCACCATCGAAAACGACCTGCGCCGGGTGTTGAGCTACAGCATGATCAATCAGATCGGCTTCATGGTGGTCGGGATCGGCCTGGGCACGGAAATGGCCATCAATGGGGCAATCGCCCATGCCTTCAACGATGTCATCTTCAAGGCCCTGCTGCTGATGTCGATGGGGGCGGTGTTGCACCGGACCGGCAAGATCAATGGCTCCGATTTGGGCGGATTGTATAAGTCGATGCCCAAGACGGCCCTGTTTTGCATTATCGGGGCCGCGTCGATTTCCGCCGTGCCCTTGTTTTCCGGCTTCGTCTCCAAATCCATGATCATGGTCGCGGCCCTGGAAGAAGGCCACGGGATGATCTGGTTATTATTGCTGTTTGCCTCGGCCGGGGTGATGGAACACGCGGGCATTAAAATCCCCTACTTCGCCTTCTTCGCCCATGATTCGAAAATTCGCTGCAAGGAAGCACCGACCAATATGCTGATCGCCATGGGCCTGGCCGCCGCCATTAGCATTTTCATCGGAGTCTATCCCTGGGCCTTGTATTCCGTACTGCCATTCCCGGTGGAATACGCCCCCTTTACCGCCCCCCACGTGATGACCCAGATGCAATTGCTGTTGTTTTCCGCCCTGGCCTTCGCCGTGTTGAAACTGACCCACATTTACCCGCCGGAATTGCCAGGGGTTAACATCGATGCGGAATGGTCCTATCGCATGGCTCTGCCCAAGGCCGTCGGCCTGTTTAAAAAGACCTTCGGCCCCCTCGACCGGGCGGTTCGCAAGACTGCCCTGGGTCTGGTCAATTCGGCCATCGGCGCGGTTTTCCGCCTGCATGGACCGACCGGCGTGATGGCGCGCACCACCCTGGTCGGGTCCATGGTCCAGTGGGTGGTTGTGTTGTTGGCAGTGTACCTGGTGCTGTTTATGATTGGCGACTGAGACAATCACGTACCGCCTCAGAGATCATTATCCGCCGAGGAACAGACGCCCCACTTGCGGGTCTTGCAGCAATTCGTCACCGGCCCCGGCCATGGCCAGTTCGCCAGACACCAGAACGTAGCCGATATCGGCGAATTCCAGGCCCTTCTTGGCGTTCTGTTCGACCATGATGATGGTCTTGCCTTCGGCGTTTTGCAGATCGTCGAGAATTTCAAAGACCATGTCGATGAAGCGCGGTTCCAGGCCGATGGACGGTTCATCAACCAGCAGGATATCGGGCTCCATGATCAGGGCGCGGGAGATTTCCAGCAAGCGGCGTTCGCCCCCGGACAGCACCCCGGCTCGTTGATCGCGGCGGTCCCGCAGGCGGGAGTATTTTTCAAACACCCGGTCGGCGGCGGCGTGGGCCTGGTCTGTCGACTCCTTGAGGTAGCCGCCCATCAGCAGATTTTCTTCCACTGTCATGTCGGGAAAGACTGAATTATCTTGCAAAATATAGGCGATACCGGCGGTTTTCAGTTTGTCGTTGGGCCCCAGATCGGTGATGTTGTTGCCCCCAACATTGACCGCGCCGCCGAAAATTTTGGTGAAGCCATAGATCGAGTGCAGGATTGTCGACTTACCGGCCCCGTTGGGCCCGATCAGGCACAGGGATTGACCGGTCGCCACCCGCATATCGAAGTTGTGGATGATTTCCATTTTGCCGTAACCGGCGATCAGGCCTTCGATGGACAGCAAGGCATTATCTTTGGCCAGTTCGCTCAGGCGTTCCTTGGAAGGCCGGTTGGCGGCCAGTTTTTCGGCCTCTTTGGCGACCGCATCGACGGACAGCACCGTATCGACCGTGCCTTTGCCATAACCGCTGACGGCCTTGCTGTCGTTTTCGTCGGCCATCAGTGCGCTCCCAGGTAAGCGTCGATAACGCGCTGATCGTTTTGGATCGCCGCCGGATCGCCTTCGGCCAGAAGTTCGCCGTGGGCCAGACAGTAAATGTGTTCGGCCAGGTTCATAATCACCCGCATGTTGTGTTCAATGACCAGCAAGGTAATGCCAAATTCCGCGTTGGCCCGTTTCAAGCGATCGATCAGGCCGTTGATCAGGGTCGGGTTGATGCCCGCCGTCGGTTCGTCCAGCAACAGCAGTTTCGGATCGTTCATCAGCGCCATGGCGAATTCCAGCAGCTTTTGCTGACCGAAGGATAAATCCCCGGCCATCAGCTTGCGTTTTGAAAACAAACCGACGAATTCCAGCAAATGATCGACCTTTTCCAGGGATTCCGGCTGGAACTTGCGAAACATATGAGCAATGCCCGTATTGCGGTGCGGCAGGCTGATTAACATGTTCTGCACGCAGGTCATCTGGCCGTATATGCGGGTCTGCTGAAAGGTGCGCAGCAGGCCAAGCCGGGCGATCTGCGGCACCAGCAGGCTGGAAATTTCCTCGCCCTGAAAGCGGACGGAACCGGAATCCATGGGATGAAAGCCGACAATGGAATTGAACATGGTGGTCTTGCCCGAGCCATTGGGGCCGATCAGGCCGATGATCTTTCCTGCCGGCACTTGTAAGGAAATATCGTGGTTGGCGATGACACCGCCAAACGACTTGCTGACGTTATTGACCTCGAGAATAAGCGCCATCAGGATTTCCCCTCGACCGCATGACCAAACCGTTCCGGCCATTTCTCCCGCGCCCAACCCATGATGCCCATGGGGAAGAAGACAACGACGACGACAATCATCAGGCCCAGCGCCACCCGCTGCCAGCCGAGCAATGTGGTCCAGAAAAATTCCTGGGTGATGTGGAAGACAACGGCGCCAACCACGGGGCCCCACAGCGTCCCCTTGCCGCCCAAAATAGCCATCAGGATCATCCAGACACCGAAGGTGGCACCGGGGAAGGCGACATCCAGAGGATCGATAAAGCCGTTCAGATGGCCGAACCCGGCACCGGCGAAGGACAGGAAAAAGGCCGACACGCACCAGGCCATAATTTTGTAGCGGGTGGTGTGCAGGCCCATCGCCTCGGCCTTGTCTTCATCGTCACGAATGGCGTTGATGGCGAGGCCGAAACGGGTCGAATACAGCCACTTCAGGGAAAAGAAAGTAACCACCATCAGAATGAAGAAGTAATAGGAAAAGAACTGCCCGGACGCCCCCATGGCGAGCGGAAAGACCGGAGCCGCCATGCCCGATCCGGCCCCGATGTAGCCAATGGTGCCGGCGATTTCACCGACCGCCACACTCAGACCCAGCGTGCAAATGGCGAAATAATGGCCCCGCAGACGCAACACGCCGATGCCCAAAATCCAGGCCAGGGCGACCGTAACGACGGCCCCGACGACCGAGCCCAGGGCCAGGCCAAAGACATATTTGTCGGGCGTCAATTGCAGGTTGAACTGGTCGGAAATGACCTCGAACTGGCCGATATCGAAATACAATTCGTGCTGGACCGAAGCGGCGGCGTACATGCCGACGCCAAAAAAGACGATATTGCCGAACGAGTTATAGCCCATGCGTCCGCCCAGAATATCCCAGGTCAGGGCGAAAACGACCATCATCCACATGATCGCGATCTGGGTCTGGAAGGCCGGCAGCAGTTGTGGCAAAAACAGGCCGATCAGGAGAATGCCACCATATAGCATGGCTGTTTTGGTGCTTTTGTTCATTTCAGGTATTGACGCTTGCGACCAAGAATAATGCTGCGCCCGACCAGGATGATCACCAGCAGGCTGAAGATAAAGGCGATCTGGAATTCCGTGCCCATGATGAACCCGGCGAAGTTTTCGGCCACGCCCAGGGACAGTCCGGTGATCACCACGCCGCTTAAATTTCCCAGGCCGGCGATAATGGCGATCATGAAGGCGCGGATTGTATAGACCAGTCCGGCATAGGGTTCGACCACCCAGATCATCGCCACCATGGCCCCGGCGGCGCCACAGATGGCGGCGTTCAGGCCGTAGGTGGCGGCGTAGACCTTGTTGGTATCGATGCCCATGATGCGGGCCGCCCGGGCGTTTTGCGCGGTCGCCCGAATGGCCTGGCCAAGACGGGATTTCCTCAGAAACAGGACCATGGCGCCACCGAGCGCAATGGCCGTCACGGCGGCCACTAATTTGATTTGTTCGACGGTTACCAGGCCATCGAAGAACGCCCAGGTAGAAAGACCATGGGGGGCGCGGCGGATATCGGCACCGAAAACCTGGTTCATCAGTTGCTGCAACAAAATGCTGATGCCGAACGTCGCCAGCAGGGAGGTGAACAGGTCTTTATCGACCACCCGGCTGATAATGGTCTGGTAGAACAACCAGCCAACGCCATACAAAATGACCGGCGCGACCAAGATGGCGAACAGGGGATGTATTCCGTTTTCGGCCATAATCACGGCCACATAGCCCCCCAGGATAACAAATTCGCCCTGGCAAATATTGATCACATTCATCACCCCCCAGACCAGCGCCATGCCATAGGCCGCGAGCGCGAAAATCGCGCCGACTAGAAGACCGTCGATCAGCAGTTGAACGATCAGGATCGGGGCCT
>ENA-ORDP01001531-ORDP01001531.1-marine-sediment-metagenome-genome-assembly--contig:-NODE-1531-length-12463-cov-8.210348_pt1 | contig 12463 bp, 9 predicted proteins | sample MGYA00248627_ERZ508539 | MGnify/ENA primary metagenome ERZ508539 (study PRJEB26208, sample SAMN05571518) | marine sediment metagenome | biome: deep sea; feature: Hydrothermal vent; material...
GAGGCCGTCTACCTGCATGAACTGACCGACGGCTTTGTGGCCGAACGGGTGATCGGCGAATGGATCGACTTCTACAACACCGAGCGGCCCCATTCGTCCTTTGACGGTCGGACGCCGGCGGAAGCCTACGGGATCATGGAGCCTATGGATATGATGGATAAGCCTGACGGCTTATCCACATCCCCACAGGCTCAACAACGGCAACAAGATGTGATAAACAGGATTTTGGCAGCATGATCAGCAACGGGAATACACCTTAACTTCGCTGCCAGACTGTCCAACTATGTGGGACCAGCTCAGTTTGGGGCGTTCAAGAATCGCGCCCGACGCGTCCCGGAGATCGAAAAGTCAGACGGAGTGCTTTATTGCTTCGAACACTCGATCAAATTCAGCATGTCTAAGTAAGCATAAATACACCTATTGCGATATTCCATATTTTCCCGTATTTTCTCAAGGGGATATTTCAATGGAAATGCCATGAATAACGATATCATAACCATCAAAGAAGTCGCCGCCTATCTGAAGCTAACGGAGAAGACGGCTTATCGTCTGACTGCCGAGGGCAAAATACCAGGCTTTAAAGTCGGCGGATCGTGGCGATTCAAGCGGAGTGATATTGAGCGGTGGATTGAAGAAAAGAAAAATAGATGACGGAGACATTTTACGAACAGCCGATTTTGAATTCTCCCTACGAGGAGCCTAAACGCCATCATGCGTTGGATGAAGATGGCCAGCCAACAGACAATCCTCCGATTGCCGGTCGTCGTCGTTCGGAACTGATAACTCCGGTTCCCAAACCAAGAAAACGCCGGAAAAAAGCCGATCCAAAACAGGCAAAAATGGATTTGCAGTCCGGTGATGGCATTTCCACGGAAGAGCAGGAATACAATCCAACACCGATCATCAATGAAATTCGCTCCCACGTGGCTGATTGGCGAAGGTTACCGAGCCAGACCGACTGGGGCGTTACGCCAGCGACCGCTCGTCTATTGAAACATTGGCGGCATCACGATTTTCAGGGTATTCGCCCTTTTTTCTGTCAGATCGAGGCGGTTGAAACGGTTATTTGGCTTACCGAGGTCGCCCGGACACAAAAGACACACAAGCGATTTTGGGACCATATTCAAGGCGCCAACGAGCAAGCCAATCCGGCGCTGATCCGGCTCGCCTTGAAAATGGCGACAGGGGCGGGAAAGACGACCGTCATGGCAATGCTCATGGCATGGCAGACGGTGAACGCTGTTCGCTCGCCAACAAGCAAACTGTTCACACGTGGATTTCTCATCGTATCGCCAGGCATCACGATCAAGGACCGCCTGCGTGTTTTGCAGCCCAATGATCTGAATAGCTATTACAAGTCACGCGAACTTGTCCCCGCCGACATGCTGGAAGATATCAATAAGTCGAAGATTGTCATCACCAACTATCACGCTTTCCAGCTTCGCGAACTTATGGATACCAACAAGGTCGGTAAGTCTCTTTTGCAAGGGCGGGGCGAATCCCTCAATACTCAGGAAACCGAAGGTCAGATGGTCCGCCGCGTCGCCGAAGAGCTCATGGGGTTTAAAAATATTGTCGTTATCAATGACGAAGCCCATCACTGCTACCGTGAAAAACCTGGTAATGAAAACATCGCCGACTTGAAGGGCGACGAGAAAAAAGAAGCCGAAAAGGAAAACAAGGCCGCCCGAGTATGGATCAATGGCATTGAGGCCTTCAAACGCAAGCTTGGCGTCAGGGCTATTTATGACATGTCGGCGACGCCGTTTTTCCTGAGTGGGTCGGGCTGGGCCGAGGGAACGCTTTTCCCATGGACCGTGAGCGATTTTTCCCTGATTGACGCCATCGAATGCGGCATCGTCAAGCTGCCGCGTGTACCGGTGGCCGATAATATCCCCGGTGCGGACGTGCCAATATTCCGGAATTTATGGGACCATATCGGCAAGGATATGCCAAAAAAGGGGAAACTCACCGGCGATCCATTGGCCATCCCCGACATACTCAAAACCGCGCTGCATACACTCTACAAGCATTACGAAGAGACTTACGACAAGTGGGATCGCGCCGGAATTGAAACGCCGCCTGTGTTCATCGTGGTTTGCAACAACACCTCGACGTCGAAATTAGTCCATGAATGGATTTCCGGTTGGCAAAGGCCGAACGAAGACGGCGAGGAAGTATTTGAACATAATGGCCACCTGAAGCTGTTTCGCAATTTCGATGAGTACGACAATCCGTTCCCGCGTCCGAATACGCTCTTGATTGATAGTCAACAAATTGAATCCGGTGAGCTTGACAAGAATTTTCGCGCCATGGCGGCGGCGGAGATTGAACAGTTCAAACGTGAGCGCAGGCAGCGTGGCGAACATGGTGAAATATCCGACGCGGAGCTCCTGCGCGAGGCCATGAACACCGTCGGCAAGAAAGACCGATTAGGCGAAAAGGTGCGATGTGTTGTCTCCGTATCCATGTTGACGGAAGGCTGGGACACCAACACTGTTACTCACATTCTCGGCATTCGTGCCTTCGGAACCCAGCTCCTATGCGAGCAAGTAGTCGGGCGGGGACTGCGCCGCTATTCCTATGAGCTAAACAACGAAGGCCTGTTTAACGTGGAATATGCCGATATCATGGGCATACCATTTGACTTCACGGCCAAGCCACAGGTAGCGCCGGTCAAACCGCCCAAGAAGACCACCCGCGTCGCCGCCGTCAAGGAACGCGCCGCACTGGAAATCATCTTCCCCCGCGTCACCGGATATCGTGTCGATTTGCCGGAAGAGAGGTTAACCGCGAATTTTACCGAGGATTCTACATTTGTCCTGACTCCGGAAATGGTCGGCCCCGGCCAGACGCTGATGGAAGGCATCGTTGGCGAAGGTGTTATGATTTCCGCCGCCGAGGCCCAGAGCAAGCGGCCCAGCACCATAGCCTTCGATCTGGCCAAGCTCATATTGTACAAATACTTCAAGGATGAAGACGGCGAACCCAAGCTGCATCTTTTTGGGCAGATAAAACGTATTGCCCGGCAATGGATTGATGAAGACTATCTGGTTTGCAAGGGCGATACCGGAAAGTGGATGCTGGAATATCTGGATATCGGCAATCAGGCAACTGAGCGTATCTATAACGCCATCGTCAATTCCATCGGCGATCAGCGGAAAGTGAAGGCCGTCCTTGATCCCTACAATCCTAAATCCTCGACAGCCCATGTGGGATTTTCCACGACCAAGGATTTGTGGACGACAGCGCCGACCAAGTGCCACATCAACTACGTGGTCACTGACAGCGACTGGGAGGCCGAATTCGCCCGCGTTGCCGAACAGCACGGACAAGTCATTTCCTATGTGAAGAACCAGGGTCTGGGGCTGGAAATTCCCTATAAAGACGGCTCAACCGCCCGCATCTATATTCCCGATTTCATTGTCCAGATTGATGATGGACATGGGGCCGATGATCCGCTTCACCTTGTCGTCGAAGTGAAGGGTTACCGCAATGAAAACGTGAAGCTGAAATCCGAGACCATGCGGACCCAGTGGGTTCTGGGTGTTAACAATCTCGGTTCATTCGGTCGATGGGATTTTATCGAATTTGGCGATGTCTGGGAAATATCGGATCAATTTAAAAAGCTGATTGATCAGGCCGTTGCGAAAAAAGCGGAAGAGGAAGCTACCTGATGGAGCGTGGCGAATTCATCCTTTACCGAACGGACGATGGCCGGGACGAGATCCAGCTTCGGGCCGAGGGCAAAACCGTTTGGCTAACCCAGGCGGAAATGACCACGTTGTTCGACACGACAAAGCAGAATGTCAGCCTGCATCTGCGTAACCTTTTCAAGGAGGGGGAACTGCTGGAGAGTTCAGTTGTCAAGGATTCCTTGACAACTGCCGCAGACGGCAACCGCTATCGAACCAAAATGTTCAATCTTGATGCTATTTTGGCCGCCGGTTATTTCAATGTCATGAAGAATAAGGTGAATTATGACCAAGGCCAAGAATAAGTCGACAACCAGAACGGAGAGGAAGGCTGAAAAGCCCCGCGTCGTCTCTGTCCGTGGCGAACTCACGGTTCTCGACTCCACCGTCGCCCAGGTCTTCGGGGTTGAGACCAGGGAGGTCAACCAGGCCGTCAAGCGTAACTTGGAAAAATTCCGTGAGACCCATGTTTTCCAACTCAGTACAGAAGAGGTCGCCGGTTTGAGATCACAAGGTGTGATCCCAAAGCCGGGGCGAGGTGGTCGACGAAGTCTGCCCTTCGTATTCACTCAGAAGGGTGTTGCCAGGCTGGCGACCATCCTCGACTCCCCACAGGCACTTGAAGCGACGGACCTTATTATCGATGTCTTCATTGATGTTCAGCGCCAGACCGCCGACTGGAACCTGAGCCACGACAAGGCGACACGTAGGGACATCCCGACAGCCGAACTGCAGATGGTGGCGAGCCGAAGCAATCCGCGGGCAACTCGGAAGTTCCAGAAAAAGTTCATGCAGGCGTTGGACACCCTGCTGGATGTGACCATTGATACCAAGGGCAGCCGCACTGTCCGGGACGAGATCGGGGACAAGGGCCGGGCAATCCTTGACGACTTGGGCGAAATGTTGAAAACGCGCGGCCTGAAGAACGAAAAGGTCGTGGCGGACATTTCCCTGATTTTGGAGCAGGCGCGCGAGGTCCGGGAGCGGACCAATGCCGGGATCAGGAAATCTCAGGCCGAAGAAGAGAGCCTCCTACTCGAAAACCTTGATAAGAAGATACAGATTTTTATGCAGATCAAGAAACTGGCCGACGAATTAGAGCCGAGCGCCATGATCGATCTATTGGACGGCTTCACGTCCGACAACCTGCCGTTGACTGAAGATGGGATAATGATAGAGGCGAAACCCGACGGATCGGGCAAAGATAGGAAAGACGGTTCATAATGGCGAAAAGACCAAAAGATCCCAAACGCATCGAAACGCTGACCCATGACGAAGCCACGCGGAAGAATATTCCGACCGCCGAGTTGCAATCGGTGGCGCAACGGGCGGAGGAACTGGCCCCCTTTAAACCTGTGACCTACCTGCGTGAAAACCCGTTGCCGGAAGGCGAAACCCGCCCGCGCGACGAGGACCTGGACCCGCAGATTGTCTGGAAGGGGGCGACACTGCGGCTGAGTCCGGAGCAGATCGAACGGCTCACTAAAACCGGCAAGCTTGAAATCGGCGAAGCCCAGCTCGTTTGGCGCGGCAAGGATACCCAGGACTGGTCCGACCTGGTGGTCCAGGCGCCACCGCTCTACATCCAGGAAAAAATCCACCCCAAGGCGATCATCGACGACCTCAAACGCCAAACCAGGAAAAGACGGGACGAGCAGACGGACGCCCCCGACCTGTTCGGCGATTTCAACGGCATCGACGCCGAAGCCAAGACCGAGTTCTACGCCCACGACCAAAACTGGTCCAACCGCATGATCCTGGGCGACAGCCTGCAAGTGATGGCCAGCCTGGCCGAGCGCGAGGGGCTCCGCGGCAAGGTCCAATGCATCTATTTCGACCCGCCTTATGGGATAAAATTTAACTCCAACTGGCAGGTGTCAACCCGGTCGCGCGACGTCAAGGACGGCAAGCTCGACCAGATCACCCGCGAGCCCGAACAAGTCAAAGCCTTCCGCGACACCTGGAAAGACGGGATACATTCATATCTCACCTATTTGCGCGACCGTCTTACCGCCATGCGTGATCTGCTGGCGGATAGCGGCTCGATATTCGTCCAAATTGGGGATGAGAATGTGCATCGGGTGAGGGCATTGATGGATGAGGTGTTTGGGGAGAAAAATTTTTGTTCACAGATTAGTTTTGAAAAAACTCGGAGCCAAACTAGCGAGCTGATAGCGCCTGTATGCGATTTCATAGTTTGGTATGCGAAAGACAAACCTAACGTTAAATACAGGCCTCTTCTTCAACGAAAGATATTCGGTGAGGAGGGAACCTCACAGTATAAGCTTATTGAGGAAAATCCGGGTGCGAAGAGGAGAATGACAGCAGTAGAGCTGTCAAATCCCACTCAGATATCAAGTGAATGGAAAGTTTATAGCCCATCCCCACTCGTATCAGAGTCGAAAAGTGAATCCACTTCGATAGCAGTTGAAATATTAGGCAGGGAATTCAAACCATCAAAAGGGGGATGGAAAACAACTTTCGATGGATTTGAGCGTCTAAAAAAGGCAGATCGGTTAATGATTATTGGCAATACGCCAATGTATAGACGCATGTATGAAGATTATCCGTACATGCCTTACATTAATCATTGGCGTGATGTCTTTATGACAGGATTTTCTGAACCAAAATATTATGTAGTCCAAACAAGCTCAAAAGCGATTCAAAGGTGTATGTTGATGTGTACAGACCCCGGTGATCTTGTCCTTGACCCCACTTGTGGTTCCGGCACCACGGCCTATGTTGCCGAGCAATGGGGGCGGCGGTGGATTACGCTTGATACGTCTCGCGTCGCCCTTGCTCTGGCCCGCTCCCGGCTGATGGGCGCGCGTTATCCTTATTACCATCTGGCCGACAGCCCGGAAGGCCGCGCCAAGGAACAGGATGTTTCCGGCAAAATTCAGCCCGATACACCCACCCACGGCGATATCCGCCAGGGTTTTGTTTATGAGCGCGCCCCGCATATCATGTTGAAAACGATCGCCAACAATGCCGAGATCGATGTGATCTGGGAGGAATATCAGGAGAAGCTGGAGCCTCTCCGCAAGGAACTGAACGATAGTCTTGGTGAGACCTGGGAAGAATGGGAAATCCCGCGTGAGGCCGGGGCGGATTGGTCCGACACCGCCAAAAAGGCACACGCCAATTGGTGGGACCTTCGCATCGCCCGCCAGCGGGAGATCGACAAGTCCATCGCCCAAAAGGCCGATGTAGAACTCCTTTATGACCGGCCCTATGAAGACAAATCCAAGGTTCGTGTCGCTGGCCCTTTTACCGTTGAAAGCCTTTCGCCACACCGCGTCGTTCCTGCCGACGAAGAAGAGCTGATTGATTTGATTGATGCCGCCGAAGGAAAGCGGGAGCGGAAAGGCGCCCCGATCAACGACTTCACCCAAATGGTGATCGACAACCTGAAATCGGCTGGCGTTCATCAGGCCGCAAAAGATGATCGCATCACCTTCACCACTATCGACGGTTGGCCCGGTACCTATATCGCTGCCGAGGGCCGGTTCATGGAAGAGGAGAGCGAGAAAAGAGCCGCCATCTTCATCGGCCCGGAATTCGGCACCGTCGCCCGCGCCGATCTGACGGCAGCCGCCCGCGAGGCGCTGGACGCCCGATTTGATGCGCTGATCGCCTGTGGCTTCAATTTCGATGCCCATACTTCGGAACTGACCAAGCTCGGTCCCTTGCCGATCCTCAAAGCCAAGATGAACCCCGACCTTCATATGTCGGAAGAACTGAAGAACACCGGCGCGGGCAATATGTTTGTTGTTTTTGGTGAGCCCGATATTGAATGGAATTTCGACAGCGACGGCAACATCGTTGTTGAAGTGTTAGGCATTGATGTCTTCGATCCAAAAACAGGCGAAGTCCGCGCCAGCGGCAAGGACGATATCGCCGCCTGGTTCATCGACACGGATTACGATGAAGAAAGTTTCTTCGTCCGCCATGCCTATTTCATGGGCGCGAACGACCCCTACAAATCGCTGAAAACAAGCCTGAAGGCCGAGATCGACATGGAAGCCTGGGAAACGCTCTACCGCGACACCTCCCGCCCATTCGGACGCCCATCAACAGGCCGCTTTGCCATTAAAGTCATCAACCACTTCGGCGACGAAGTGATGAAAGTGTTCGGGGTATGATGGATGTTACGTAATCATAAAATTAGATTGTTGGCGGATCCATTTAACACTGCCAATAAATAAATTTTCTTTTGGAACATAGCGAACACAACAGGCCTCACTAACTGTAAAATAATCGAGAAGGGCAATGGAAATGGCTAGATATATTGTTACAGATTTAACCAGATTCTCCAATCCGGATACAGTATGTACAGCAGTGATAGATACCGAAACCGGAGGATGCTTAAGGCCTATGCCCTATTTGAAGAGCCAGAAAGTAAAGGAACTCAACATTCAACCTGGTGCAATTTTAGAAGGGGAGATTACTTTAAAACAGCATGTAGAAAACCCTCACATTGAAGATGCTTCCTACAACAATTTAAAATACGCTGACACAGCATCTGGGGATGAATTTAAAGCCATCTTGGATAAAACATTATCAGATTCTGTTGCATCTGGCTTCGGCATCCCGTTTGCCGCAGGCCAAAAACATATACAGGTCGGACAGCAAGCAACTTGTTCTATTATCACGATCAAAATATTGCCTTCGGCATTAAGAATCCATGAAGATCAATATAAGCCGGGGAAAATAAAAGCTTCATTTACTGATGGAGCGGGGAATTTTTACAACTATTTATCTATAACCGACAGGGGGTTTTTCGACTACGCAAAAAAACATCAAAACGACGGGCAGCTTGGGAACGTTCAGAATTTTATTTCAACACAAAAAGAAGTCTATCTCAGGATTGGTGTCAGCCGACAGTGGAAGCTCGGCGAAAGAGATGGTTATTGGTTGCAAGTGAACGGAATCTATACATTTCCAAAATTCTTCGATGAAATAAGAACATACTAAATATGCAAAAACGTTCACACCTAATATGGTAAATAATGCCATGGAAAATATTGTTTTTACAATTGGCCATTCGACACACTCAATAGAAAATTTTCTTGGGTTGCTGCTGCGTCACGGGATCACTGTCATATGTGACGTCCGCTCTTCGCCATATAGCCGCTTCAACCCGCACTTCAATAAGGATGCATTGAGTAAAAGCCTCCGCGATCACGGTATAAAGTACGTTTTTCTTGGGAAGGAATTGGGCGCGAGAAGCAGCGACCCGTCATGTTATTGCGATGGTCGGGTTCAGTATGATGCCTTGGCTCGGACTGAGCTTTTTCGGAGCGGCATTGAACGTGTTCGCGTGGGTGTTGAGCGCGGCTATAAAATGGCGCTGATGTGCGCGGAAAAGGACCCTCTAGATTGCCATCGAACTGTTCTGGTTTCCCGCAATTTGGAATACGAAGGCTTTAATATTTTTCACATTATGAGTGATGGCTCATTGGAAACCCAAGCTGAGGCTACCGCACGTCTCGTTAAGCAATTCAAACTCAACCAGGATGATTTATTCCTCTCCCCACAAGATGTGATCGATAAAGCGTTTCGCAAACAAGAAGAGAAGATCGCTTACACAGAAGATGATAACAATTCTCAGGTTTCGAGAAGGGCGACATAATGAAAATATTTACGATTGGATTTACGAAAACTACAGCTGAGAATTTTTTTGGTCGCATCAAGAAATCAGGTACTCGGAAGATTATTGACGTCCGCCTCAACAATGTTTCACAGCTCGCTGGTTTTGCTAAACGAGATGACTTGAAATATTTTTCCAGTACGATCTGTGGGGTTGGGTACCAACATGCGCCAAAGCTGGCTCCCACTAAGGAGATGCTTGATAACTATAAGAAACATAAAGGCTCTTGGGAGGACTATGAGGAGAAGTTTCTCGACCTTATGGCCAAACGTAAGATCGAAGAAGTTGATAGCAAAAGCTTTGATGGTGCTTGCCTCCTATGTAGCGAAGATAAACCCCACAATTGCCACCGTCGTCTTGTAGCCGAATATTTGAAAGATAAATGGAGCGATATTGATATCGTCCATCTTTGATTTGATATGAAGTTTTGCATCGCCGACAGTTTCACCAAAGCATTGGGCAAGTTAAACGCTCAGGAGCAATCTGCTGCGAAAATAACGGTCTTCGATTTGCAACAAGACCCGTCGGCTCCTGGTCTTCAATTCCATCGTATCGATAAATCAAAGGACCCCAACTTCTGGTCCATCCGCGTCAGCGGTGATATCCGGGTCATCATTCACAAGACCGCCGGTAGCTTCCTGATCTGTTATGTCGATCATCACGACTACGCCTACAGGTGGGCGGAGCGCCGGCGCATCGAGGCGCATCCCAAGACCGGCGCGGCCCAGATCGTCGAGGTGCGCGAACGGGTGGAGGAAATCGCTCTTCCGGTCTATGCCACGCCCGCGCCGGAGCAGGTCGCCGCCGCCGATGTGGGCCAGGAGCGCTACTTTCCTCCGCTGTTCAATGACCTTTCCGAAGAGCAATTGCTGGGGATCGGCGTGCCCGAGGATTGGCTCAAGGACGTGCGCCATGTATCCGAGGATGATTTCTTTATCATTACCGACCACATTCCCGAAGAGGCTGCCGAAGCCTTGCTGAATTATGTATCGACGGGTGTTTTGGCGGTGCCGGAAATGGCGGCGCAAGGTGTCGATCCCTTCGATCACCCGGACGCTCAACGCCGCTTCCGGGTTCTCGACGATGTGGAGGAACTGACCCGCGCCCTAGAATATCCATGGGATCAATGGGCGATCTTTTTGCATCCCTCCCAACGGCGGGTTGTCGAACAGGAATTCAATGGCCCGGCGAGGGTGTCCGGTTCGGCCGGCACCGGCAAGACAGTCGTGGCGCTACATCGCGCCGCCGCTGTATTAAAAAAGGACAAGCAAGCCAAAGTCCTTCTGACGACCTTTTCTTCGCCGCTCGCGGGTGCGCTAGAACACAAGCTTCGGATGCTGACCGGCAAAAACGGCGCCGTGACCGTCTTGCCTTTCAAGGGAGCCGCTCGCGACTTGTTCACCCTTGCCTTCGGCCATACGCCCCGCGCTGTGTCAAAGGAACAAGTGAAGGCGGCGATTGAAGCGGCGGCGAAGGAGATCGAGATTAGCGGTTTCACCATTCGGTTTCTCGTTTCCGAATGGAATAATGTTGTTGATGCTTGGCAGATCGGCACGTTGGACGACTATCACGACGTGCCGCGATTGGGGCGCAAAAACCGTATGGGTTCCAAACAAAGGGGGCGCGTCTGGCCAATCTTTGTGCGAACGCGGGAACTCCTGGAGGCTCAGGGCCTTAATTCATGGCCCGAAATTTTTGGAAAAGTAACCGCGCATTATACGGAACAGGACCACAAACCATTTTCCCATATCATCGTCGATGAGGCGCAGGATTTGGGTGTGCCCGAACTGCGTATGCTTGCCGCCATTGCGGATCAGAATCCGGACGCATTGTTTTTCGCGGGCGATCTTGGCCAGCGCATCTTTCAGGAACCTTTCTCATGGATGGCTTTGGGGATTGATATTCGTGGGCGATCCCACACCCTCAAAGTCAATTACCGCACGTCGCATCAAATCCGTCAAACGGTGGACAGGCTCTTGCCGCCGCTCGTGCGGGACGTGGATGGCGTTGAGGAAGACAGAAGAGGAACTGTCTCGGTTTTTAACGGGCCTGATCCAGAGGTGAAGGTTTTCGATGACAGCAATCAGGAAACCGAAGGCCTCGCGCTCTGGATTTATGAAGTCATTGATGAAGGAATCAAACCCGACGAAATTGGTATATTCGTACGTAGCAACAACGAACTGTCACGGGCGCGCGCCGTCGTAAAACAGGCGGGACAAACGTCACTCGAACTTTCAGGCCGTGTTGAGGAACGCGATGGGCGTATCTCCATCGGCACAATGCATCTCGCCAAGGGGCTTGAGTTCAAGGCTGTCGTGGTCATGGCCTGCGACGATGACATATTGCCCCTACAAGAACGCATAGAAACCGTCGCCGATGAACCTGAACTGGATGAGGTATACGAGACGGAACGCCACCTGTTCTATGTCGCCTGCACACGCGCCAGAGACCGCCTTCTTGTTTCAGGCGTGAAACCAGCCTCGGAATTTTTTGCTGATCTAGCGCACCGAGAGAGAGGTGCGGCATGACGGTGTGAAAAGTACGCCTACGACTCGCCATAGATGGTGAACAATGGGAAAAGCATTATCGTCGGTGCCGGCAGCATCAGAGAAACGGACAATTTCTCCTTTACCCGAGGCGCTAAAGCCAACGTTGTCTAAAACGTAGGTCCGGGGATGCCCATGAACAGGGATGCCAAGCCGCTTTAGGAAGAAAAATCGCTCTGTTGCCCCCCCGCCTGGTTCGGACATCTCTATAGCTACGATACGGCCTTGAAGTTGGGTGAGCATCTCATCAGTGAGATCCTCCATAAGAATAGGGGAGAGGAATACCAGGTTCCCATCTCGTGCAACTGGGTAGGCGCTGCCGTCTTTGACTACGGCGACATGGGCAGCATATTCAAGGGCAGGGGAGTTTGCCACGAGCATTGCCTCGCCGTCTCCATCAAGTCCGGCGTGATTGTCGAACAGAACACCTATGATTTTTAAAATCCGTGTCGTGTGCTTTGGCCAAATATAAGTCGGCGCCACATCTGATGATGCCGATCGAGAAGTCTCCAATATTAGACCTGTTGCAAAAGTAGCGTCCTGCGGCTCGAAGAACAACTTCGTTTGAA
>ENA-ORDP01001532-ORDP01001532.1-marine-sediment-metagenome-genome-assembly--contig:-NODE-1532-length-12463-cov-4.613314_pt1 | contig 12463 bp, 8 predicted proteins | sample MGYA00248627_ERZ508539 | MGnify/ENA primary metagenome ERZ508539 (study PRJEB26208, sample SAMN05571518) | marine sediment metagenome | biome: deep sea; feature: Hydrothermal vent; material...
ACACTTTTTCGTCACCGAATTTTTTAGCGGTTTCAGCTTTATTCAACCCTTGCAGGTTGCCGTAATGTTTTTCGTTGAGTCGCCAGTTTTTACGTTCTTCAATCCACATCAAATCCATCTCTTCCAGCATTAGCCAGAGTGATTTTATGGCGCGGGTCAGGTAAGAAGTGTAAGCTAACCGAAATTTATAGCCCTCTTTTTTCAGGGTTTGTCCTGCTCTTTTTGCTTCTTTAATACCCTGTTCTGACAGGGGAACATCTGTCCATCCTGTAAAACGGTTTTCCTTATTCCAGATGCTTTCGCCATGCCGGACTAAAACGAGTCGTTTCATGATTTTAATTTTATATATTAATGTTTTTTGTTTCCGTTAAGACCGTATCTTTGTAATCAAATGAAATTTCAAACGCCGGCATTTGTCCATCGTCTGTTTCCGGAACTTCTTTGGAACGTGCCGGTTACAGAGGATATAATCTACCTGACTTTCGATGACGGACCTCATCCGGAGATCACACCAAAAGTACTGAATATTCTTTCTCAATTTGACGCCAAAGCCTGCTTTTTTTGTGTGGGGAATAACGTGCATAAATATCCAAAAACTTTTCATGAGGTACTGGATGCGGGTCATTTGGTTGGCAACCACAGTTATCATCACATCAACGGATGGCGTACACCGGACGATGTTTATTTTAAAGATATCGATGCCTGCAATAATCAGGTGCGCTCTCATTATTTCAGGCCTCCTTACGGCAAAATAAGGCCCTCGCAAATGAAATATCTGAAAAAGCATTACCGGCTGGTGATGTGGTCGGTAGTAACGTTTGATTTTGATGAGGATACTTCAAAGAAAGATTGTCTAGACATTGCCATAAGCAAAACAAGCCGCGGCAGTATTGTTGTTTTTCACGACAGCCTGAAAGCAGAAAAGAATATGCTGTATGCACTACCACGGTTTTTGGAGCACTATTCCAAAAAGGGATACCGGTTTGAAACCTGGAATTAGGATTTATTGCTGAAGACATAAAAACTTCCAGCGTGGTCACAGAACCTTATTGTTTCAGAAATTTTTTGTACTTTCGACTACAAAATTTAGAAATAGAAACCATGACCCCGCCGCCCGAATACTTACTTGAAAAAGCCCGTAACTACTGTGCTTATCAGGAGCGTAGTATTTTTGATGTGAAAACAAAACTGTTCCTGTGGAAAGCTACCGGAGAGACACTGGAAGAGATTATCAAAATACTTAAAGAAGAAAATTATATCAATGAGGAGCGTTTTGTTAAAGCCTTTGCCCTAAGTAAGTTGCGACATAACAAATGGGGGAGGAATAAAATTTATTATGCATTAAAGCAAAAACAGATTCCCGATCTCTTTATACAAATAGGACTTAGTGAAATTGATAACGAAGAATATATCAACACCCTGAAAGCTGTTTTGTCCTCTAAAGAGGTAAAAGCCAATGATGAATTTATCCGCCAAAACAAACTGGTGAAGTATGCCGCACAAAAAGGGTTTCAACCGGAACTAACCTGGAAGGTGCTGAAAGGAGAAATCTGAATTTGGCCATAGACAGAGACCGTTGCCTGATTTCCAATATTTTGACTCATTCGTCAGTTGGGAAGATACTCTTTCTTGAGAAAACGTATAATGCAATCCATATTCCTTCTGTTTTTAAAGGTGGACTACCACAAAAAGAAAGTGTTACAGCAATAACACCCTCCAATTAAAGGTTCATTGTTAAAAAAAACAAACTTTTTTTCAAATAAGCCGTAAAAAAATATAATTTTACAACATGATGATATTCTGTCGTTCAAAAACAAGGAGACGAAAAAACGGGGAGCCTTTTCCCTAGTTGCGTGGTTAAATTCCAAACGCTGCGGGTACCAGTGTGTCACAGTCGATTTTACAAACCAGAATGAGTAAATAATCTAAAACTATAAACACATGAAAAAAATATTAAAATATTTCTATATCCCCTTTTTCACAGGACTTCTTTTTCTGACTTCCTGTACTCTGAATACCAATACGGATAATAATACCCCCGGTGCCGGGGGTGCCAATTTCACCAGTTATGTTGCGGTAGGCAATTCGCTAACTGCCGGTTATGCCGATGGCGCCTTATATATCTCGGGGCAAAAGTATGGCTGGGCCAATACTTTGGCCTATCAATTAAAATCAGTTGGCATGAAGGGACGTTTTAAAATTCCACTTATGCCTACAGAAAACGGGGTAGGGGCTTCTGAAGGTTCCTCCGGTATTCCTGTGTTAAGAACAAAATTAATTTTGGGCTATTCCACAGACTGTCTCGGAAATACCAGCCTTAGCCCGGTTTCTGCCAACCCGGATGCTTCACAGGCAACACTTTATTTTTATCTGACCACCTCGGTAGCTGCCGTAGGCCCTTATAATAATTTGGGAATTCCCGGGATAAAAGTAACCGATTTGTTTAACCCGAATCTTGCTAAAACGAATCCATTTTTCACCAGAATAGCTGACAATGTTACAGATAAGCTTGAGACTTATGCTGCAAAAGTTAAACCTACCTTTTTCAGCTTGTGGATAGGCAATAACGATGTGCTTGGCTATGCTGCTTCCGGAGGTGTGGGAGAGGCCATTACTCCCATGGCTGGAGCTGTGGGCGTGGGCTTTAAAGCCAGCATGGAAGCCGAGGTCAAATATCTTGCCTCGATGACCGGAGAAGGTGTTATTGCCGATATTCCCGATATCACTTCCGTTCCTTATTTTAATACGATTCCATACAATGCCATCGTACTTACCAAACAAGCACAGGCCGACCAGCTGAATGCCGCTTACACGCCTTACAATAACGCTATGAAAGCGATGGGTTTGCCTTACCGGATTTCTTTCAAAGTCGGTCCCAATCCTATGATTATTGCGGATCCAACGATGCCCTTGCCTGATACCCTGTCTTATTTGAAAATGAGACAAATGAAAAGTGACGAATTGGTGATTCTGGAAACGCCTACAGACTCGTTGAAATGTGCCGGTTGGGGAACACAAAAACCGGTTCCCGACCAATATATTCTTACGGAAAGTGAAATTCAGAATGTTAAAAATGCAACCGATAGTTACAATGCACTAATGCTCAGCCTGGCCAAACAATACAACCTCGCTTATGTGGACTTTAATGCCATTATGAAAAGTATTGATAAAGATGGTGTCACAGAGGACGGCATACACTTTACCACCAAATTTATCACAGGCAAGTTGTTTTCACTTGATGGCATTCATCTTACTCCTCAAGGAAATGCCCTGGTTGCCAATTACTTTATTGATGCCATTAACAAAAAATACGGCTCACAAATTCCAAAGGCCACTGTCAGTGATTTTCCGGCTATTAAAATGCCTGATAAGCCGTCGGAGTATCCTGTCAGAGTAAAATTATAGACACAGATATTGAGGACTAAAAAAGGGGTTGGTCTTGCGACTAACCCCTTATCAATCAAATTTATTAACTTAAATTACCTATGAGAAATCTTACTTTGTCCGGCAAGAGAGTTCTCTGCTTTAAATCAGTGAGCCTTTAATTTTGAGAAACAAAACCGTCTAACCGAACTGATTCCGGGCATACTGTCGGGCAGGTTTCTATTAACCCAACATTTTGTCAATCAAATCAACCACGCGTGAAGAGTATCCCCACTCATTATCGTACCATGACAATACTTTAATCGTTTTTCCCTGAACCATCAACGATTCTGCATCGTAAATGGAAGAGTGGCTGTTGTGAATCACATCAACCGAAACAATCGGATCTTCGCAATACTCAAGAATACCTTTCATGGGGCCTTCGGCAGCTTCTTTCATGGCTGCATTAATTTCGTCTTTAGACGCTTCAGTTTTTAAGTTGGCTACCAGGTCAACCAGCGAACCTGTTGGTGTAGGGATTCTGACGGCGATTCCATCTATTTTTCCAGCCAGGTCGGGAATGACTTTTCCAACGGCTTTGGCAGCACCTGTGGTGGTAGGAATCTGAGAAACGGCTGCCGAGCGGGCTCTTCTTAAATCTGAATGAGGAGCATCCAGAATCCGCTGGTCATTGGTGTAAGAGTGAATAGTCGTCATCAATGCATTTTCAATACCAAACCTGTCGTTCAACACTTTTGCAATGGGGGCAAGGCAGTTGGTAGTACAGCTGGCGTTGGATACACATTCGTCCTCATCGCGCAGGTCGTTGTCGTTTACACCCAGAACAATCATGTTGTCAATTTCGTCTTTGGACGGAACGGTAAGAATAACTTTTTTTGCGCCATTTTTTAAATGGTCACCATAGCCGCCTTTGTTGCTTTCTTTCTGACGGAAAATTCCGGTAGATTCAATGACAACATCAGGAGTTTGTGCCCATTTTATTTCTATTGGTGCGCGTTCAGCAGTAATCGGGATAGTTTTTCCGTTAACAATTAAAGCCCCTTCATCGTGCTGAACTGTCCCATTAAACTTTCCCTGCGTCGAATCGTACTTCAGCAGATGGGCAAGCGTTTTTGTATCGGTAATATCGTTGATACCGATAACTTCCATATTCTCTCTTTCAAAGGCAATCTTGAAGACATTTCTTCCGATACGCCCAAATCCGTTGATACCAATTTTAATTTTTGTCATGGCTTTAGTTTTTTTAATTTAATTCGTTAATGAGTTTTAATAATAAGCTTTACATTTGTCAAAATGTCCATTGAGGATGCAAAAATACCAATAAAAGAAGTGAAAAGTTACTACACATTTTCTCGCTATGGAAAAAAAATTCATCTCAAAAGCCCTCGAAGCCAACCTGGCGGAAACGCGTTACCGCAACATTAAAATACCTACTGATTATCAGGGGTTTATAAATCTCTCAAAAAAGTATTATGGAATTCATAAACGTGCAAACGATTGCGTTATTGAATACCAGCATCCCTTTAGCAATAAAAAGTTTGTTATTGAGGAGCTAAGGAAGATTCTTATCACCGATTATTGGTTTTATATCGGGCTGCAGGAGCCGGAAAATGCCTTTCGGGTTCCTCTGAAACTACTCGGGAACCTGCTCAATGATAAACAGGTAAGCACTTCTCATAAAACATTCATTCTCCGTACTTTGCTCGAATTTACAAAGACGGTATATAAAGAAAAAAAAGATTTTCAGAATACCTTAATGAATTGTTGTAATACGCTACACGGGAGCTTTGAGGGAAATGAAGTAAGTTATATTGAGGCTTCGCGCTATTTTAAACGGTATATGAAAGAAGTTGCCACGGATGATCGCTTCAGGGAGATGGCTTTGCAGCTAACATACAATATTTATGAAGCTATTATCAGTTTTTGGGAAGACGACAGCCGCGTGGAAGAGTGGATAGAACAGAAGATAGATTCCCTGAAAATCGACAAATCTATTCTGATAAAGGAAATCGGGAAAGCTTATTTTGGGAAATTGCGCACCGAACTGAAAAGTATGGAGGAGTGGCAGAAGATGGTCGATGTTATGCCTGATTTTGGCGAGATAGGAGAGCGTTTTTCAAATGCCATTGCGCTTTTTCCCTCTTTTATAGAGAAATTTTATTTCATTTTCTATCTGCTCAGGTTGCAGGGAATGCACGACGAGAAGGAAAGACTCATTTGGCGACTCAATAAGATGCTGGTTCAGACTATGAAAGAAATTGAGGAAGAGGATGTTACGGATTTTATTAATCAACTGTTTCAGCGCCTCGAAGACCTTAAAGCCAAACACACTTCTGCGGTTCTCGACATTTTGCTTACAGTGGGGAAAAAAGTAATTGACATCGACCACTCCGACGAAAGGTTACTCATTACCCATTTGGAAAATAAACTGATTCATTTTGGCTTTGAAACACCCGGAATGGTTTACGTGAACGAAGACTGGCAACTGCACATCAACGAAAACCATATCAAAAACATACGGATATGGCTTGAGCTGATTGAATATTCACAATCGCAAATGGAAAACCTGCTCTCGGCATTGATTGTCAACCTGAAGCTGGGCGGTATCTTTATCAGCGATACCGACCTCTTCCAGCGTGAAATAACCAAAATCTTAAATTCAAATATTGCTCCGTTTTATAAAAAGGTAAAACAGCTAACAAGGATATTCCCGGTATATTTTAATGAAATTGGTGCCGAAGGTGAAATCCGGAAAGTGACCACCACCATGGATGAAATTTCGCATCGTGAGGACAAGCTCATCCACTTTTTGCGTAAGCAGGTGCATACCGAAAGCAACAATACCCTGATTGACCTGACCTACCGTATCTTTCAATATTGGTACGATGGCAACCTGGATAACCTGAAGGATGCACTGCCGCAGAATGTTTACAACACCATCGACAAAGAGAGCCGATGGTATGCGCCAATTCACAAAATGGTCAGGAAACTTTGCAGCCTTAACGGACGTTCTCCCCGCGAGGTGTTGTCACTCGAAGAACAGGACTTTGATGCTCTTCTTGCTCAACTTCCGGACAAAAATGACAATGACCTGGAACGCCTGCGCAATATCCGGACGTTGTATGCCTTTCTCAAAGAGAAATATTCCTTTGAGACAGTGGATATTATCAACTTGTTGAAACGTTATTCGTATATTCCGAATAAGGAGATCAATCTATTAAAGGTGGCTCTTGAAGAAGAGGATATTGAAAGTTCATTAAAACTGATTTACGGTTTTATGAGCCATTTGAAAGAGATAATCTTCAATCCCAAGCCAAGTCAAAGTTGGGAAAATATTTATTACAAACGTCACATAGCCATCGGTATCCCGTCGATGTACGGTGTGTATCGGGAACCAAAATTTGAAGCGCTCGGTCTCACCTTCCGGTTAGAGAAAGTTGCCACCCGCCTCATGGAGAAAGTAGTGGAAAATATCAACCTGAACTATATTTCAGGGAAAACATTGCGCAACATCTACGTTATTCTCAACTATTTCAAAGAAGGTCTCGACCTGGACGGTATTACCAATCAGAGTTTCAACTCGAATCTGCTCATGCTGAAATATAGTTTGGTATCCCAAAGTTTTTCTTTCGACCAGTACATTAATATTTTCCAGTTTGTGGCCGATAATGTGAAGAAAACACTGATAAAATATTTCCTGAAGACTTATGAATTTCCGCTGAACATTATCATTCCTCAGTTGTTTGACAAAGAACACAAGAAAAGTAAGAAAAAGAGACATGAACTCATAAATAAGTTATCCGAAGAGTTTTACCGCGATGCGATTGCGGAAGCATTTTTGATGCAACCGTTAGACAATTTTGTGTTGAAAATTCTGGAATCGTTACGCAATATGGCTGACAACCTGCCTCCCGGCATGATAAAGGAGGTGATGTCTTACAATTCGGATTTGATTATTGCCCGGCTGGCACATGCCAACCCGTATCTCGACAACCAGGTATTTCTCGGTTCCAAGGCCTACCATTTAAAGATTTTGCGCATGGCCGGGTTTCCTGTTCCTCCGGGCTTTGTGATTACTACTGAAGTTTTCCGCCGTCATAAAGCCATCGTAGGCCATGCCGAGTTGCGCAAAGAGATGAACGATATGCTCAGACAACATCTTAAAAAGGTAGAAAAAGCAGCAGGTAAACAATTTGGAAATCCCAAAAACCCGTTGCTGTTGTCCGTTCGTTCCGGAACGGCCATTTCTATGCCCGGCGCCATGGACACCATTTTGAATGTAGGTATGAATGACCGTATTACTGAAAACCTGAGCCGGCAACCCGGATTTGAATGGTCAGCATGGGATTCCTACCGGCGGCTGTTGCAAAGCTGGGGCATGGCTTTCGGGCTTACCCGCGATGAGTTTGATGAAATTATGAACGATTTCAAAGAAAGAACCCAAATTGATCAGAAGGGAAATTTTACGCCGGCTATCATGCGTGATATTGCTTATGCATACAAGCAAAAGCTTGAGAAGTCGGGAATTCATTTTGAAGAAAATGTCTTTGAGCAACTTATGACCACCGTTAACCTTGTTTTTGAGTCATGGTCTTCCAAACGTGCCATTGTCTATCGCGAACATTTGCAGATTGCCGACGAATGGGGTACTGCCGTGATTGTTCAGCAGATGATTTTTGGTAACAAGAAGAGCAGCTCGGGTAGCGGCGTGGTCTTTACACAAAATCCAAAGGGCACCCGTCAAGGGGTTCATCTCTATGGTGATTTTACCTTCCAAAGTCAGGGAGAAGACATTGTAGCCGGACTTGTAAAACCTTATCCCGTAAGCAAATCACAAAAACAGGGAAACAGAGAAGACATGATCTCGCTGGAAGAGAAATATCCTCAGCTATATAAAAGACTCCATGGCATTGCAGAAGATCTGACAGAGAATCTGGGTTATAATCCGCAGGAAATAGAGTTTACTTTCGAGTCGGAAAACCCGGAAGATTTATACATTCTGCAAATCCGCGATATGGATATGTCTCCTTTCCAAAGCATCAAACGTTTTAAAACCGCTGTTGACAAAATGAAACTTTCCGGAAGAGGAATCGGTATAGGTGGAGGTGCACTCAACGGACGTGTGGCCATTGACATGGCTGACATTCTTTTTATTCATCAAAAATATCCGGATGAGGCGGTTGTCCTGCTGCGCCCGGATACTGTTCCCGATGACATTGGTATGATTTTCGAAACGGATGCGCTGCTTACCGCGAAAGGCGGTGCTACCTCACATGCCGCTGTAACAGCAGTGCGACTGAGTAAAACCTCAGTGGTAAACTGTACCGGACTAATTGTACACGAAGACAAAAAATTCTGTCAGCTAAACAACGATACTTTTTATGTGGGAGACGAGATTGCCATTGACGGACTTCTCGGAAATGTTTATAAAGGCCATTATCCAATTCAGGAAGGAAATGACCCGATTGAATTCAGATTTTAGACAATCTTGGCATATCCGGCGCTAGCATCTGCTTGTGCCAATAACGGATTGGATAATTTCGTACTTTTGCCCTCCATGGAAAACATAAGAAATTTTTGTATTATTGCCCATATTGACCACGGTAAGAGCACGTTAGCCGATAGACTGTTGGAGTTTACCGGCACAGTGTCAAAACGCGATGCACAGGCTCAGGTATTAGACGATATGGATTTGGAACGGGAACGGGGCATCACTATAAAAAGCCATGCCATCCAGATGGATTATGAACAGGATAATAAAAAATATGTTCTGAATCTGATTGATACTCCCGGTCATGTGGACTTTTCTTATGAAGTTTCGCGCTCCATTGCAGCTTGCGAAGGTGCCCTGCTTGTGGTGGATGCCACGCAGGGGATTCAGGCACAGACTATCTCCAATCTTTATCTTGCCATCGAACATGATTTGGAAATTATTCCCATCCTGAACAAGATGGATCTGGATAATGCCATGCCCGACGAGGTGAAAGATCAGATTGTGGATATGCTGGGATGCGATTATGAAGACATCCTTGAAGCCAGCGGAAAAACCGGCTATGGCGTGGATAAAATTCTGGAGACTATTGTCAGCAATGTACCGTCTCCCAAAGGCGACCCCAAAGCTCCGTTGCAGGCACTGATTTTTGATTCTGTTTTTAACCCTTTCCGGGGAATCATTGCTTATTTTCGGATATTTAATGGTGAGATAAAAAAAGGCGACAGGGTTAAGTTTGTCAACACGGGAAAAGAGTATAATGCAGACGAAGTTGGTGTGCTGCGGCTGAAACAGGAACCCCGGAAGATGCTGCACACAGGTGATGTAGGCTATATTATTTCGGGAATTAAAACCTCCAAAGAGGTAAAAGTAGGTGATACGGTTACCCATGTGGAAAATCCTTGTACTACAATTATTGGCGGGTTTGAAGATGTGAAGCCCATGGTTTTTGCCGGTATTTATCCTACCGATGCTGACGATTACGAAGAGCTGCGGACAGCCATTGAGAAATTACAGCTCAATGATGCCTCCCTCACCTTTGAGCCTGAGTCATCGATGGCGCTGGGATTTGGTTTTCGATGCGGTTTTCTGGGATTGCTTCACATGGAAATTATCCAGGAACGGCTCGACCGCGAATTCGATATGAGCGTGATTACTACCATGCCCAACGTCTCGTACCGGGTGGTTACCAACAAAAAGAAAACCATTGAAGTACACAATCCATCCGGACTTCCCGAACAAAAATATATCGACCACATCGAAGAGCCTTTTATCAGGGCGCAAATCATAACCCGTACCGAATACATCGGCCCACTCATTAAACTTTGCCTCGACAAACGCGGCGAGCTGAAAAACCAGGTCTATCTGACCACCAGCCGGGTAGAGCTTACCATGGACATGCCGCTCGGCGAAATTGTTTTCGATTTTTACGACAAACTGAAAAGCATTTCAAAAGGTTATGCTTCTTTCGATTACCACATTTCAGGTTACCGCCCGGCCAAATTGGTGAAATTAGATATCCTGCTCAACGGTGATCCGGTGGATGCCCTCTCCACCCTTATTCATCAGGACAACGCCTACAATTTCGGACGCAGAATTTGTGTAAAACTGAAAGATTTGATTCCGCGACAACAATTCGACATTGCCGTACAGGCTGCCATTGGTGCCAAAATCATTGCCCGTGAAACCATTAAAGCTGTCCGAAAAGATGTTACCGCCAAATGTTACGGCGGCGACATCACGCGTAAGCGGAAACTGCTTGAAAAACAGAAAAAAGGAAAAAAACGCATGCGTCAGGTAGGCAATGTGGAAGTGCCGCAGCAGGCATTTCTTGTGGTGCTGAAACTGAACGATTGAGGAATATTGAAGTACCGAAAGTACTTTAAGTACTTCAAACTTTAGGCACTTCAAACTTCCCATGTAACAAAATTACCCATATCTTCGTCGTAGTATTAATGACAGCACATTTACCCTTTGCATGAATATAAGTGAGTACAACCGTTGTGTGGATGACGTGTCGGACGGGCTTTATCGCTTTCTTTTGAAAAACACAAAAGATAGCGAGCTGTCCAGGGATTTGGTACAGGAATCGTTTATGCGACTGTGGGAAAGACATAAGGAAATAGATGCGCGCAAAGGAAAATCGTGGCTTTTTACCACGGCCTACCGGGCCATGATCGACCATATCAGGAAACACAAACGGATGGAGGTTTTTGTAACGGAAAAACTCAAAACAGAAGTGGTACGACACGGCTACTCCGATTTAAAAGAAATTTTAAATAAAGCCGTAGTACAACTGCCTGCCGACCAGCGTTCGGTGATTCTGCTGCGCGACTACGAAGGATACTCCTACCGCGAAATCAGCGAGATTACCGGATTGAGCGAGAGCCAGGTGAAGGTGTATATTTTCAGAGCAAGGATGTTTTTGAAAAAGTTTATCGGGAAACCGGAATATGTAATTTAAAGAAATGAAACATCCATGATTAACAAGTTAAACACACAAGAGCATGATTATAAACACATGAAACACTCATGTTTAAATTTTAAACACACAAAGGGAATGATTAAATGGCTTTGCGATCTTAGCGTAAATTCCTTTCTGCGTTCTTTGCGTGAAATATAAACAATTGGCAAGCAATGAAATACAAAATAATAATCAGATGAAAATTAACAAGGAAAATTACGGCCGATTTATCATCGACTTTTACGATGGACAACTCGCCTCGCACGAGGAGCAGATGCTCGTGCTTTTCCTTGAGCAAAATCCGGAGCTGAAAAAGGAGTTTGAAAACTTTGAAGATTTACCTGTTATACAGGACAAACATTTGGAATTTCCTGAAAAACAATTGCTTAAAAAACCTGAAATAAAAACCATTGGCGAAATAACGGAAGATAATTTTGCCGAATATTTTGTTCTTTCGCTGGACGGTGAGCTAACAACGGAATATCAGAAATCCCTGGAAGCCTTCCTGCTGCAAAATCCGCATCTGCAGGACGAATTCCGGCAGTTGAACCTAACGAAAATCGTGCCGGCAGAAACTATTGTGTTCAAAAACAAAGAGCTGCTGAAACAGCACAGGGTAGTTCCTTTGTTACGTTATGCCGGGCTGGCAACAGCTACTGTTTTTCTGCTTTTCTTTGGCATCCGGTTTTTCCTTTCATCTCCTGGACAAAAATTAAGAAGCAGACAATTAACTGTGGAAAGCATCCCGATAAAAACAACAAAACTATCTGTTACAGAGGGCTCTCCGCAACTTATAAGTAAAAAATTTCCCCTACTGAAGGAGGGTAATAAAAAAATAAAAGTTGTTCGGAAAGTTATCCGGGAAATGCCGCCGGAGCCCATCCAAATGCTGGCTTCCGCAGATATCTACCAACCACTGAAAATGAAGAAAGATTACATTCCCCTGCTTTTCCCCAAAGGAAATGTTGAGATGGAAAATATGACACTCTCTTCCCCGGTAATTGTAGAACAACCTGTCAGGGACAACTTCCTCCGCCACAGCATCGGGAAACCTTTTTCACAACTTGCTACCTTTTTTGCCCTGCAGAAAAAGAAAAGAAAGTACTCCGGAATGCACGACAAAG
>ENA-ORDP01001533-ORDP01001533.1-marine-sediment-metagenome-genome-assembly--contig:-NODE-1533-length-12459-cov-4.192277_pt1 | contig 12459 bp, 12 predicted proteins | sample MGYA00248627_ERZ508539 | MGnify/ENA primary metagenome ERZ508539 (study PRJEB26208, sample SAMN05571518) | marine sediment metagenome | biome: deep sea; feature: Hydrothermal vent; material...
GCTTAATCGCGGTCTGAGACCGCGCCTGCAAAATCAAACCCAAGGTTAATCTAAATAAGTTAAAGGGAAGCTCTGATTAATTCGTTACCTGTCATTCTGGTGCATACCCTCTATTTACTTTTGAGGAGGGGCACGATGTGCCAGAATCCAGTGATTTCAACGTGTTGGTTACCGGATCACGTCCAGCACAGGTTTCGCCGGTATGACGAATTGAATAGTTTCTGATTTTAATTCATCATTCAATAGTGTGAACAAACGAAGGATGTCTTTCTTCGACAATACTTCACTCACAAACGGTCTCCCACCGTAGAATCTATAAAAATATTTCGGCTACGGGACGGTGCTGGCGAATGCACAAGTAAATACTGTCGTAGGTTTTTTAAATTGGATGTAAACCGGGGTCTGTTTAATGGACGAATGTCAGCAAGCCAGTCTGGTGCTGCTACCTTATTTGTGTGAGCGGTGTATTCAATCATTGCAGTAATATAATTTGCCATGTATTCATCATCCGGTAACGGTGGTTTTTCCTGTAACGCATCATTAAATTCGTCAGCCGTGAGCTGTGTCAGAAAATCATTCAGTGAGGCCAGCGGAAAACGCGTTGTTTCCGCGTTATTGATCGTTGCTACCAGGTCGTGAAACTTCTTCTGGCTGTCGGGTAATAACCGACCCAGTACCCAGTCCGACATTGACAGCTTTGCCCGCTTGGCAGCGTGCTTTATACGTGCCTTTTTCATGGGCGACAGCCTGATTTGCAGTTGTTCGGTTTTATTCATTTTCAGGGCTAAAGTTTAGGAGTAACACTCAATTTCGTCAATACATCTGTATTGACAAATAAATTAAACCAGGAACTAAAGGGGTAGCACGAGCCTGGATTACGTGATCGTGATGTGGCATCCGGGCTACACTTAAGCCGTCATCCCGGCCAAATATTGTTAACCAAAAAGTTGACATATGATATATATAAGTTAACCTATTAGTTAACATAAAATAATTAAATGTCAACTAATAGGTTAACTATGAGTATTAAGGATATCGTATCTAGCCAGTATCGGGACATTATTGACCGTGCCGCCCATCAGGTGCAGGCGATCACCATGCCGCCTGAGGGCTGGTTGCGCACGGCCCGTAAGGCATTGCAAATGTCAGGTGCGCAGCTTGCGCGGCGGCTTGGTGTTTCACGCGCGCAAGTCTCTAAAACTGAAAAAAAAGAGTTATCAGGCAGCGTAACGATAAAAACTATGCAGCAAATGGCCGAGGCGATGGGGTATCGCTTTGTTTACACGATTGTGCCTGAAAAGACCGTGCAAGATATTATTAAGGCGCGGGCTAGTAGTAAAGCGGGCGTGATTGTGGGACGTACCAATAAGCACATGGCGCTTGAAGGTCAAATGTTATCAAACCAGCAGATGCAGTTTGAAATCGGGCGTCTCCAAAAGGACATGATCGATAGGCAGCCATCCGATTTTTGGGACGATCTTCAATGAATATTGATTACCCTGAAGGTGCGACGCCGCTTGATCCTGATGAGCTGGGAGGCCTTAACTTCAACATGGGGTCAGCTTGATCATCTGGAGCATGCCGATATGCAGAAGGGACTGGTTTGGCTCCAGCGTTATAAAGACGCAAACATCTTAAATGAAGGATTTGTAAGGGAGTTACACCGACGACTGTTTGGTTAAGTTTGGGGCTGGGCGGGAACATTCAGGAAGACGGAAAAAAATATTGGTGTTGATCCACTGCAGATCGGTGTGCAACTGCGCCTGCTTTTAGATGATATACGTTTCTGGATAGGCAACGACACTTATGAACCATTGGAAACCGCCGCTCGTTTTCATCATCGGTTGGTTTACATCCATCTCTTTGCCAATGGCAATGGACGCCACGCGCGGATTATGGCGGATGCGATGTTAACGAAAATATTGAAACACGAGCCTGTTGCAGCAGATGGAGGGGATATTAAATTGCTCATGCGTTTTGTTTCTACTGAATAATCAGGTGAAAGATGCTAGAGGCTTATTGAAATAGTGGCCGGAGGTGGATCGACAGATTTGTCGGGAGCAAATTTGACGCACGAAGTGCGCCCGGAGGGTGCGCTACAGGGACGTAGCACATCAGTCACCTACATGAGGATTTTCAATCCCTGACAAGAAGAAACCCAAGTGATCTCACAATATCTGACAAGGGGTTAGGCAATATTTTTATAGTCTGGATACCGGTCAGCTCAGGTTGGCACAAAGTGGTCACATTTGTGGGCAAATAGGATCCACAAATCTTAGATTTTGAACCTTTCCCGGTATTAGTGATCAAAATATCTCCAAGTGGGATCTGTGGCACAAATTCTTACGTTTTCTGTAAGGATTATCTATTGCACCAGGGATCCTATGAACCTATTATTAAGTTATTAAAGTGCCGATATATAAAATTAGGATATTTTTGGTAAATATTATAAATATGACCCTATCAGCCAACAAAGACAAACCTCTACCTTCGTTCAAGAAGCCCCCCCTTATTGAGGTTGTTTTATCTGTACAGTTTGAGCCACTAATAAAGTTACAAGCTTCACAAGTAGGCCTCCTTTGGTCGTCAAAATATCGTAATAAATATCCACGTACTGAACAACATCCTAAAATTAATGCAGTAACAGAACGGTTTGGAATTCCTGAACAATCGAATAGAGAGTTAAGGATTGAATTTGGTGATGGAACAGATACACCAAGATGCTGGTTTGTTAAAGAAGATGAATCAGAACTAATTCAAATTCAGCAAGATTGTTTTCTCCATAATTGGAGGAAAAGAAAAAAAGAAGATTATCCTCGTTATGAACCGATATTAAAGGGATTCTGTAGTGATCTTGATGAATTTTATAGTTTCGTGGATAAGGAGAAACTAGGATCAATAGTTCCAAATCAATGTGAGATAAATTATATAAATCACATTCCTGTTGATGATGTTTGGAAGGATCATAGTGAGTTAAACAAAATTACTCCAAGATGGCAATCCAATTGCAGTGATGATTTCCTTGGTGAGCCCGAAAATACTCAGCTAAAGACACAATATATTTTTAATACACCTGATGGTGAACCATGGGGTAGGTTATATATCAACCTGCAACCTGCATTCAGGAATATTGATAAAAAAGCTATTTATGTTTTGACAATGACTGTGCGTGGTAGACCGTTAACACCAGATAGAGATGGCATAATTAATTTTTTAAATCATGGTCGCGAAATGATTGTAAGAGGTTTTGCTTCAGTAACATCAAAAGAAATGCACGTTGTATGGGAGAGAAATGATGTCGGAGAATAATTTAGCTTTTAATGATGATGACTTTCAGGCACCTCAGGGACTAAGTTCACATGGAATTACAACTTATCCTGGCGCTTCGACTTCTACAGAGAGGGACACCTTTAGTGGAGCATGGACAAGTCCTCAAGCTCATAATGTAGGTGGTATTTTTGTTACGATTAATCGAGAAAATGTTCCAGAGTGGTTTGAAAACACTAAGGAAAAATTAGAACGTATTTTTAATTTACCTGAGAATTGGGACTCATATGGCGCCAGGCAAATCGCTATAGGTTCTGCACTAGGGACTATTGAGCTAATTTTATACCTTTTAGAAAAAAATATACCTGAGCCTTCTGTAGTTCCAATAAACACAGGTGGTGTTCAAATTGAATGGCACATGAAAAACATTGACTTTGAAATCGAGATACAACCAGAAGGTATTTTTGATATTTATATGGAAGATTTATCGAATGAGTTTGATGAAATAGATCTTGAGTTTGAGAAACCTGAATTTCGCTCAGATATTGAATTTAATGATGTTGTTGATTTGTTTATGGAAAAAATAAACCAAAGATAATTATCAATGCCGGATGATGATACTTCGATAGTTGGTGATACGATACTTTGGCGGCGCATACCACAAGATCAATGTATTGATGATAAGATGAGGGGAAGGAGACCAACCTCAAAGGCATTTCAGAATGCTACACCAGAGCGTCACGCTGAAGTGATGGGGCCATTTGGGTATACACATGATCCAGGTATGTCAGTAGACATTGCATCTGAAACAACAGAAGAAAATTTTATTAAAAATAATCCTGTTGAAGGTATAGTCGAGTTTCCCGTTTCATTAATACGAGACTTAAACCAAGGAATAATACGAACGCCAATCCCCGATGATCCTGCTCACTGTGAAGTTATGGGAAAAAAGACGCAAGGTGTACAGAAGAGGCTGTATCGAGAATGTGTATGGGTTAAAGAACCTGATGAGTGTCTTGGTTAAATCACATCTTCATCTGTCAGTCTATACTTGATTATGTTGTAAGTAAATTCTGTAGTGGGGTGACATTGATTGGAATAGTAAACAGGTCTATGTACGCCGACAATATTCAGATGATCGGTTCAGTGAGCTCAAGACAAAATATTCAAAGCGTAAAGTTGGTATACCCGATGAGATTATTTCTGAACTCAAAGCCTGGAAATTAAAATGTCCTACAGGTAAACATGATTTAGTTTTCCCTAATGGCGAAGGCAATCCAGAAAATCATGGAAATTTGCGTACCCGGGGGCTGTACTCTGCATTGAGGCGTGCTGGGTTCAAGAAAATTCGGTTCCATGATCTCAGACATATCTATGCAAGCATGTTGATTGCCAGCAATGTGCATCCAAAAAAGATTCAAATGCTAATGGGGCACTCAACCTTCAAGGTCACGATGGATATTTACGGGCACTTAATGGATGACCACATCGACGACACAGCCGATATGATTTCAAAAATGATACTAAGTGGTCACAGTATGGTCACAACTTGCAGGGATGAGGACGATGATGATTTACAAGTTGTTGATTTAATGGTGGCCGGAGGTGGAATCGAACCACCGACACGAGGATTTTCAATCCTCTGCTCTACCGACTGAGCTATCCGGCCTTACAGGAGCCGCGTATTAAACAGGCTGATACTCTCGGAGTCAAGCTGGCATCAAGCTTGATGGGCCTAATTTGGGGCTAATGGTTGTAAAAACAGTGGGTTACAGGGTCTTTATTGGGGTACAAAGGCCTCGGGCATGTCGCCACCGCCTTCAAACAGGAATTTCTGCATCTGCTCTTCAAGGAAGGCGCGATGCCTGGGGTCGATGGGGCTCAGTCGGTTTTCATTGATGAGGATGGTCTGGTGTTTGATCCAGAGCTGCCAGGCCTCCTGCGAGATATTATCGAAAATACGCTGGCCGAGATCGCCGGGGTAGGGCGCGCGCTCGAGACCTTCGGCTTCCTTGCCCAGTTTTGTACATTGCACCATGCGGCTCATTAGGCTGTCCTCTTTAACTAATTTCTTCGACCAGGTCAGATTCTTCAATCAGTCCAGATTTTCGAGTATGGTTTTGATGGGCGCGGGCAGGCCACGCTCATCGGGTTGGCGCGTGTTATACCAGAAGTGTTTGTCTGAATCCATGATCGCGGCTACGCCCATATTATCGGAGTTCTTTGTATGGACGCTGACCGGATGAATATCAAGGTGGTAATGACTAAAAGTATGTCTTACTTCAGGCATGGTCTGGACTTGCTTAACCTTAAGAAACAGATGTTGTTCGCACCAGTGCTTAACATTTTCATCAACCCTGCATTCCGGAAAACTCCACAGGCCTCCCCAGATCCCGGTGGGTGGACGCTGCTCAAGCAGGATGTGACCGGAGGTCTCATCCGTCACGACCAGCATGCAGGTCGATTTTACCGGTTTTGTTTTCTTCGGTTTGGAAAAGGGGAATTCATGTTGGCGTTGTTGCGCATAGGCCAGGCATTGAGCCGATAAAGGGCAGCGTCCGCAGTCCGGTTTGGATCGCTTACACACCGTGGCACCCAAATCCATGATGGCCTGGGTGTAATCGACGAGATTTTTGTTGGGTGTGTACTGTTCGGCGATCGCCCATAACCGGTTTTCAGTCTGTTTATTGCCGGGCCAGCCTTCAACCATATGTAATCGGGTGAGCACGCGTTTAACGTTGCCATCGAGTATCGCATGGCGCTGTGAAAAAGCCTGCGCCAAAATAGCACCCGCGGTTGATCGACCGATGCCGGGCAAGTCGATAATGTCCTCGAACCTGTCGGGAAACTGGCCTTGATGCTGGTCACGGACCTGTTGCGCGGCCTTGTGCAGGTTTCTGGCACGGGCGTAATAACCCAGCCCGGTCCACTGATGCAGGACTTCATCGGTGTCTGCATTGGCGAGTGCATTGATATCCGGAAAGCGTTGCATGAAGCGTTGAAAATAGGGAATAACAGTCGTGACCTGGGTCTGTTGCAACATGATCTCGGAGATCCAGACACGGTAAGCGGTACGTGGCTCTTGCCAGGGCAGATCGTGGCGGCCGTGTTTTTTAAACCAGGCCAGTAACGAAGGGGCCAGCGAAGATGGGGGCAAAGATGCCGCCGAAGACGTGATGTCATTCGTCATCGTTACTGATGGGCGAGCTGAGTCGTTCAAGGCCATTTACGGTTTTCTTCCCCTCTTCAAGCAAACGATCCTGAAAAATGGCAGATCCAAACAGTGGAGGGATCCAGAAATCGGGAACGTAGTCCGAATTGTACTTGACGCGGGTGGTTTTGCCTTCATCAATAATTTGCCACAAGGCTTTGCCGTAACGCAGGTCACTCTCGGCCGGATCGGTTACAGATAAAATATAACCCCGGCCAAGTTCGGTAACAGTAACAAGCTGCCGCACTTCACGGCAAAAGAACCAGATACAACCCTGACTGACAAAGCGGAGCTTGTGTACTTTACCTTTTGATTCTAACAGAGTGCTTGAGATGATGGAGTCATTGACCAGATGCATATTGCTAAAGTCCATGAGAGTCTCGTAGACATCATCAGCATCGGCGTCGATGCGCATGTCCAGGTGCATGACATAGTGGTCCTCTTTTTCGTTGACATAGGCTTGAAGTAGTTCACCTGCATACAGGGGCAGCGGCGCCAGGAACAGCAGGGCTAAGGTAAAAAGCGCCAGGGGGGGAAATAATAAAACAACAATACTCCGCATAATTTTATCGGCTTAGAATTTCGTCGAGTTTGTCCTTATATTTTTTTTCCAGTTTTTCTTTTTCTTCTTTTATTTTACCTTTGATTTTATCCTCCTGTGCACGCTTTTTCTTATAAAGGCTACTCTTTTTAAACTCAGCCTTGAGGATCTCTTTAAGATCATGGTCGATTTCGATATTGCTCCAGGGCCCAGTGAAGCGGGTTTTAATGCGCTTGTTTTTTAAATCATAACGGCGTCCACCTAAATTGAAGCCAAATGACTTTTTGGGAATGAGTGTCAGCGTGTAACGTACCGTTTGCTCAACCAGGTTTGCATTACCCACGCCCTTGAGGTGGATGCGTCTGGAGATGGCAGTGAAGTCCTTGTTGTAAGCGATGCCATTCTTTACACGGATCGTACCGCGCAGGGTATTAAACACGGTGACCTGTTTGTTTTTTTCGGTCTCCTGTGCGAATTTTAGTTTTTCGTAATTATCTTTAAGAATAAGTTGTTTCACATCCAGAGTTTTAATTCTGGCATTGCGCATACTAAATTGACCATCGCCGTTAAGGTTTTTTGTCAACACGTCCATTGTCCCGCCAGAACTGAAAAACTGGCCCTGGAAATTTGCCTGGCCGGTAAGAGTTTCCTTTCCAGTCAGAGCTAGCATTATGGGTCCCATTTGTATATTGCGTAATACATGTTTAGTGCTCAGGCGGGCAGGTATTGATTTGACCTGGATTTGCACATTACCTTCGTAGCTTCCATCATAAAGCGCCGCGCTGGGTATGGCGCTCACCAGCCCCGAGCGTGCCTGAAGATTGATCTTTACCTGAGTCATGATCAGGTTTCTGACCTGCAACTCTGCCATGGTCACCACGCCTTGCATATTGACGTTCTTGAGTGCGGCAAGGGGTGCAAAAAGTGCGTTGGAGGTATCCACTGGTACGGGTTTATCACCGATGAGCTCTTCTACCGTGGGGATATCACTATCGGTAGTCGTCGTTTTAGCTGGGGTCTTGTTCTGCTTTTTTGAGTTTTTATTTTTTGCCCCATCCGTTCCAGATTTTACCGGGATGAGTTTGTCGAGGTTGAGTTTGTCCATTTGCAGGGCAAAGCGGATAATGGGTTTTGTAAATCGTTTAATGCTGAGTCTGCCTTCACTTTTCATTTCATCCATTTGTAACTTGAAGGGTTTGGCCGTGATTTTTTCTTCTTTGGTATTAATGTCCAGATCCGGGATCTTTAACGAGGTTTTAATGACATTGCCATTAACCGCGTTGCCGGAAAGATTGGTGTTCAAAACAAACTGTTTAAAGCTGAAGTCATCAAGCGTCGGCGCTAACACTAAGGTGGTCGCAAAGGCTGAGGCGGCGGCGAGTTCATTTTTCCTGCTATGAAAATTAAACTTACCTTTTAACGGCACAGGATTGAACTGATTGATCGGCCCGGCGTCCAGGTTTAGTCTTGAGATAGTGATCAGGTCGTTCGATTTCTTATCGTTGAATTCAATATGAACATTATAAAAGTGTAGACCCGCAACTTTCAAAGCTGGCAGGGTAAAGGCGGGTTTGCTTTCGGCTGTGTTGGCGACCTTGATGAAGCCGTTTGTTGCTATTGAATCGGATGGTGGGTTGGTTTCGGCCTGTGCCAGGTCTGACCAGTTATTGCGTCCCTCCGTATCTTGTTGCAGGTTAACGGTAATGTCCCTGAACTCCAGTGAACCGATTTCGGGTTGCTCCGATAGCAACGAAAGCAGGCGAATATGGGCCTTTGAATTTTTGATCGTCATAAAAGGTTTGAGCACAAAACCTTCGGCATTACCGATGATGACTTTACCGACTTCGACGCCTAACCAGGGAAATATGGATAATTTGATGTCACCGGGAATTTGCAGGTCACGGCCCTGCATATACGGTTTGATCTGTGAAATGATTTCACCTTTGTAATCGTTGGGATTAACAAGATAAGGCAAGGCGATAACCGCCGCGACGACGACGATGACGAGAAAGAAGAGAAGACCAAAAAACCATTTAAGAAATCGTTTCATTAATATTTCCTCGCGTATTTTATTTTTTTGTCTGTTTCTGATTTAACAGTTCTGGTTCAACAGGAAAGATAGGCCGCTCAGATATATTGTTATTGATACAGGTCGCAATTTTGACATTCCAATATTGCTTGAGTTCCTTTTACCCCGGTGTTAGTTAACCTGAACTCGGGATAAGCCAAACACGGCAAACTAAAGGCAGAAAAATAACAGATACCGTCATTCCGGCTAAAATCATGCCAGAATGACGCAGCTTTTACTTATGTAATAGTATTTCAAAACCAATCTTTCTTATCCCGAGTTCAGGTTAGTTATGAATACATGCTTTCTATTTCGTTTTCGAACTTCTGTACGATTAACTGTCGTTTGGTTTTAAGTGTAGGAGTTAAAAGGCCGTTTTCAACAGTCCAGGGTTCCAGGATGGCCGTGACCCGTCGCACTTTGGCATAACCGGGGAAATCGTGCAGGGCCACGCCGATGTGTTTCAGCAGTGTTTTCAGGAGTTTGTTATTGTTCAGTACACCTTTATCGAGGGGATCCAGGCCGTGTTCCTTGGCCAGGCCGAACCAGTTCTCAGCGTTCAGTACCACGATTGCGCTAAGGAAGGCCTTGCCTTCACCGACGATCACCACGTTTTCAAAAATGGGATCGAGCTTGATCGCGTCTTCCATGTTGACCGGTGGAATTTTTTCGCCATTGGACATTATCAGGATGTCCTTGATCCGGCCGGTGATATAAATCATGTTGTTATCGATGCGGGCCTTGTCGCCAGTGCGTAACCAGCCGTCTTCGGTCATGACTTCACGGGTTGCTTTGTGATTGTTCCAGTATCCCAACATGATGCCGGGGCTGTTGATCTGTAGTTCGTCGTCGTCGCCAATACGCACGTCCACATTTTCCAGTGGTTGGCCGACGCTATTTGGGTCATTGGCATCAGGGCGGTTGGCACAGACAACCGGGCTGCTCTCCGTCATGCCATAACCCTGGATCAGGTTTAGGCCCATGCTCAGAAAAACTTTGGCAACCGGGGGCGGTAGCGCTGCACCGCCACTGATCGCCAGCTCAAGATTGCCACCGAGTTTCGCGAGCAGGGTATTGGCGACTTTCTTTTTTAACAAGGGCCACAGCAGATGGCTGGGGCCGCGATGACCGCGACCTTGTTGCGAGTTGAAGTTGCGCCAACCGGTATTAACGGCTTGCCGGAAGATGGCTCGCTTGCTGGCGGGCGCCCTGGCAAGCTGGCTTTGTATACGTTCAAACACGCGCTCAAAGATACGCGGCACCGAGATCAGGATATGGGGTTTGATCGTCAGCAGATCATCGGCTAGTTGTTGCACCGAACGGGCATAGGTGACGTGCAAGCCCCACATCATGGGCGTGTAGTAACCGCAAGTGCGTTCAAACATATGGGAGAGGGGCAAAAAGGAGAGCAGGGTTTGGTAACTCTTTACGTTTCCTGCCTTACCGGTCCCTTCGGAAATACTCAGGATATTGCGGTGACTAAGCATGACACCCTTTGGTTTGCCCGTTGTGCCCGAGGTATAGACAATGGTCGCCAGTTCCTGACTGTTGCCGCCTCGTTCGCGCAACGGCCCCGGTTCGTGTGCCATCCATTCTTGCAGTGACCAGATGCGGGGGGCGGGGTTATCTTCGTCTAATATTTCTTTGTTTGGTGTCTCTGGGTTTGGTCTTTCTGGGCCAGGCGCCTCATCTTCAACCACGATGACATGTTTAACGCCTTTGAGTGCAGCGGGGGATGTCTCGATCAGGTTTTGCCAGTGTTTGTTGTTTTGAATGATGAGCAGTTTGGAGCCGGAGTCCTGGATTACAAACGAGATGCTATCAGGCCGATCTTCTATATATAGGGGTACGACGACCATGCCCATGGACAGGGTGGCCTGATCGGCTACTATCCATTCGGGTGAGTTTTTCAGGCAAATGGCAATGCGATCTTTTCTTTCCAGGTCGGTATTGGCAATGGCGGTCTGCCAGCGGCTTACCTGATCGGCTATCGCCTGCCAGCTGAGGTCGACCCATTGTTTTTCTTTGCGGTCGAAGTAGGTATAGGCGGTTTTGTCAGGTGTACGTTGCACCCGCTCTTTGAAGAGTCCGTCCAGCGTGCCTGCCAGCTCGGCTGGAATATAATCGGATTGTTCCTGTTCCATCAATTTCCCCCCAGATCGTTCCTCCTGCAGTCTCCATCATGGCAAAGCCTAAAGGTGTCCGCAAGTTGACGTCCACAAGCCCCACTCTGTACGCTAGGCGAGATGAATATTTACGTAAATGGTGAGAAAAAGACCGTGCCGGAGGGTTACACCGCTGAAAAGCTGGTGGAATCCATGGCCCTGGTCGGGCGGCGTATCGCGATGGAGGTCAATCAGGAGATTGTCCCGCGCAGCCGCTTTGCCAGCCATGCCTTCCGGCCAGACGATGCGATCGAGATCGTCCATGCAGTGGGCGGTGGTTGAGGTATAATGCCGCCCTTATAGATTTTGGCTTTTGACCTTTTCAATATTTGTGTAGAGAAAGATGATGACAGATTCAGTAACGAATTCAGCAACTAAAGACCGTCCCCTTATTATTGACGGGAAAGAATACACGTCCCGACTATTAGTCGGTTCGGGCAAATACAGGGATCTGGAGCAGACCCGTCTCGCCACCGAGGCCAGTGGTGCGCAGATCGTTACGGTGGCGGTGCGCCGCAGTAATATTGGCCAGAACCCCGATGAGCCCAATCTGCTGGACGCCATTCCTCCCGAGAAATATACAATTTTGCCAAACACCGCGGGCTGTTACACCGCCAAGGATGCAGTGCGCACCTGTAAGCTGGCACGCGAATTACTGGATGGCCATGATCTGGTCAAACTGGAGGTGCTGGGCGACGAGAAGACCCTGTTTCCGGACATCAAGCAGACCCTGGTGGCCGCCGAAGAACTCATCAAGGATGGTTTCAAAGTGATGGTGTACACCACCGATGACCTGATTATCGCCAAGGAACTTGAGTCCATGGGCTGTGTCGCGGTAATGCCGTTGGCGGCCCCCATCGGTTCCGGTTTAGGGGTGCGCAACCCCTATAATATTCGGTTTATCGTCGAAGAGCTCAGCGTGCCGGTGCTGGTGGACGCCGGTGTCGGAACTGCCTCGGACGCCGCGGTCGCGATGGAATTGGGCTGCGCCGGGGTGCTGATGAATACCGCGATTGCCGCCGCGCAGGACCCCGTGCTGATGGCCTCGGCGATGAAAAAGGCCATCGAAGCCGGTCGCGAGGCGTTTCTGGCCGGGCGCATGCCACGCAAACGGTATGCCTCGGCCTCGTCGCCATTGGATGGCACCTTTTTTTAAACGGGGCTGGTATATATCTGATAGCGTTAGCCATTCATTCCCATCATTCCC
>ENA-ORDP01001534-ORDP01001534.1-marine-sediment-metagenome-genome-assembly--contig:-NODE-1534-length-12458-cov-2.469564_pt1 | contig 12458 bp, 8 predicted proteins | sample MGYA00248627_ERZ508539 | MGnify/ENA primary metagenome ERZ508539 (study PRJEB26208, sample SAMN05571518) | marine sediment metagenome | biome: deep sea; feature: Hydrothermal vent; material...
TGTAATAATATTTTTTATTTTTTTCAATGCTCTTCCCGCTATATTTCTTACCAATTTTTATATCATACAAAACAAGACATTTTTGAAATGCTTTTATTTGATCTATATCCTTAGAAGTTAAATCAAAATGGAGTCCATCTTTTGACAAACTTCCATCAGTTGCAAGTAACCCAAGAGCATATGCAAAATCTGAATTCCATGTTGTATCTACCCTCTTTTTTGGTTTTGGTCCAGGCTTTATCATTGCTCTATTATATCCTGTCTACTAAATATTTACAACAACAAATCCGGCAACTGCCGGATTTGTTTAGTCTTTCTTTTCTTCTTTTTCTTCTTAAAAAGCGAAAAGCCGCCCTTTTTCTTTTTCCCCTCTTCCTCGGCTTCGCGACCGCTGAGAATTTTCGCAAGCTTGATAATGGCCTCGGTGGCCTTGCTCTTGGCGCTGGCCTTTGACATCATTTCGCCGTTGTTCAACGCCCGTCCGAAAGCTTCCGGATCATAGGGGATTGATAAAGTCGGCTCCATGGCGAGGGCTTCCTTGAAGTCCTTATCAGGCAAATCCGTTTTCTTGGCCGCGCCTGTTTGATTTAGGACCAGTCTCAAGGGAACGTCCTCCCCCCGCCGAGGAGTGAGGAATTCCACCATATTTTTCGCGTCTCTGAGATTGGTCAGATCCGGCCGCGCAACCAGAACCAAGTCATCGGCGTCTGAAAGCACATCGCGAACCCAGGGCTCCCAGGCGTGGGGTATATCAATGATCACGATATCGGCCATCAATTTGGCGTATTTCATGATAGCGGCAAGGGCGTCGGTGGATATCTGCATCCCGGTTGACAGCGAGGCCGGCGATGAAAGAACGCTCAGCTTCTTGTCGTACTCCATGAGGAATTGTTCGAGAAAGGATTCATCCATCTGAGACGCCTGAGCCAGCACGTCGACGATGGTTTGTCGGGGCTGGAAATTGTAGACCAGGGCCGCGGTTCCGCATGGAATATCCAAATCGATGACGATAACTTCCATTTCATAGGCCTGAACCAGCTCATAAGCCACGTTGTGGGAAATGATGCTGCTTCCAACGCCGCCGGTTACGCCCATGAAGGCGATGGAGCGGCCGCTTCGGTCCGCATCCTCATCCTTGAACGCACTTTCAATGGAGTCCCTTAATTGCCCGCCCGTAATCGGTGAGATGAGGTAGTCGCTGATCCCCTCGCGAATCAGGTCCCTGTAGAGTCCGATATCGTTTTGAGCGCCGATCAAGATGACATAGGTATTGGGTGCGCAGACTTCAGCCAGTGCGTTGAGTTCGCTATAAAGCGCGTCCCCTTGCGATCTGGTCTCGACGACCAGAAGGGCCGGCGTTGGGTTATTCGCCAAGTGCGTCGCCGCCGCCGCTATTCCTCCCTCATGCGTGTCAAAGGATGAACGAAGGAAAAGCCTGTCTTCCTTGATCGATTCCACGGCCTCAATGGTTTCCTTGCTGGCAAGGAAGGCTCCTATGGTGGTTCTAAGTATCACGACAGACCTTGTTTTTCTTTTATGGCAACGAGTTGGCGGCCCCGGTCGCCGTCCCCGTCCGGTGGTGTGTGATGACCCTATTCGCGCGATACGCCGACTTGCCGGACGCGGGTTTGGCCCTTTTGAGGTCGCCCGGGTCAGCCACCATAAGTCCGATATTGCGCTGAATGGCGCAGCCGTAATTATAGTGGCGGCGATTTGTCCAGTTGTAAGAGGCTGATGTTGACCAGTCACCGCATTCAGGAACGTCAACCGTGTTCGCCAAGAATGAAAGAGTGACGTTGCCGTATCCCGTTATGAGCGGGCTGTTTGTCTTGAAGGTGATTTCACGATAACTGACGCCGGCGTTCGTTAGGGCCTTTTGAACTTGATGAATTCTCGACGAAACAAGGCTGCCGCCATCTTTTTCTGAGCCGGTTTCAATGGTTATCCGGCCATTACCGCGATTAATGAAGTCGTTAACGAAAGACTTGAGGCGGTCCCCTTCTTGAGCGGGAAACTCTTTGCTGCTGAAGGGAATAACAAGCGGCAATGTAACGGTTTCCACGCCGACGGTCAGGGGATAATCATCCCGGTAGTCGGCGGAAGACTTGGGGGCCTCGCAAGCCGCAAGAACAAGTGAAAACGCGGCGGGACAAAGCAACGCCTTGGCGAAACGCTTAATGATGGATGTGGACGTATACATGGCGAATTACTCCATGATGTAGCCAAAGGGCCCCTTGAGGGGACTGGCCCAGATCGGGATATCCTCCCCCTTGGTGTACTGTCGGTGCAGCCGGCCAAGAAGGTAGAAGTCAATGTCGCTGGCCGGCTCGAATCCATCGGTTGGCGAAGCCAACGGGGTATCGGCGTCAACCGGCTTGGCCAGGTACGCCGATACGCTGATCACCAATTCCGTCACGTCATTTTGAAAGTTAGTGCTGCGGAACAGAACGCCGAGGATGGGGATGTCTTTTAAAAAGGGGAAGCCGTTGATGGTGTCCGATGTATTGTCCTTGAGAAGGCCGGCGATCATGACAAAGCCGCCGCTTGGCAGTTCGACGGTGGTTGACGCGCGTTTCTCAACCAAACTGGGAACCGTGGCGCCGCCGATAGTGTAGTTGGTGCTAAGTTCGCTGATGGAGGTGTTGATGTTCAGATTAATGTGCCCCTCATCGATGACAACCGGCACAAAATCAAGACCGATGCCGTAATCCTGATAGGTGCAGCAGGTCGCGGTGCCGTCCGATGAAACTCCGGAGGGAATGGGAATGGAGCCGCCGACCAAGAAGGACGCGGGCTCTCCCGAAACGGCGATCAACGTAGGTTCCGCCAGGGTTTTCGCCAAGCCTTGGCGTTCCAGCACATCGAAGGCGACGGGGCCTATTCCGGAAACGCGGGAGTCAACGATGCCCCTGCCGAATGGAATGTTGGCTGTCGTGTAAGTGGTGGGTACGGAGGCGGAGCCTGTTAAGAATTCGATCATATTGCCTATTCTTGCCAGACCCGTCCCCGTAATCCTGAGGTGTTTGGTCGAAGTTAAGCCGGTTGAAATTTCCTTCAATGTGGTGCGGGAAATTTCGGCGACCTTCACCTTCAAGATGACCTGCTGGCTTCCCTTGAGGGATAACATGTTGATGATGTTTTCGTCGGCGGTGACAAAGCGGCGGGCGATGTTGACGGCGTTGGTCATTGAGTTGGCGGTCCGCACATTGCCAGTCAGGAAAATGCTGTCCCTGTAAACGGAAATGCCAATATCTTCATCGGGCAGCAGTTTTTTCATGGCCGCCTTGATGCTTTCCGTGTTTTGGCTGACGCGCACCTCGACCTGATAAATGATGTTGCCTTTTATATCGAGGAAAATGATGTTGGACGACCCCAGCGTCAGGGCGGTCACGTAAGCCTGTTTCGGATTATCAGGGTCAATCGTGACTCTGGCGACGGTCTCGTTGCCGATGATGATGTTCCGGGGGGATGACGGAAGATTGATGATGCGGGCCATGTTCAACGACAAATTAATAACGTCGGAAAGGGGAGCGCCGCTCCCGGACGGCAAACTCGCTGGTTGAATGCCCGGCGGCGTGTTGAAAATGTTGGACGGCGTGTCCTGCCTATGGGGCACCTGCTGAGCCTGGGCCCCCGAAGCCATGAAAGAAGTCAGGAAAAAAATAAGGACGAAACATATGGCGGCGGCCAATTTTGTTGTTGCGCCGGTCATTTCGCCGCTCCCACTTCGTTTACGGATCCCGCCTTGCCCAAATACATTTTAATAGGCTTCTTTCGCTTGATGGGGGCCTTAAGCGCCGTCGGCTTGGGCTTGGGGAGCCGCTCCTCGAGAATCTTATCAATATTGCTAAGAAAGGGGCTCGCCTCCACATCAGTGGCGTAGAAAATATCTGGCACTTCGTTCTCGCTCCTCTCCAGGCTCCTCAAGATCAAAGAAAGACTCCCCATTCTCCCAGCAGTAGTAATGATTAACGCCTGCTTGGGGGTGAGTTCAAGCGTTGCCGTCGCCCCCTTGCTGGTTTTTTGTTCGCCCGATTGAACCGCCGCGCCAATGGCGATAATGCGAATGTTACTCAATATAATTTCCGTGGCGTTCGACAGGATAAAAAGCGGAGCCTTCCGGCCTGGAAGGGAACTTTGGCGTTTGTTTATGGCGCCCTTGATAAGTGAGTGGGTTAAAGCCACATCAACGTAATCGCCGGGCATGATAAAGCCAGAGGCGGCCGTGGTGGCGCTCACCGGAACAGACACCGCCCGCATGCCGCTTCCCAGCATGCCCGCCATAAAGCCCGCGTTTTCGCGTTTGAACAACTTGCTCACCAGTACGGGCTCACCCTTTTTAAAGGTGTATTTGGTCACCCCGCCGGCGAACTCCATCATTTTTTCTTGCTCTTGTTCTTCACGGTCGACGACGATGAACTCTTTGTTCAAGACTTCCTGAGCCCAAACCTGCCACTCCAAGTCCCCTGCGGAGACGGGCGCGCCAACCTGCAAGTCCTTATTTACAATAAGAACCTTGTAGACCTTCGGTTTCGCCTCTCTTTCGAGTTCCCCAAGGTTTTCTTCGCCTGAGAAACTCTTGATGAGATAAGTGCTAACTCCAGCAACGCTTACTGCAAGGACGATAATTCCGACAATAAGTACCCGCATGTAAGGCTCGATTCCTTAACGTTATTCAATTACAGCCCTTTCAAAGGGCTGAATTGACGGTTTAAGCTTTGCTTCCCAATCCTTGAATATTGGCGTAGGCGTTCGTCATGTCACAATATGAATATGCCCACGTCCACATTGGAGAAACTTGCAAATTTCGTTCATGCGATTCTATCATTATTTAGAGTCCGTGACCACCTTCGTCCATTTGCGTCTTAAGTTTTTTTTGTTTTCGTTTCTGTTTCACAAGAGTTTTTTGAATATATCGTGTACAATAACAACGATGAATTTTCAGCTTATAAGATTAATTATACACTAAAATGGATTAACGAAACATGGTTCAGGAAAGTGAGGGCAATAAAAGCAGTAGAGAAAAAGATCGCAGAAAGACATTGTTCGGCGGCTCATTTTTTGACGAAACCGATAATAAATGGGAATGCAAAATCTCAAACATTTCCGAAACCGGCGCCCTGATAAAGTCTGAGGCGATTTTGAAAAAGGGATCGTTTATTGATGTGAAGATAAGCAAACTCAATGACTTACGGCGCGCGGAGGTTATATGGATTGACAAGGGCAGGTGCGGGGTTCGGTTTATTATGAAAATAAATAAAAATGATCCGACCATGTCCGAATTTTTTAAATTGATGAGTAAACCGCGCGTCTATTAGGCGTCGGCTTATTTTTTTTCCAGATGGACTGATGGGTGTGCATGCCTGAACCATTGTCTCCGAATAAGGGTTTCGGCATAAAAGTCGCTGTTTTGCCATTGCGTTTCACCACATTTTTTGTGATGTATTTGTAAAGCATCACTTTATCAGACATTTTTAACAAAGAATCGAAACGCATGTCGATTTCGGCCTGTCCTGCGGTAGCCACTTCGTGATGCTGTTTTTCGATATAAATGCCGGCTTTCTGCATTTCCATTACAATTTCAGTCCGAAGATCTTCCATGCTGTCCACGGGAGGACAAGGGAAATAGCCTTCTTTGGGACGGGGTTTGTGTCCTAAACCTTCATCACCCGAATTCCATGCACCCTCTTCTGAATCGACAAAATAATATCCCGATTGTGTATTCTGATCAAAACTCACCTTGTCAAAAACAAAAAACTCGGCTTCCGGCCCGATATACGCCGTATCTCCGATGCCTGTTGATTTGAGATAGGCCTCTGCTTTTTGCGCGATGTAACGCGGATCTCTTTCATAAGGCGCATTTGTAACAGGGTCTTTAATATTACAGATCACTGAGAGTGTTGGGATCTTGCAAAATGGATCAATGATTGCCGTCGTCGGATCTGGAACAGCCAACATATCGCTGTTATTGATCGCTTTCCATCCACGAATACTGGATCCGTCAAAGCCGGAACCGTCTTCAAAAATGGCTTCGGTAAACTCAGCGATCGGTGTCCCAAAATGCTGCCATGCGCCGACAAAATCGACAAATTTAAAATCGACCATCTCGACATTGTTTGCTTTTGCAAACTCAATTACTTCTTTCGGTGTCATGCGATTTTCTCCCTCTTAGGCTTGTAATTGCTCTCTTCTTCCTCTTCCTGATAAAAACGGCGATACCGATTAGTAATCGGCATTCTCCGATCCTTCCCGAGTGCTCTCGCAGTAATCTTGATTCCCACGGGGGCTTGCCGCCGCTTGAATTCAGATGCATCCACGAGTTTGAGCACTTTTAAAACCGTTTCCAATTCAAAACCCATCGCCACAATTTCCTGACGATGTTTGTGTTCCTCCACATAGGCTTTCAAAATAGCATCCAGCACGTCATAAGGCGGTAAATTATCCTGATCACATTGATCCGACCTCAACTCAGCCGTAGGCGGCCTATCAATCGTCCGACGGGGAATAAGTGCTTCTTTCTGATTTCTCATTTCAGACAAACGATACACCGCCGTCTTCCAAAGGTCTTTAATGACCGCAAAACCGCCCGCCATGTCCCCGTAAAGTGTGGCATAACCAACACTCATTTCACTTTTATTTCCTGTACTCAAAACAAGCCAGCCAAATTTATTTGAGAGCGCCATCATGATGTTGCCGCGAATCCGCGCTTGTAAATTCTCTTCCGTGATATCGACATCCTGCCCCTCAAATGTCGGCCCAAGTAAATCAAGGAAAGACCTAAAGGGATTTTCAATGGAATAGGTCATGAGACGAATGCCCAGATTTTTGGCCAAGACTTCCGCATCTTCGACACTTTCAGGGGAGGTATAACGTGAAGGCATGAAAACGCCAATGACGTTTTTTTTGCCCAAGGCATCTACCGCAATGGCCGCCGTCAGTGCAGAATCAATACCACCGGAGATTGCAATCACCCCCTGCTTAAAACGGTTTTTACCCATATAATCCGAAAGCCCCAGCACCAAAGCCTTGTAGGTCTCTGCGTCAGGTGTGTCATTTTCCGTCAGTACGGCAGCAAGCGGTTTTCGCATTTTTCGTTTGGGTAAAACAGGCAGTTTACATATTTTTAAAGCCGAATGATCTATCGAAAGCGGTTCAGCACTGCGGTCATTGGTCTGAAAAAGCGCTTCATCAGAAAGATCAATCGTCAACAAATCTTCTTTGAATCGTGCCGCACGGGCGATAAGTTCGCCCTTTGAGTTCATCACCAGACTGCCACCATCAAAGACCAGTTCATCCTGAGCGCCAACCAAGTTTACATAAACAATATTGGCACCATAAGCCTGAGCGCGTTTCGACAGCATTTCCTCACGCAGACGACCTTTCCCCACTTGATAGGGCGAAGCATTGATATTCACAATCAACTGCGCACCACCTGCAAGGACCTGAGCCTTCGCCGGGCCATCTTCTTGCCAAATATCTTCACAAATATTCACACCGATCTTGATACCATTTCGTGTAAATACAGCTAAGGTTTTTCCCGGCCTGAAATATCGATTTTCATCAAAAACGCCGTAATTGGGCAGACAGGTTTTATGATAAACACCCTCCAGACGCCCATCATGAATAACCGCAGCGGCGTTAAACAGAATATCCTGTTGGGATAAAGGATCAAAGACCCCTGGGTCAACAAAACCCAGCACAATCGTCATGCCATGGCCCATCTTTGCAAGATCGTATAACACTTTGAGGTTATCCGCGATAAAAGCCGGTTTGAGCAGTAAATCTTCAGGGGGATAACCGGTAATGGCCAACTCAGGAAAGGCAATCAGGTCAACATCAGATTTTTGAGCCGCTTCAATCGCCTCCGCAATTTTTTTAAAATTGCCAGAGAGATCTCCTACCGTACTATTGATTTGTGCCAAGGCAATACGAAAAATAACAGCTTCCTTTTCAAATCTCGTGAAACGATGGCCCATTATAAAAAAAATGGCGTCTCCCCGCAAATGGAGAAGACGCCATCGTCTTCACTTTGAAGTGTTTAAAGCCTCAAACCTGGGCATGAGTATGCAGATCCGCAAAAATATTGTCAAGAAAAAAGACCCGGAACATCAACAGAAATAAGAGCTCAGCCCTAAACCGTCAAACGTCTCAGGGCCTCAAAATAACGCTCACGGGTACGCTTCACAACAAGCTCCGGCAGATGCGGCGGCGATCCATCTCCATCCCAATGCACAGACAGCAAATAATCCCGCACATATTGTTTGTCAAAACTAGGCTGGGGGCCACCGGGGACATAGTCTGATACCGGCCAAAACCGTGAAGAATCGGGTGTGAGCAATTCATCAATCAAAATAGGCTGATTTGTTTCAGGATCAAGCCCAAATTCCATTTTTGTATCCGCAATGATAATGCCACGCGCCAAAGCCGCCTCTGCTGCCTTTTTATAAATGGAGACACTCATTGCACGTAATTTTTCAGAGAGGGTCGCGCCAAACTGAGATTTCATCTCTTCAAAAGAAATATTCATATCATGATCACCCACCTCGGCTTTTGTCGATGGCGTAAAAATCACTTCAGGTAAACGATCCGACTCAAGCAAGCCTTTCGGCAGGGATTCACCCGAAACCGCGCCCTCTTTGAGATATTCCTTCCAACCCGAACCTGAAAGATAGCCCCGCACCACACACTCGACCAAAATCGGTTTTGCCTTTTTTACAATGAGGCTTCGCCCTTCCAGTACCTCACGATAAGGCTGACACCTTTCGGAAAAATCCTCAAAATCACTTGCAATCAGATGGGTTTCTGGCGCACCCGCAATACCAGAGAGCCACTTAAACCAATACAGAGAAAACTGCGTCAGCACATATCCTTTACCCGGTATCCCCTCCGGCAATATCACATCAAAAGCAGAAACCCGATCTGTTGCCACAAAAAGTAAAGTCTCTCCCAAATCATAAATATCGCGGACCTTGCCGCGAAACAAAAGCTTTAAATCAGGTAAATGACTTTCAAGCAAAACCTCTGGGATTTTGGGATGTTTCATCTTTTTAAAATCCTTATTTCATTTCAAGAAAAACCATGCACAAGCTAAGACCAGAAATTTTAGCGGAAAGACATTAAAGACACAATGGCCTTTTTAGATTCATTCAAAACTGCCACATTCGTCCTTGAAGAGATATTGGACGACAAGGCGAGGAGGAGAAGAACCTAAAAACACTTGATGTTCCTCGTCTACCCATCGGTACTTATGAAATACCTTACAAGATACAGCACTCGAATCTTTACATTTTTCATATTGGGTATACGCGAGAATTAAGGACAATTTTGATCACTTCTACAACCTAAAAATGAGTTGAAAAAATCAAACAGGTTTGGAATATTTTCCTTTTGTTTGTTAGTATCCAGAAGAAATATTTCCGTAATGATTTTGAACAAACTACTGGGACTGAGTCTATAAAAAACGATTCTGTCTAAATTAGGACACACGCTCCTCAGGAAAAAAGACACCGTGAACAATCAGTTCTTCGAACATCCTATCCTGAACACTCCCTACACGTCCCCACAACAACATTGGGAGCTTGATGAGCAGGGCCAACCGACGCAGCGCATCATTGAAAAACGTCGCCCGGCTGAATTCATCACGCCCATCCCGAAACCTAAAAAACGCAAAGGAGAAGCCCAACAAGCAAGTCTCTATGCTGACGACAATATTTCAACGAAAGATCAACAGTATGATCCCACTCCAATCATTAATGGTCTCCGCCATCATGTGAATCAATGGCGCAAGCGACCTAATCCCAATACATGGCAGGTCACAGCCGAAACGGCCCGTCTGCTTTCACATTGGCGACATCACCGCTTCAACGATATCCGGCCCTTTTTTTGTCAGGTGGAAGCGGTTGAAACCGCCATCTGGCTGACCGAAGTTGCGCCCAAAATGGGTAAAATTGGAAGACCTTTTCTTGAGCACCTTGCCAATGCGAATGACAACGCCAACCCTGGCCTCATGCGTCTAGCACTAAAACTGGCCACGGGCGCAGGTAAAACCACCGTCATGGCCATGTTGATCGCCTGGCAAACCCTCAATGCCGTGCGCCGCCCTCAAAGCAAAAAGTTTACCCGTGGTTTTTTAATTGTCGCTCCCGGTCTCACCATCCGTGATCGCCTACGTGTCTTGCAAACCAATGATCCGAACAGCTATTACGCAAGCCGTGAGTTAGTACCAACAGACATGCTTGCAGATTTAGAACGAGCGAAAATTGTCATCACCAACTACCATGCCTTCAAACGCCGTGAGCGATTGAAGCTCTCAAAGGGTGGTCGCTCTCTTCTTCAGGGCAGAGGTGGCGATTTAAACACGATGGAAACCGAAGGCCAAATGCTCCAACGTGTGATGCCGAGCCTTTTGGGAATGAAAAATATCCTGGTGATGAATGACGAAGCACATCATTGTTATCGAGAAAAACCAGGCAACGAAAACGAAAAAGAGAATGAAGGGAACCTGAAAGGTGAGGAGAAAAAAGAGGCAGAGAAAAACAAAGAGGCCGCTCGACTCTGGATCTCCGGTCTTGAAGCCGTCAATCGCAAGCTCGGCCTCACGCGCATCATTGATCTTTCCGCAACACCCTTCTTCCTCAGTGGTTCGGGATATGTGGAAGGCACACTCTTCCCCTGGACGATGAGTGATTTTTCCCTCATGGATGCCATTGAATGTGGCATCGTGAAATTGCCGCGTGTCCCCGTTGCCGATAACATTCCCGGTGAAGACATGCCCAAGTTCCGCAACCTCTGGGAACACATCGCAAAGCGGATGCCCAAGAAAGGTCGCGGAAAAGCAAAAATACTCGATCCCCTCAGCATTCCGACAGAATTACAAACCGCGCTCGAAGTGCTCTATGGGCACTATGAAAAGACATACAGGCTTTGGGAAAAGGCCGACATTTGTGTGCCCCCCTGTTTCATTGTTGTTTGCAATAACACATCAACCTCCAAACTGGTTTATGACTATATTTCGGGATTTCGCCGCGAAAATGAAGATGGTTCGAGCAATGTTGTCAATGGTCGGCTGCATCTCTTCCAAAATTTCAACGAACACGGTGATGCCTTCCCGCGACCCCGCACCCTCTTAATCGACAGCGAACAGCTCGAATCCGGCGATGCACTAGACAAAAATTTCCGCAAGATGGCTTCGGCTGAGATTGATCGATTCCGCTATGAGATGAAACAACGGGGCGATCATAAAAGCGCTGAAAACATCACAGACCAAGACTTGCTGCGGGAAGTCATGAACACCGTGGGCAAAATAGACCGCCTTGGTGGGTCGATTCGTTGCGTGGTCTCGGTCTCCATGCTCACGGAAGGTTGGGATGCCAATACCGTCACCCATATTTTGGGCATTAGGGCCTTTGGCACCCAACTTCTCTGTGAACAGGTGGTGGGCCGGGCTTTGCGTCGCCAATCCTACGACCTGAATGAAGAAGGGTTGTTCAACGTAGAATACGCAGATGTATTGGGCATTCCCTTCGACTTCACCGCCAAGCCCGTCGTCGCACCGCCACAAGCCCCGAGAGAAACCATCCATGTTAAAGCCATCCGTCCCGACCGAGATGCGCTTGAAATCCGTTTTCCCCGTGTTGAAGGCTATCGCGTCGAGCTCCCTAAAGAACGTCTTGCCGCTGAATTTAATATCGATTCCATTTTAGAACTTACACCCGATTTAGTTGGCCCCTCCATCACTAAAAATGAAGGCATCATTGGTGAAGGCGTGGATTTAACCTTGATTCACACGGGAGACCTCCGTCGCTCCACACTGCTATTTAACCTCACCAAGCGTTTGATCTATAAAAAATGGCGCGACGCCGGTGAAGACCCGAAACTCCACCTTTTTGGGCAACTGAAACGCATCACCAAAGCGTGGCTCGACACTTGTCTGCATTGCAAAGGAGGCACCTATCCTGCGCAGTTGATGTACCAGGAATTATCCGACATGGCTTGCGAGCGCATTACCGCTGGCATTACCCGTGCACTCGTGGAGGAGCGCCCGATCAAAGCCATTCTTGACCCCTACAATCCCATAGGCTCCACCCTGCATGTGAACTTCAACACCTCGAAAACCGAGCGATGGCAATGTGATGCCCGTCGCTGCCACCTCAATTGGGTTATTCTGGATAGCGACTGGGAGGCAGAGTTTTGTCGAGTGGTCGAATCGCACCCGAGGGTAAGATCCTACGTCAAGAACCATAACCTGGGTTTGGAAGTGCCGTACCGCTACGGCTCCGAGACACGCAAATACATCCCCGACTTTATTGTGCTGGTGGAAGATGGCCATGGTGACGATGACCTGCTACATCTGATTGTCGAAATCAAGGGCTACCGGCGCGAGGATGCGAAGGAAAAGAAGACCACAATGGAGGTCTACTGGGTACCGGGTGTGAATAATCACGATCAGTATGGCCGAT
>ENA-ORDP01001535-ORDP01001535.1-marine-sediment-metagenome-genome-assembly--contig:-NODE-1535-length-12445-cov-5.060775_pt1 | contig 12445 bp, 10 predicted proteins | sample MGYA00248627_ERZ508539 | MGnify/ENA primary metagenome ERZ508539 (study PRJEB26208, sample SAMN05571518) | marine sediment metagenome | biome: deep sea; feature: Hydrothermal vent; material...
ATTTACGTTGGGAGAAATTAAATGCCAGGGCCAATATACTAATTAATTCGGCTATTCCGGAATTTAATAAGCAATTGTGGCAGGCTGGTATCGGGGCGATAAAAATGGAATGAGATTTTAATAAATATTTTATGATGAATATTAATTTACCCATCTTATGCGAAAAATGGTAATTTTAATATAATCAAACAATGAATGTTAACAAGTCTGAAATAGCTGACTTGGACATAGATTATCTGGACAGTATCCTGAAAACTGTGTAAACAGGATTTTTCATAATAATCTATATTGACTACAATCAGGCATCCATGATGATACCCGGATCACTTTGCTACATTTCTTCATTGTTTGTTTCTCGATTCTTTCGCTCCCTCATCAATATTATTTTTCTTTTTTTTTATGAATGTGGTGTGTTTGGACATTATCTTTGCATTTTTTACGAACATGAAACATCCTCTGCTTGCCGTTATGTTTTTTGTCCTTATTTATCTTCCCATAAGGGCAGTGGGATGCCCCATGTCCTCCGATACGATTATCCGGCAAGCAGATTCTATCCCTTCCGTTAATCTACAGGAAATTGAAATTATTTCGCGTAAAAGCAGTGTTTCATTTTGGACACGCTGGCGGCTGAACCGGCTTATACGGAATGTGAAAAAGGTCTATCCTTATGCCAAAACAGCCGGCGCCTTGTTGCGTGTTTACAATGTAAGGCTGGAACAGGCCAAAAACGATGCTCAGCGGAAAAGAATTATGAAACAGGCAGAAGAGGAGATTAAAGCACGCTATGGTAACTCTTTAAAAAAACTAACTTTTGCGCAGGGAATCATTTTAATCAAACTTGTTGATCGCGAAACGGGAAGTACTTCTTATGGTTTGTTACAACAGTTGCGGGGGAAATTTACTGCTTTTTTTTATCAGGCTTTTGCCCGTATTTGGGGCTATAATCTGAAAACACGTTACGACCCTGAGGGCAAAGACCGGCAGATTGAAGCCATCGTGAAACTCATAGAAGCCGGGAAATTGTAAAGAATTAACCTATTCCTTACATCCTCACATCCCACATCCGCTTCTATTTCCCCCGGCCCTGGATAACAATCAAAATAGTGTAGATCATAATTTTAAAGTCCATAGAAAGGGACATATTTTCAAGATAAAGCAGATCGTACCTTAGGCGGTCAACCATTTCGTCGATAGTGGAAGCATAGCCGTATTTTACCTGTCCCCAAGAAGTTATACCCGGTTTTATCTTCAGCAGTAGCCGGTAATGTGCCGCTTTCTTCACAATCTGGTCGATATAAAACTTCCGTTCAGGACGTGGCCCTACCAGCGACATTTGTCCTTTCAACACTGTGAAGAATTGTGGCATCTCATCAAGACGAAATTTCCTGATAACTTTGCCAAAAGGAGTTATGCGGGGATCGCCTTCTGATGACAGTTGCGGGCCGTCTTTTTCGGCATCCTCAATCATAGAACGAAATTTGTACATGTAAAAGGGTTTGCCTTTGTAGCCAACGCGCTCTTGTCTGAAAAGTACTGAACCGGGAGAAGAAAGCTTGACGCCAATAGCAGTGAAAAGATAAACTGGTGAGAGAAGGATAAGTACTGTTGACGAAACGAAAATATCCAGCAGACGTTTCAAATATTTTTGCCAGGCAGGCATTAAGTCGGGCGAAATCTCAATGAGTGGTGTATGAAAAACGTTGGCAACTTTTACTGTCCCAAACATGATATCCTGCAACAGCGGGATAATTTTAATGATGACATTAACTTCTTCTAACTCTATGATAATACGCTGGATAGTGTCTTTTTCGGAACGCTCAATAGCGATGATAACTTCCTCTACCTGTTTTTCCTTTACAATATTATTTAATTCCATGTAGTTACCAAGGTGGGAGAGATGCTTGCTCATTTTAAAATACTTGCGGTCGTGTACATTTACAAACCCGACAAACATGTTTCCCGATGAAATTTCCTGATGTATGATGGACTGGTAAATACTCTCTGCATTTCCGTTGCTACCGATAACCACGGTATTAAATCCAATTTCACCATTATGAACCTTGCGCACTGTTCGTGTGGTGAGGAGAAGCCGGAAAACATAAGTAAGACCAAACTGTAAAACAAACAAGACAAAGAAAGATTCATAAAAGCCCCAATATCCGTGGACTTCATCATCCAAAATCAGGATAAAAAATAGGATAACAACACCAATCAAAACAGTGATTAACGTCTGCCCCAGCTCTTTTAAACGGGCTTTCCGGTATATGCGCCGATACGATCCCGCCATGATATACAATGCCATCCAGAACAAAGGAATAATGAGTATCCCCATCCAAAATTTACGGTCATCAAAAATCTTATTAAGATGACTGAAAATATGCATATTTTCAGTCATCTTTCTGTAAAGGAAGAACAATGTCCAGGCAGACAGGGCGCTGAGCCAGTCAAGAAAAATATATTTTGTAACTTGTAAACGTCTGTTCATCTATTGTTTTCTATTTCTGCTATTACAGACACTGCCCATTGAAGTAAGCCGAATGGGAAAATATTTTAACCGGTTCATGAATATGATGCTGGGTTTCTTTTTTATGGCTAACGAAAAAGTACAAGGCTTATTGTTGAGATTTTGAAGTTTCTGAATTCATCCGAAAAAAACTTATGGCGTCAGCATTTGCACCTTTTCGTCAATAAGAAAAGCGGCTTTCAGATTTTGATAGGCGCTTTCGAGGGAGACCAATGGCTTTTTGTTGTGGATAAGTGACTGGTAGAACGAACTGAGTGCCATTAGCAGCTTGTCCTCTTTAGGGGCTTTCAGATTTTTGATAAGAAACCGATCATCAATTTTTTCATTTTGCTTTCGTAGAATCTTTATCCGGTGCTTTAAAAAATCGGCCTGTACGCGTGCCTGATGCTGATAAAATTTAATCCTCCGGATATTTTTGGATGCAATGCGATTGGCGGTGAGATTAGCGACTACGCCATTGTCAAATTCAAGGTTAGCATTGACAATATCGGGTGAACCATTGAAGACACTTACTCCCGTTGCATGAACCGTCCGGATATTGGCTTTTACAATACTCAGAATAATATCGATGTCGTGCATCATTAAATCCATGACAATGGGAATTTCTTTTCGCTGGCCTTCAAAAGCGATGTGGCGTTGGGCTTCAATATACAGCGGGCGGGTAAGGCAGGGTAGCGTTGCAGTATAAGCCGGGTTGAACCGTTCGGGGTAATTTACCTGCACTCTCACACCTGCTTCCTCAGATAAGTTAATCAGTTGCAATGCTTCTGTGGGAGAAGTGACAACGGGGCTGTCTATGAAAAGGTGTTTCGATTTTTTAATGGCATCGATGGCCAGTGGAAAATGGTTTAGATGCGGGGAGGCAATATCAACGACATCTGAATTCTGTAAAAGTTCCCCGAAATCTTCGAAATAGTTCAATCCACTTCTTTCGCAAAGTTCCAAGGCATTTCCGGTATGTGGATCATAAATTCCGGAAACCTGAAATCCGGCAAGCGATTGTATGGCCTTAAGGTGATTGAAGGAAATTTCATCTATACCGGCAACCCCGATTCTTATCATGGTTATTTTTTTTCAAAAATAAAGCCTGAAATGTTTAAATTCGCACCGGGAAAAAGAAATAACCAACCTCTGAATGTTAATAAATGGAAGACACTTATCGCCATAAAGGTATGCGCCGTAAACTGGTGAACGGAATTCGTAAAAAAGGCATTCTGGATGAAGAGATTTTGGAAGCTATCTATAGGGTACCACGCCATCTGTTTTTTGATTCGGGTTTTTTGAATTGTGCTTACGAAGACAAGCCTTTTCCTATTGGTTCGGGACAAACCATTTCACAGCCTTATACCGTTGCTTTTCAAACCGAATTACTGAATGTAAGGCCCGGTGTAAAAGTTCTGGAAATCGGTACAGGCTCCGGCTATCAGGCTTGTGTGCTGGCAGCCATCGGGGCACAGGTATATTCTATTGAGCGCCAAAAAAAACTTTATGAGAAAGCAAGGAGTTTTCTTCCTAAGCTGGGTTTCAAAATAAACCTGTTTTATGGGGATGGTTATCTCGGCTTACCCGCTCATGCTCCCTTCGACGGAATCCTCATTACGGCAGCTGCTCCGGAGGTACCCGAATGTCTGTTTGATCAGCTAAAGACAGGAGGTGTTCTGGTTTCTCCCGTGGGTCGTGGGGATATTCAAACCATGTGTCGCTATAAAAAATCGGAAGGCGGAAAAATAACCAAAGAACAGTTCGGAAGCTTCCGCTTTGTCCCTATGCTGCAAGAAAAAGCAAACGATTGATGGTGTTTTCAACAGTTGTTGATAAAAATATATTCTTCCTAAAATATTGGATATTCGATAATTATAATTTGGCTATAATGAAATTGAATAAATAAATTTAATAAGTTGTTTTTCTTATGAAATTATTAATAGTTTTGCGAGATATTAATCCAAGGATTACGCATGTTAAATGCTCCTTATAATCTTGTTTTATTAATATATTCTGAATAATCTTTACAACATGATAATAAATAAGTTTGTGATTGTCAGAAGGCTGAAAACTTTTCGCCTGATGTTACCCCCCCTTTTGTTTTTCATCCTTTTTCTTACCACAATTTCGACCTCTTTCGGGCAAACTGTAGAAGCTGCGAACAATTTCGCTCAATGTAAAGCTTGTCACACCATTGGCGGAGGACGGCTCGTAGGTCCTGATTTAAAAGGTGTTCCCGATAAATATCCCCAAGCCTGGCTGATAAAATTTATTCAAAATTCACAGGCGATGGTGAAAGCAGGGGATAAAAGGGCTGTGAAAATATTCAATGAGTACAACAAATTTCCGATGCCCTCGCATAATATGACGGATGCCCAGGTGAAAGATATCCTGCTTTACATTAAAAATGATGGTAAACTGCCGGCAGGTGTGTCAGCCAAAAAGACAACTGTCAAGTCTGCTGTGGCTCCAATCCCACAGATAAACCAGGAAGATCGCTACTTTGAGCAAAAACGAGAAGCAACGCGTAATCTGGCAATAGCAGCCATTGTTTTTGGTATCCTGTTGTTGCTTAGTATTTTCGATTTAATCTTTGCCCACTACTTAAAAGCCAAATGGATTCATTATATAATTATTTTGCTCGCCATCTGGATACTGAGTGAGTGGACATGGGATTATACCACCAGTCTTGGTCGTCAGCAAAATTATCAGCCCGACCAGCCCATTGCATTTTCGCATAAAATACATGCCGGTCAAAATCAAATTAACTGCGAATACTGCCACTTTACAGCCGAAACCAGCATGAATGCCGGAATTCCTCCTGCCTCTGTCTGCATGAACTGTCACTCGGTTGTAAAAAAAGGTAAAACGGCGACGGGTACGAAAGAGATTGCTAAGATCTATGCTGCTATCAAAGAGAAGAAACCAATTCAGTGGGTTAAGGTTGATAACCTCCCCGATTTTGTATATTTTAATCACTCACAGCATGTTAAGGTGGGTAAAATAGATTGTGCCGAGTGCCATGGCGATGTGGCTAAGATGGATCAGGTAGCCGAAGTGCATCAATTAAGCATGGGCTGGTGTCTCAGCTGCCATCGGAAACACAAGGTACAGTTTAACAGCAATAAGTTTTATGCGCAATATAAAAAACTGCATGAGGAGTTGAAAGCTGGGAAAATTGATAAGGTTACTGTTTCAATGGTAGGTGGAGAAGATTGTGCAAAATGTCACTATTAATATGAATTTTATTATAAACTAATTCCATTTCAAGATATTATGGAAAAAAAATATTGGCAAAGTCTGGAAATTTACGATGAAATGAAGAAGAATTCTGTTTCCGATAAAGAAGCAATGCCCGAATTTTCTATCGATGGTCTGGATGAATCCGAAATAAAAGGAAAATCAAGTCGCCGTGACTTTTTAAAGTTGATGGGCTTTTCGGTGGGTGCTGTAGTGCTGGTTTCCAGTTGCCAAATGCCTGTCCGCAAAGCTATCCCATTGTTGAATCGCCCCAAGGGACTTATTCCGGGTGTCCCCAATTATTATGCATCTACATTCTTTGATGGCGAAGAGTATTGTAGCATTCTCGTGAAAACCCGTGAGAGCCGCCCCATTAAAATTGAAGGGAATGACCTGTCTCATATCTCACAAAGGGGAACTTCCGCCAGAGTGCAGGCGTCTGTCTTAAACCTTTATGATGACGTCCGTCTGAAAGGGCCTGTAAAAGGAGGAAGCCAAAGTGACTGGAAAACTATTGATAAGGAGATTAAAGGTAAACTTGAAATACTAAAAAACGATGACAAAGAGGTCATCTTAATGACTTCCACCATCATCAGCCCAACAACGCGTAAGCTAATTGGCGAATTTGTAAAAGCTTATCCCAACGTAAAATGGGTACAATATGACAGCCTTCCTATGTCTGCCATGCGCAAAGCCAATGAAGTCAATTTCGGGAAAGCTGTTATTCCCTATTACCATTTTGAAAATGCAGATGTAATGGTTGGCTTCAATGCCGATTTTCTCGGTACATGGCTTATGCCGGTCACTTTCTCGAGACAGTTCTCGAAAGGACGCAAGTTAAAAGACGGACAGACAAAGATGTCGCGCCTTTACCAGTTTGAAACCAATATGTCGCTTACCGGTTCCAACGCCGACTACCGGTACGAGATAAAACCTTCGGAAGAAGCTGCCGTGTTACTGAAACTTTACAATACTTTGGCAAAAAAGACCGGAAATACTGTTGTTGCTGCTCCGGCGGTGAAAACCAATGTTACCATGTTGGCAAATGATCTGCTCAAAGCAAAAGGTAAATCTCTTGTTGTTTCGGGTACCAACGACGTAAAAATACAGTTGTTAGTGAATGCCATCAACAACTTGCTCGGTAATTATGGCAAAACTATTGATTTGAATACCGCTGTTAATCTGAAACAGGGTTTGGAAAGTGATGTGATGCAGACCATAAACGGGATACAATCAGGCAAAGTTGGTGGTATCTTTTTTTATAATGTTAATCCGGTTTATGATAGTGTTCACAAAGATAAACTAACAAAAGCACTGAAAAAGCTTCCGCTGAAGGTCTCTTTTGCCACCACCATGGATGAAACGGCTCAGCTTTGTGATTATGTTTGTCCTGACAATAACTATCTTGAATCGTGGAATGATGCGGAACCCATTCAGGGTTTTTACAGCTTTACCCAACCTACTATCCGACCGATTTTCGACACCCGGCAGTTTCAGGAAAATTTACTGACATGGATGGGGGTAGATCAATCTTTTTCGGATTATCTTGAAAAGAATTGGCAGACAAACTTTTTCCCAAAACAAAATACATTTACTGACTTTGATAAATTCTGGTTTAAATGTAAGAAGGATGGGGTTTATTACATAGCAGCAAAAGAGCAGTCCCAACCAGCTTTTAAAGCCGGAAAACTGGAAGCCGGTAAGCCAAAAGCAGGTGCCCTGGAGGTTGCTTTATATGAAAATATTTCAATGGGTTCAGGTAGATACGCCAATAACCCGTGGTTACAGGAGCTGCCTGATCCCATTACAACAGCAACCTGGGACAACTATGTTACTATTTCCCCTGCCTTTGCTAAAGCTCAAGGCCTGAAGCAGGAGGACGTGGTGAAAATTAACGGCAAACTGGAACTTCCGGTTTTGATTCAGCCCGGACAAACAAAAAGTACTATAGGTATTGCTTTAGGCTATGGTCGTAGTCATGCCGGAAAAGTAGGGGATGGTGTTGGAAAAGATGTTTACGGATTGATAAATAACTCTGACGGGCTGAATAACCTGCTGGGTTCCACCGTAAAGTTGGAGAAAACATCGAAAACATATTCGCTTGCGCTTACCCAAATGCATCAGGTCATGGAGGGTCGTCCCATTGTGCACGAAACAGTGTTGCGATCCTTCATTAAAAATCCAACTTCCGGCAACGAGGCACATGTAAAATTCCTGAAAACCGAAAATTTTAGCTTATATCCGGAGCCTAAGTTTGATGCCTTCCAATGGGGATTGTCCATTGACCTGAACAGCTGTACGGGCTGTAGTAACTGTGTTATTTCCTGTCAAGCCGAAAACAATGTTGCCGTTGTGGGTAAAGACCAGGTGAGACGCGGAAGAATCATGCAATGGATAAGGATAGATCGGTACTACTCTGAAATGGCCGATAATCCGGAAGTATTTCACCAGCCGGTCATGTGCCTGCAGTGTGATAATGCTCCCTGCGAAAATGTCTGCCCGGTAGCAGCCCTCAGCCACAGCGATGAAGGACTAAGTCAGGTTGCTTATAACCGATGTATCGGTACCCGTTACTGTATAGCTAATTGTCCTTATAAAGTGAGGCGATTCAACTGGTATGAATTTGTAAACAATAATATGTTTGATTATAACATGAACAGTGATTTGGGCAAACTGGTACTCAATCCTGACGTGACTGTCAGACAAAGAGGTGTAGTCGAAAAATGTACTTCCTGTCAGCAGCGTATTCAGGAAAAAAAGTTACTGGCCAAATCTGAGGATCGCGAATTGCGTGATGGTGAGATATTAGTCGCCTGTCAGCAAAGCTGTCCTACCGATGCCATTCAATTTGGAAATCTGCTGGATAAGAAAAGTATGGTCAGCCGGACAAATGATACCGGAAGGATGTATCACCTGCTCGAATCGTTACACACTTTGCCGTCACTGAGTTATTTAACCAAAGTAAGAAATAAGAAAGCGTAATAATAAAACAGTTATGTACAATATTAAAGTCAGAGGCGTATTAATTGAAGGAAATAAGGGATATCACGATATTACACGGGATATTACCAGCCCTATACTTAGTAAAACAGCGCCTACATGGTGGCGGATCTCAGCTTTTATTGCCAGCGCAATGTTGATTTGGGGTATGTGGGGTTTTTATAATACGATTGCTGTTGGCTTGGGTACTTGGGGGCTGAACAACAGTGTTTCGTGGGGAATGGCCATTATTAATTTTGTCTGGTGGATTGGTATTGCGCATGCCGGTACCGCATTTTCCATTTTTTTACTCGTATTACACCAAAGATGGAGGACTTCCATAAACAGGGCCGCCGAGGCAATGACTATTTTTGCCGTATTGGCTGCCGGAATGTTCCCGATGATTCACATGGGACGTATCTGGAATGCCTTTTTTGTTTTTCCATATCCAAACACGAGAGGACCAATATGGGATAACTTTAACTCACCCTTATTTTGGGATGTTACGGCTATCGGTACTTACCTCACCGCTTCTTTTCTATTTTGGTACGTGGGGATGGTTCCTGACTTTGCCAGTATTCGCGAAAGAACCGTTTCGAAAATAAAAAAGAAAATTTATGGTATTCTTAGTTTCGGATGGCTTGGTTCGGCCCGGGGCTGGCTGCGCTTTGAAACGGCTGCCCTGCTGATGGGCGGATTGACAGCGCCACTGGTTATTTCTGTCCATTCTATTGTTGCTATGGACTTTGCGGCGGGTATTGTTCCCGGTTGGCACTCTACAATTTTTCCGCCCTTTTTTGTAGTTGGGGCTATCTTTTCGGGCTTTGCCATGGTGCTTACACTGATGATTATCGTCAGAAAGGTCTATAAATATGAAGAATACGTAACCCGGCGACACCTTGACGCTATTGCCCGTGTGTTGACGTTCATCTCTTTAATAATGGCAGTATCTTATATTTCCGAAATATTTGTTGCATGGTATTCGGATTCCCCTTATGAATTGTATGTATTCTTTAAAAACAGGGCAACAGGAGATTACGCTTTTGAATTTTGGGCAATGATTACCTGTAATACTATTATTCCGCAACTGTTTTGGTTTAAGAAAATTCGTAAAAATATTGCCCTGGTATTCATTATCAGTATTTTTATTAATATAGGGATGTGGTTTGAACGTTATGTCATTGTGGTTACTTCTCTTTCGAAAACCTGGTTGCCTTCGACCTGGCATAGCTATACCCCGACGATTACCGAAATTGCCATATTTGTAGGAACTATGGGATTTTTTATTATGGGAATACTCCTATTCTTACGTTACCTCCCCATGATGGCTATGAGTGAGCTGAAAGGGGTGCTTAAAGAAACCAGTATTGTAAAAGAAAATACAGAAAGCCATGAATAATCAAGGTCAAATTTTAGGCGTTTTTGACGACCCGGATGTAATAAATACAGCCGTGGATGAGCTTCTACGTAACAACATAGAGATAAAGGATGTTTTTTCGCCATTCCCGTTAGAGCATGTTTGGGAGAAATTAAATTTGAAAACCCGTATTCCATATGCCACTTTCTTGTATGGCGCCTTTGGAACGATTGGCACATTTGCTTTTCTTTATTGGACTTCGGTGATTAATTATCCTTTGATTTTCGGGGGTAAGCCAACCGATTCTTTGTCTTTTGTGGTTCTCATGTTCGTGCTTGCTATTCTTTCCGGAGTGGTTTTTACATTTCTTACTTTTATAGTTCGGGAAAAACTTTGGCCCGGAAAAAATGCAAAGATGCCCGACCCCCGGAGTATGGATGACAAGTTTGTGATAGTCATTGAAAAAGATAAAGAAATGGATGAGGCTGCCGTTCGGAAAATTGATGAGTTGTTGAGGAAGAATGGTGCGGTAGAAGTTAATATGAGCAATGCTTGATACGTTTTATAAAAATTTTAAAATGAAAAATAGATCATTACTTTTTATTCTTTTACTGTTTGTGGTGGCTTTGTCCTCCTGTGTAAGTGATAAGAATAATCCGGGATATGCATACATGGGTGAACACGATATGTATTACACCAAGTTCGATAAGGCTTATACCCCCAACAAAATATTACCTAACGGACAGACCAACCAGCCCCCTGCGGAAGGTAGTGTTGCCCGGAGCAGTTCATTTTTCCCGTATCATCCAAAGAATATAGGAGAGAAGGTTGTCGATCAGACCAAAGCCGGAAAGGAATTGATAAATCCTGTTCAGGCTAATGCTGCCAATCTCGCTGAAGGAAAACGTCAGTATGAAATCTTTTGTATGGATTGCCATGGCGCAAATGCAAAAGGAGATGGTCATCTGTACACAGCTAAGCTTTTTCCGGCTAAACCTCGTGATCTAACTGGTAGTTACGTACAGAATATGCCTGATGGCTCTATTTTCTTCATCATTACCGAAGGCTCTATTTCGGGGTTGATGGGACCACATGGAACGCAAATTTCTGCAGAAAATCGTTGGAAAATCGTTAATTATCTGAGGTCATTTGTTAAAAAATAATACCATTTCTATTAAAATTTATTCTCATGGATAAGAAACTTTATGTTAGCCGGTCGTTTAAAAATATAATGATACTTCTGATCATAATTGGTCTTGCTGCTGTAGCAACAGGATTCCTTACGGGGGCTACTACCAGAACCTGGGCTAATCTTTTGCTTGAAAACTTTTTCTTTCTTTCTATCACTTTAGGTGGGCTTTTCTGGATGGCCATTCAGGCAGTTACCAACTCGGGCTGGTCAGCTGCCTTTGTACGTGTTCCACAAGCTTTGGTCAGCTATCTTATGGTAGCTTCTATTTTGTGGATTGGTCTCTTTTTTGGGATTCCCGTCCTATTTCACTGGGCGCAGCATGGTGCTGCTTTGCATGATGCGGTGCTGGCACATAAATCACCTTATCTGAATGTTCCCTTTTTCATTACCCGGATTGTGGTATTTTTTGTATTGTGGATTTTTCTCGTGTGGCGCATCAGAAAACTTTCTCAGAAAGAAGATCAAACAGGCGGCCTTGATTCCTTTAATAAAATAGAACTTCTATCCAAAGTTTTCATTTTTGTACTTGCTATATCTTTCGTTTTTGTTGGTATTGACTGGCTTATGTCGTTGGATGCCCACTGGTTCAGTACGCTTTTTGCTGTTAAATTCTTTATTTCAGCCTTTTATCATGGCTCGGCTTTTATCCTTGGTATTGTAATTATTCTGAATAAACTGGGCTATTTCCCGTTTCTGAATAAAGATCACCTGCATAATTTTTCAAAATATATTTTTATGCTTAGCATCATGTGGGCCTACATGTGGTTTATTCAATATTTGCTAATTTGGTACGGGAATCTCCCCGAAGAAACAGTTTATTTCCATATGAGAAGAGTGGAGGGCTTTCAGGGACTTTTCTATGCTGAGATTTTCGTTAACTGGCTCTTCCCGTTTCTTTTCCTCATGTGGAACCGTATGGCCAAAAATGCTAATGCTTTGTTGATTACGGTTGCCGTTTTGTTTGTTGGACAGTGGATTGAAATTTATAATGCCATTATTGCCGAAACCTTGCATAAAGTGGTATTCGGATACCTTGAAATTGGTGTATTTGTTGGCTTTGCCGGTTTGTTTTTGCTGGTTGGCGCTATTTCGCTTTCTAAACATCCTTTGGTTGCTAAAAATCATCCTTATTTGGAGGAAAGTTTTTCTTTAGAAGATTATAAAGATAAAT
>ENA-ORDP01001536-ORDP01001536.1-marine-sediment-metagenome-genome-assembly--contig:-NODE-1536-length-12442-cov-3.769597_pt1 | contig 12442 bp, 9 predicted proteins | sample MGYA00248627_ERZ508539 | MGnify/ENA primary metagenome ERZ508539 (study PRJEB26208, sample SAMN05571518) | marine sediment metagenome | biome: deep sea; feature: Hydrothermal vent; material...
TCTATTGCCGGTATTTTGGCTATGGCGGTAGGGTTTGATGGACTGATTTTCGGTGGTAGGCACATTTCTCAGGCCGCGGATTGGATTCCTTTGTGGCAGCCTTGCCCTCCAGAGGGTGGCAAGCCGCCTTTTCGTTGGCTGGCAAATGGTCAGCCGTTCGCTAATCAGCATCGTCGTCGACAAATTACCTGGTTGCCGGACTCCGTCGGGTTTTCAACCCTGACTGTGCTGGATGCGGCAGGACGTCCGGCGCGGATTCGGGTGTTTTTGGAGTAGGGAGCGAGGTTATCCTATTCTCGGACAGCCTCAAAGGCCAGTCATCATACCGCAACAAAGCAAAGAGGCAGAACAACTGGCTTGGCAGATTAGCCGCAATCAAGAGACTGAACTTCAGATTCATGGCAAAGATATGAAAATTCAGAGGTCGGATAGTCATGGTAATGATCCATATCCCCCGGAGGATAAAAGATAAGCGATGACTGCAAAGCCAAACGAACTGTTATTTCGGCAATACAGTCGCCATGCCTATGGAACTTTGGTTCTACGTGCACCCTTGGCGACCTTTTTATGCCTGCACCAAAAAGAGGCAGGAATATGAATGTTGATTTGCTACGCTGGCTCAGCAGTTCTAAGTCTCGATTCGTTCTACCGCCGATAGATGGAAAACTCAGGTCGTATCCCATATGCCATGCGGAGAATCGTCAAGCAGCCAGTGCAGGTATGAAGGGCTGTTGTCCATGAGCAAAAGGCAAATCCGCAACAGCACCACAGAGTTTCTGATTTTTACCGCGCAAAGCGGTAAAGGCGGCATTGAAGTGCGCTATGGGGATGAGACCATCTGGCTGACGCAAAAGCTGATGGCGGTGCTGTTTGATGTAACTGTGCCCACCATCAATGAGCATTTGAAAAATATCTATCAGCAGGGTGAACTTGGACGGGATGCAACGATTCGGAAATTCCGAATGGTTCAAACCGAAGGCTCTCGTGAGGTGTCGAGGCAGGTCGATTTCTACAATCTGGATGCGATTATCTCGGTGGGCTATCGGGTGAATTCTGTGCGGGCCACCCAGTTTCGCCAGTGGGCCACGCGGGTGCTGCATGATTTTGCCATCAAAGGTTATGTGCTGGACAAAAAACGCATGGAAAATGGTGTGTTTCTCAATGAGGACTACTTCGAGCGTCTGTTGGAAGAGATTCGGGAAATCCGGCTCAGCGAACGCCGGTTTTATCAAAAGATCACCGATATCTATGCCACCAGCGTGGATTACAACAGGGGCGCTCCAACCACCCGTGCATTTTTGCCAAAGTACAGAACAAGCTGCATTTTTCCATCCATGGTCAGACCGCCGCTGAACTGATCGTAAACCGTGCGGATGCAAACAGGAAACAGATGGGGCTGACAAGCTGGGAGAATGCGCCGAAAGGCAAGATTCTGAAACAGGATGTGATTGTTGCAAAAAATTATTTGACGGCGGATGAACTGGCATCTCTTGGCCGAATTGTGAATGCCTATCTGGACATTGCTGAAGACATGGCGCTAAGGCAGATCCCCATGACCATGCAGGATTGGGAAACTCGTTTGAACCGCTTTATCGAAGCCACCGATCGGGAGATATTACAGGATGCTGGCAAGGTCACGGCTGAAATTGCCAAAGCTTACGCCGAAAGTGAGTTTGAGAAATACCGAATTGTTCAAGACCGGCTGTTTGAGTCCGATTTCGACCGAATGATCAAAGGGGTTGAGCAGGAGCGTGGGAACGAGGGAGATAACTATGTTTAAACAGTGTGATCAGCTCAAAAAACAGCTGGATGCGTTGCGGCCATTGCCACGGCATACGGTGAAAAGTCTGCATGAACAACTGGTGCTGGAATGGACATACAACTCCAACGCGATTGAGGGCAATACGCTCACGCTGAAGGAAACCAAGGTGGTGCTGGAAGGTATCACCATTGGCGGAAAACCGATGCGGGAGCATTTTGAGGCCATCAACCACAAAGAAGCCATCGACTATGTTGAAGGGATCGTCAGTCAGCAGGAACCATTAAGTGAACGGCTTATACGCGCCATTCATCAACTGGTGCTGAAAAACATTGATGATGACAATGCGGGACGCTATCGAAGGGAAAATGTGGTGATTGCAGGAGCAGAGCATACACCGCCGGATCACCTGCATATTCCGCAGCAGATGAACGATCTTATGGACTGGTATCACAGCTTTTCAGGCCATCCCATCGAACGGGCAGCACGGCTGCATAGCGATTTCGTCAGGATTCATCCGTTTGTGGATGGCAATGGTCGTACGGCTCGGCTGTTGATGAATCTGGATTTGATGGCGAGTGGTTATTTACCTGTCGTCATCAAAGCAGTTGATCGTTTAACCTATTATGAAGCCCTGGATAAGGCGCATACAGAGCAGGATTATGATGATTTCTTTGAGCTTGTTGCTCGCACAGAAGAAGATGCCTTGCAAAGCCATCTGAAGCTTTTGGGTTAAACGCATGTGTAAACTGCCCAAAACCCAGGAGCAATACAGTTCCCATATCCCGGCTCTGCATACGCTGGCGGCACTAGGTTATGCGTATTTGACATCGGATGAATGTTTGTCCAAACGAAAAAGCACAAACTCGGTACTGATGAAGGATGTTCTGATTGAAACGCTGAAAACAAGACGTTTCGAATTCAAGGGCAAGGAATACCCGCTTTCGACCAATGCCATTGATCAGATTGTGCGCGAGCTTGAGGCTCCACAATTGCATGAAGGACTGCTGGTCGCCAACGAGAAACTTTACGATAAACTGACACTGGGTATCACCGTCACCGAGTTTGTTGGCGGTAGCCGTTATCAGCCGACCATTCCGATCATCGACTGGCAAAACCTTGAAAATAACAACTTTCAGATGACGGACGAGTTTGTCGTATCCAACACGCTGAACACCGGCACTCGCAGGCCGGATATCGTCTGCTTTGTGAATGGCATTCCGCTGGTGGTGATCGAGGCCAAACGCCCGGACTCCAGTAATCCGAACAAGGATATGCTGGATGAAGGCATATCGCAGATGATCCGCAACCAGAAGGATGACGAGATTCCACATCTGTTTGCCTATTCACAACTGCTGCTCTCTATCAATGGGATTGATGGTCGCTTTGGCACCACCAAGACGGCGAAGAAATTCTGGGCAAGATGGCGCGAAGAAGATTTCAGCAAGGATCATTTCTATCATATCAAGAATGAAATGCTAAATAATGATCAGAAAACCTCGTTGCTGCGTGGTCGTGAACCCTGGGTCAGGCGTTACTTTGAACCGCTCTGGTCGCAACCCATGGAGGTTACGGGTCAGGACACCTTGTTGGTAAGCCTGTTATCACCCGTGCGTCTGTTGGAGTTTGTGCGCTATTTTATTCTGTTCGATCAGCGGATGGGAAAGATTGCTGCAAGGTATCCGCAGGTGTTTGGCATCAAGCGGCTCATTGACCGAATCAATCAATATGGGCCAGGCGGAGTTCGTGAGGGTGGCGTGATATGGCATACCACCGGTTCAGGAAAGTCGTTTACGATGGTATTTCTGTGTAAGGCTATGCTGCTGCATCCATCCCTGAAGCAATGCCGGTTTATCGTCGTGACCGATCGTATCAGCTTGGAAAAGCAGTTGAACAAGACCTTCCTGATGTCCGGCGCATTTGGCAGTGCGATTGCCAACAAGAAAGCGGGTGAGCGATCCAAGGTCAGTTCCGGCAAAGATTTAGCGCGTCGTATCGGCCAGGGCGATGAACGGATTATTTTTTCTATCATCAATAAATTCGCGACTGCTGCAAAACAGGCGCAGTGCAAAAATGAGAGTCCCGATATCATTGTACTGGTTGATGAAGGCCATCGCAGTCAGGGCGGCGAAAACCATGAGCGGATGCGAATGGCGCTACCGAATGCGGCATTTATCGCCTTCACTGGAACCCCGTTGCTAAAGAATGAAAAGACCAAAAATAAATTCGGCCCGATCATCCACGCTTACTCCATGAAGCGGGCTGTAGCTGATAAAACAGTCACCCCCCTGCTTTACGAAGAACGCATGCCGAAGTTGGATGTAAACAAGAAAGCAATTGATAGCTGGTTTGATAAAATCACGGTCAGCTTAAGTGAGAAACAACGGCTAGATCTAAAGAAGAAGTTTGCCAACAGGGGAGCGATTTACGGCTCTCAGAATAGAATCGAACTCATTGCCTGGGATATTGCAGCGCACTACGCCACCCATATCAAGCCAACAGGCTTGAAGGCCCAATTGGCAACGGACAGCAAGCTCTCCGCCATACGATATAAGAAGGCTCTGGATGAGATGCGACTGGTATCCAGTGCGGTTGTTATTTCACCACCGGATACCAGAGAGGGGCATTCGGATGTGGATGAGAAAGAGCTGCCGGAAGTTCAGCAATGGTGGAAAGATCATGTCGGTAGACAGCCGGAAGAAGAATATACCAGGGAAATGATTGAGGCCTTTGCCGCAGATGGTGACCCAGACATCCTGATTGTGGTGGACAAGCTGCTAACCGGTTTTGATGAGCCTCAAAACAGCGTGCTTTATATCGACAAGCCTTTGCAGGAACACAACCTGATTCAGGCCATTGCCCGCGTGAACCGCCTGCATGATGCCAAGAAGTATGGTCTGTTGATTGACTACCGTGGCATCCTCAAAGAGCTGGATACTGCGATTAAGGATTATCAGGACCTTGAAGATGCCGCACAGGGTGGATTCGATATTGATGATATCGAGGGGATGTATTCACAGGTTAATACCGAGTACAAGCAATTGCCTACACTGCATGACAAGCTATGGTCTCTGTTTGCGAGCGTGAAGAACAGGCAAGACCTGGAGCAGTACCGCCAATTGCTGATTCCCAAGCTTGAAAAGGATGAGCAGGGAAAGGATTACGATGCCAACCAGAAGCACCGTGAGGACTTTTATGAGGCGCTCACTGAATTTGGCATGTGTCTGAAGATTGCGCTTTCATCCCGCAGTTTCTTTGAGGACACATCTTTTTCTGAGGGGGATATCAAACAGTATAAGGACGACCTGCGTTTCTTTGTGAATCTGCGCAAGATCAGCAAGCAGGATGCTCAGGAAGCGGTGGACTACAGTGTTTATGAACAACAGATCAGTAAGCTGGTGGACAAGCATGTGGTGGCTGAAGGGGTGAAGGAACCGGAAGGTGTTTATCGGGTTGATGCGTTGGTTGCGCAGTCGCCGGGAGAATGGAATGAAGAGAAAACACGCAACGAGACCGATTTGATTCGCACCCGTTTAACGAAAAAGATCGAAGATCAGATGAATAATGATCCATATGCCAAGGCATACTTTTCAAAGCTACTGAAACAGGCGATTGAAGAGGCGGAAAAGCTTTTTGAGCACCCGATGAAGCAATATGCACTGTTTCAGAAGTTCAACGAAGATGTTGAGATGGGTCACGTTGCCGGTATTCCGACGGCCTTGAAAGATAACCCTGATGCCAAGGCTTACTATGGCGTGATTTGTTTGGTGCTTGGTGATGATGTTATGGATCATGCCAATGAGGAAACTAAGCAAAATTATATTCATCTGTCACTGGAAATTGATACGATAGCGGGTCGGGCAATTGCTGAACACTCCCTCAATCCGCAAAATATTGAGACGGAAATTCGCAAGTCCTTGCTCCCCAAGCTGTTCAAAATGATGGGTGGGTTGGAGCGAGCAAAGGAAACCATTGAGCACATTATTCAAATCGTACGCTACGGTAAGCATTGATGCAGATGACAGACCTGCACGATTCGTGAATCATGCGGGCTAGCTTTCGCTATGGTGATAAGACTTACGAGTATTCGGTGCATCTCCTTGCCACTCGAAAAAAAACAGTGTCGATTCACATTCTTCCCGATGCGTCGGTGGAGGTAAGGGCTCCAACGCATACCACACCAAAAAAAATTATTGAGGTGATGACCAAACGGGCTCGCTGGGTGGTGCGGCATATAGAGCAGATGCGGCAACACCGTTCACTCATTCTGCCGCGTGAATATATTAGTGGGGAATCACATTTCTATTTGGGTCGACGTTATATGCTGAAGGTTGTCCAGTCTGATATTGATCGGGTCAAATTGATTCGAGGCTCGTTCATGATCGAATGTGGAGAGACTAATCCGGAGTATGTGAAAGCACTTCTGGATGTCTGGTACAAAGAGCATGCCCGGCAGGTGTTTGAACGTAGGTTAGTTGTGGTGGCTGCTCATATTGAATGGTTGAATCAGACCCCGCCCACATCTGTGAGACATATGAAGAAACAGTGGGGAAGTTGTTCTTCTCTGGGAAGAGTCAGTTTGAACTGGAACCTGGTAAAGGCCCCTATGGAGTGTATCGACTATGTCATCACCCATGAGCTATGCCACCTGCGGGAGCATAACCACAGTAAGAAATTCTACGCTTTACTGGATCGGTATGCTTCGGACTGGAAGCCAATTAAGACCAGGCTGGATGGCATGGCTGAAATGCTGTTAAATAACTGAATAAAAAATTCCAGGAAACGTCTTTACTGAGAGCCCTCTCCATTTTGCTTTTTCTACGCAATCAATCAGCGCAACGCACATCATTAAGCTTACTGCCGTCTATTGCCGGTATTTTGGCTATGGCGGTAGGGTTTGATGGACTGATTTTCGGTGATGGTGCACATTTCTCGGGCAACGGATTGGATTTCTTTGTGGCAGCCGTACCCTTCAGAGGGTAGTAAGCCGCCTTTTCGTTGGCTGGCGAATGGTCAGCCGTTCGCTGATCAGCGCCGTCGTCGACAAATTACCTGGCTACCGGACTCCGTCGGGTTTTCAACTCTGACCGTGCTGGATGCGGCAGGACGTCCGGCGCGGATTCGGGTATTTTTGGAGTAGGGAGTGAGGCTATCCTAGGCATATTTGGTTGCGACAAGTTGTACAATGATGTGCGTACTGCCAGCAGTTCGGATCAGTCACTCCACTAGTCCAAAAGGTCTATTCTTGATTTTTCGTTACGATTTTTCAAGTGCCGTGAAATCCCACAATAGCGTGTCTTGCGCTGCTATACTTGCCGCCCTATCATAGTCCCGCATACATAAGGTTAGGCCGAGTGAACCACAGAGTAAAAAGTCATGAAATGTGTCATAACTAGGAGGCTGTCCGGGAGCAGGGAACCTGCTACGGAAAATCTGTTTTTGGGGTGATCCCCCACGGTCCTCGTTAAATACAACTCCCCCTTGTGTTAGGATAGTTGACGCCTTAAATCATGGAAAAATCCGCCTCAAATCCGCCTCCTTACGTAACGATTCCTGTTTTTAGACGGGTTTTTAGAGGGTCGCGGAATTTTTACGTACGTTGGCTTTTGGCAGGTGCTTGGTGAAAGCGGTGGCGTTAGGTCATGTCGCGGTGCGACCCTTTATGCATTTTTGTAATGCTCTGCACAATCCCGTCAACAAGTAGTACCTAGTGAAGAATTTGGCATCTAAGAGCACGGCATCGCTGGTCTATCCGGAGTTTCCAATACCGGCTCCTGGTGAGCGCTTCGAAGTGACTTCCGGAATCTTCTGGCTGCGCCTACCCTTGCCATTTGCATTGGACCACATCAACCTGTGGCTACTTCGAGATGGTCCGGATTGGTTACAGGTCGATACCGGGGTTGCCAGCGATATTGTGAAACAACACTGGCATAGCGTGCTAGCGAATCTGGGAGCAGGGCAGTTGCGACGCATTCTGGTTACCCATTTTCATCCCGATCATGTTGGTCTGGCCGGTTGGCTTGAACAGCAGACGGGTGCCAGCTTGTATATGAACCGAACAGAATGGTTGATGGCAAACTGGCTGCAGCAGGACCAGGCTGAGCGATTTTGCAAGCGGATGGCGGATTTTTTCCTCAGCCACGGCCTTGATGAGCAGCGTACAGAGGCTTTGCGAGAGCGAGGCAATGTCTATCGACAGTTGGTTAGTCCTCCACCGATGTCTTTTCACGACTTGAACGATGGTGATGCTCTCGAAATCGACGGTCAATCCTGGCAGGTATTGATCGGCAAGGGCCATGCTCTCGAGCACGTCTGTTTGCACAACCCTGAACGTAAGATTCTGCTGGCAGGTGACCAGATCCTGCCACAGATTTCACCCAATATCTCCTTATTGGCTAACCAACCCCATGCCGACCCCCTGGCAGATTATTTGGTTTCCCTGCAACAGTTTAGTGAATTCGATCCCGAGACGTTGGTGCTGCCGGCGCATGGAAGGCCTTTTTTTGGATTGCCTGGACGTGCCCATGATTTGCTCGATCATCACCAGCAACGTCTACAGCGTTTGCAACAGGCCTGTCAGCAACCACAAACTGCTGCTGATCTGCTGCCGATCCTGTTTGCTCGGCCACTGGATGCCCACCAAATTATTTTTGCCATGAGCGAATGTCTGGCGCATCTGCGCTATCTACAATCTCAAAATCGAATCGACTGCGAGTTGAGAAAGCAAAATACCTGGTTCTACACCATAACCTAGGAGGCTGTCCCCGGACAGATTCGTGGTTACCGATTTGCCAACATACTGATAGAGAAACACTGGAGGGTACAGCAGATGTACAGCTATGATGACCGTATTGAGGGCTTTGATGATGAGCTTTGGGCCGCTATGTGCCATGAGGAGCAGCGGCAGGAGGAGCACATCGAACTGATTGCCTCGGAAAACTATGCCAGTCCGAGGGTGTTGGAAGCACAAGGTTCAGTTTTGACCAATAAATATGCGGAAGGCTATCCGGGTCGGCGTTATTACGGCGGCTGTGAATATGTCGATGTGGCCGAGCAATTGGCCATTGATCGAGCCAAACAGCTATTCGGTGCAGATTATGCCAACGTGCAGCCACACTCAGGCTCCCAGGCTAACGCGGCCGTCTATCTGGCTTTGCTCAAGCCCGGTGATACCGTATTGGGGATGAGCCTTGAACATGGTGGTCACCTGACTCATGGCGCAAAAGTCAATTTTTCCGGAAAGCTATTCCATGCCGTGCAATACGGCACAGATACTAATGGTATTGTGGATTATGCGTGTATCGAAGCCCAGGCGTTGGAGTATCATCCAAAAATCATTGTCGCGGGGTTTTCTGCCTATTCGCAGAAGTTGGACTGGCAGCGCTTTCGTGCTATTGCCGATGCGGTCGGTGCGCTGTTGTTTGTGGATATGGCCCATGTTGCCGGACTGGTGGCGACCGGGTTGTACCCAAATCCTTTGCCCATTGCAGATGTTGTGACTACGACTACGCACAAAACTTTGCGAGGCCCCCGGGGAGGTATGATCCTGGCCAGAGAGGCCCCGGAAATCACCAAAAAACTCAGTGCGTTAGTTTTCCCAGGCACTCAGGGTGGGCCCTTAATGCATGTCATTGCGGCCAAGGCAGTAGCTTTGAAAGAGGCGATGCAGCCCGAGTTTGCGGTCTATCAGCAGCAAGTGGTTCGTAATGCCAGTGTTATGGCGCAGACGGTTATGGATCGAGGCTATAAGGTTGTTTCCGGTGGCACTCAGAATCACCTGTTTTTACTCGATTTGGTGGATAAGGGGATTACCGGAAAGGATGCGGAGCATCGTCTTGGCAAGGCCAATATTACGGTCAACAAGAACACCGTGCCTAATGACCCGAAATCACCGTTCATCACCAGTGGCCTGCGTATCGGTTCGCCAGCATCGACAACGCGTGGTTTTGGAGAAATAGAAATGCGTGATCTGGCGCACTGGGTTTGTGATCTTCTCGATCACATGGAGGATGATGCATTGCTGGTGGACACTAAATCCAAGGTATTGGAGTTATGTGGGCGTTTTCCGGTGTACCGCTGACGCACGAACGGTGAAAAGAGGCCCATTCTGATCGGCCGGTTCGGAACAGACTATTCCATGGGATTGGCATAACCGGTTTGCAGGCATGCTGCGGTGATGGTGTTACGCAGCAGGCAGGCGATGGTCATCGGGCCCACACCCCCAGGTACCGGAGTAATGGCAGCAGCATGCTGCACGGCCGCTGCAAATTCCACATCACCGGTGAGGCGGGTCTTGCCGTTACCGGCATCAATTCGGTTGATGCCGACATCGATAACCGTAGCACCCTTGCGGACCCAGTCGCCTTTGATCATCTCTGCTCGACCGACGGCAGCAACGAGTATATCAGCCTCACGGCACAATCCAGGCAGGTCTTTGGTACGTGAATGGGCGATACTTACGGTACAATGTTCGCGTAGCAGCAAGGCACTGATGGGTTTGCCGACAATATTGGAACGGCCGACCACGACCGCGTGTTTGCCGACCAGGCCTTCGGGTATCGTGTCGCGCAGCATCATCATACAGCCCAGGGGTGTGCAGGGTATGAGACCGGGAATTCCTGACCATAATTTGCCGGTATTTTTAATATGAAAACCATCCACATCTTTGTTGGGATCTATGGCATTGATGACGACATCGGCATCGATCTGTCGTGGCACCGGTAGCTGTACCAGGATACCGTGGATAGCAGAATCAGCATTGAGTTGCTCGATCAGTTCCAGCAATTCAGTTTGTGATGTGTCTGCAGGCAGGCGGTGTTCGATTGAATGCATGCCGGTTTCCAGGGTTTGTTTGGCCTTGTTACGAACATAAATCTGACTGGCCGGGTCTGCTCCAACCAGCACCACCGCCAGGCCTGGTTGCAGTTGGTGTTGCTGCTGAAGTTGAGTGACCGCAGCTGCGACCTGCTGACGTATTTTCGCAGCAAAAGCCTTGCCATCGATAAGAGTAGCACGCGACATAAATGAGATCCTGTGAAGTGATGAATGAAGCTGCACCAGCTTGGGCCAAACGGTTGCAGATATGAATGGTGTTTTCCTCACGCAAACGCCCATGAAGGGCAAATAACGCTTTGAGTGCCACCAGATCTGGTTTGTATTGGAGTTGACAGAAGCAGCTACAATGTAATGGGTGATGTGTTTATGACGACTATTATAATCATTTGCCGTAGAGTCGGGCGGTTTTTTACCGGTAGCTCACGTCGACCGCATCAGGGGCGGACTGGTTGCGGCTGATGAGTGAGGGAGGCCCGTCGGGGGTTTTTGGAACGAGGAAACCACAAGCAAATCAGTTGCTGGCAAGAGCGGTTGATTTTACCAATCTTTAATCTTTGTCTGGAGCCATGATTGAATTCTGATATCCCAGATCTTTTCACCGTAGCGGGTCGGTATGGTTTGGGATTGCTATTTCATGCTTGTTATCCTAATCCTCCACGGCTGCTGGCCAGGGGCTTGCACAATATCACGCCTGCACAACTCGAAGACACATTGGTACGACTGAAAAAATATTTTCAATTTGTCAGCATTGATGAATTTGCCGCTTCAGAATGTTGCCGGGGCCTGGCATGTGTATCTTTTGATGATGGCTATAAGTCCGTTTTCGAACAGGCATTGCCAGTATTACGGGCCCTTGATATCCCGGCTACTGTCTTTATCAACAGCACGATGCTTGATGGCGGGGTATTTTGGCGAGATCGGGTTCGAGTGTTGCAAAATCTTGGGTTAGTGGAGGATTTCGAGGCTTTTTCAGCCGTGGTGGGAGGTGATCCGGGCTGTAGTTTTTATCGACGTAGCAAGCATAGTGTGGTGAATAGCGCAGCCGTAGACATGGCACTTCAGCAGTTTTTTGCAGGCCGTGATATTGTTCATGAAGGGCCAGCTGCCGTGATCGATGATGTGAGCTGGATCCAGCCAATACCCGGTGTGACATACGGCAATCACAGCCATTCTCACTACGTTTTGTCCTCGCTGAGCAAAGAAGGGCAGTACCAGGAAATTGATCGTTGTCGGGCGCGATTACGGGGTTTGTCAGGCATCACCTGTAGTGAGATTTTTTCCATCCCCTTCGGTGAGACCAATGATTTCAACTCCACAACCTTGGAGATCATTGCAGAACTTGGCTACCGTGGTATTGCGCTAAGCCGTCATCAGCTCCAGGGTCGACCACAGCAAATGGCTGGTTTGCAAGTGGTTGAGCGTTTTATGCCACGCATTGACTCGACAACATCAATTCAGGCGACATTGGCCAGTATGGTATAAGGAAGGCTGGCCAAATCTACGTCGGGAGATTGTTCGAGAATAGAGAACCTACTGCACAAAAGTGGGCTTTGGTCCGGTTTTCCCCTACGTCGTTAAATACAAGCAGTATTCGCTCAAACCCGCTTCCCCTCGCTACGGCTCCTATTCTCGGGTAGCCTCCTAGCCGATCAGTGTTTCAGGCGTCCCTGCTGTTGCCAGAGATTGCCGCAAATGATTAACAATAGCCCAATCATGGAGGAGTAGAGAATGGTCTCTCCCAGCAGCCAGTGAATCAGCACCAGTGAGATAAAGGGCGACAGAAAAATTAAATTGCCGATCCATGCACTGGCAGAGGGGGATCCCTCCAGAATTGGCGGGATTGGGGAA
>ENA-ORDP01001537-ORDP01001537.1-marine-sediment-metagenome-genome-assembly--contig:-NODE-1537-length-12440-cov-7.790876_pt1 | contig 12440 bp, 11 predicted proteins | sample MGYA00248627_ERZ508539 | MGnify/ENA primary metagenome ERZ508539 (study PRJEB26208, sample SAMN05571518) | marine sediment metagenome | biome: deep sea; feature: Hydrothermal vent; material...
CAATAATGGACTGTAAGTTACTGCCACTGCCGGAGATCAGGACAACTATTGGAAAAGGGCTAGGAAAGAGTTTTTGCTCAGACGATTCTAAGTCAGACAATCCGGACACGCTCACTTCCCACTGCGGTCTTTTCGATTCGTCCAGCCAGCCAGACCTTTTCCCCCTGAGCTTCAAGATTTTCGATTACAGCAGTCGCATCTTTTGCTGCCGCCACAAGCACCATGCCCATGCCGCAGTTAAAGGTTTTCAACATCTCATCTTCGGCGATGTTGCCGTTCTCCTGTAGCCATTCAAAGACTGTTGGGAAATTCCAGGATGATCGCTCGACCACTGCACATAGTCCGTCCGGGATAACCCGGCATATATTTCCTGACAGACCGCCACCGGTGATATGGGCCAGTGCATGCAAGGGCACTTCCTGTAGTAGATTTAATAGTGGTTTGACATATATGCGTGTCGGTTTGAGCAGGGTGCGGGCAAGTGTTGTGTCGCCGAATGTTTGCCCGAGATCTGCATTTGAGACCTCAACAACCTTGCGAATAAGGGAGTAGCCATTGGAGTGCGGGCCGGATGACTGCAAGGCAATAAGTACATCCCCTGCAGCAACTTCTGAGCCATCAATGATGGATGATTTCTCGACGACACCGACACAGAAGCCTGCCAGATCATAATCCCCATCGGCATACATGCCCGGCATTTCTGCGGTCTCTCCACCGATTAACGCAGCGCCGGCCAGTTTGCATCCGTCTCCTATTCCGCTCACGATGCTGGTAGCGGTATCGACATCAAGTTTTCCGGTGGCAAAATAATCGAGGAAGAAAAGAGGCTCTGCCCCCTGTACCAGGATGTCATTGGCACACATGGCGACCAGATCGATACCGATGGTGTCATGAATGCCACTGTCGATTGCCAGTCTCAGCTTGGTGCCTACACCGTCAGTACCGGACACCAGAATCGGTTCTTTATATGTCGGCGGGATTTGGAACATGGCGCCAAAACCACCCAGGTCATCCATACAGCCCGGACGACGGGTTGCTTTGGCAATGGGTTTGATCATATCAACCAGGGATTCGCCGGCGTCAATGTCGACGCCTGCGTCACGATAAGTCAGGCCAGAGTTAGAATCAGCCACGGTGGCTCCTGTAGGAATTCATGATAAAGTAAACATAACATTTTATCATGACATCCATGAGTTCTGTCAGATTTTTAGTGGGAACAATGACGAATAGATCAGACATAATTTCTTGAAACTTGAAACTTGAAACTTGAAACTGAAGTTAGTTTAAAAAGACATAGTGATTACAACCATCCCTAATATTATTACCATGTTCCGGATCGCGACTGTGCCGGTGTTGATTCTACTGCTGCATGATCAGAATTACGGATGGGCCTTCACGGTCTTTTTAATTGCTGGGATTTCCGATGGGCTGGACGGCTTCATTGCCAAGCGCTTTGATATGGCCAGTGAGCTTGGTGCTATACTGGATCCTCTGGCTGACAAGGCACTGATATTCAGCAGCTATCTGATGCTGATGATACTGGGTGATCTGCCATTCTGGTTATTTCTGACCGTCGTTTTCCGGGATGTACTCATTCTGGTAGGGAGCCTGATCTATGTGGCGTTTAACGGCCAGGTCAAGATGGCGCCGAGCTACTTAAGCAAGCTCAATACGTTTACGCAGATTTTCCTTGTGGTTGCTATCCTGGCACAAAAAACCTTCGGTCTGGATTACAAGTCATTTACCGATTATTTAATCTATGCCACTTTTATTACAACGATACTCAGTGGCGTGCATTATGTCTGGGTATGGGCAGTGAAAGAGGAAATTGAGATGGTGGATAGTGCGAACGATGACCGAAATTCCAGTAAAAACAGGTAGTCCAGACTGATGACAATAAAACAGAGTCAGATGGCACTGGATATTTCATTACGGGACAAGGTTTGTTTTGACAGTTTCGTTACTGGCCATAATGCAGAACTGGTGCAGCATCTGATCAAGGTGGCCGAAGGAAAGGAGATGCTGGCGCCTCTGTTTATCTGGGGTGAATCCGGCGGGGGTAAGAGCCATTTACTGAATTCCTGTTATCGGCTTGCCGAAGAGAACAGGCAAAGCCCCTGGTTTGTTTCGCTATCTGATCTGCCTGCTGAAAAAGGCAGTGAAGCTATCCTTGCCGATCTTGGTGACTACAATATTTATCTAATCGATGGCCTTGATACCATTGCGGGCATGGCTGGATGGGAAGAAAGACTATTTCAGCTCTGTAACCTGGCCCGTGACAGGGAAAAGTCGATCATTATTTCGGCAATCAAGCCACCAACTAGTCTGAACCTGGGCCTGCATGATCTGGTTACGCGCTTGATGTCAGGTTTAACCTATCAGGTGTTACCGCTGGTCGATGAGCAGAAAATTACCGCTCTGCAGAAACGGGCATCTGATCGAGGTTTCGAGATCTCCGAGGAAGCAGTAAAGTTTATTCTAAACCGTCATCGGCGAGAGACGGGAAATTTGTTCAAAATACTTGATCAAATTGACAGGGCCAGTCTGGAGCAAAAAAGGCTGATTACGATTCCGTTTTTGCGATCGTTGGAATTGGAATGAATAAAGGCAGAGGAAAGGGGAAAGGGGAAAAGAAATCTACACCTAAACCTGAAAAAGAAAAGGAAACTGATTTAGGAAACCTCTGATGTGTCGTCATTGCGAGGAACGGAGTGACGCGGCAATCTCTAAGTCCCTGATTATATTACATGAGATTGCCGCGCTCCGCTCGCAATGACGGGATTTTTTGAATTAATCTGAGGTTCCTTAGCTTTTGACTTTCCTTTCCCCTTTAACCTTTCCCCTGCTTTTTAGTATTTCTAAGATAAATATAGATACAAACAACAAATGCAAGAACCAGAAAAACTTCAGCCAGGCTCAAGGCCAGTAATACTGGATTTTGTGAGCCTGTAGCGAATTCACCCCAGCTGATCATGACACCTTCAATAAAGTAAAGCATGGCGATCAGGCCTGCGATGGAGAACGATGTTCGCTTCATGTGCAACATGCCGAATAGTGGAACCAATAACAGTAAGGACTTGATCGTCAACCAGAGGCCTGGTGGTGGAGTGGGCGCCAGCCAGCCTTCCCATAGCACGGTAAGAGTAATAAGTGCTATCCAGAAAACAAGGCTCAGTGTATAGGCCAGTCGAGTATTCATACTTTTTAAGGGTGCCCTTAAGTGGTCAGGCAGGCAAGATTGGCAACTCTCATACCGAGAACCCGTATCTCGCTCATAAATTTAGAGTATGTCCAGCACTGCCTCAGGTGGGCGTGCCAGGACAGCCTTTCCATTATTTACAACGATCGGTCGCTCCATCAGGCTGGGGCACTGAGCCATGGCCTCTATCAGTTCTTCATCGGTAAATGTTGGGTCATCCAGCCCAGCATCCTTGAAAACGGCTTCATGTTTTCTCATTAGTTCACGCGGAGTCATGCCCAGCATTGCAAGCAATTCTTTAAGGGTGGCTTCATCTGGTGGGGTGTCCATATATTTAATGATTTTGGCTTCTATGCCTTTCTCCTCCAGAAACTCCATTGTTGCACGTGACTTACTGCAACGCGGGTTGTGGTAAATAGTAACTGTCATGATCACCTCCATCATTTATAACGCCACATTCTGCATAACAGTTATTTACCTGTCCAGTAAAAAAAATAGTATCGCTATTGCGTATCCGAAGTTGTAGGTGCGAATTCATTCGCACAGAGAGGATGATAAAGTAATTGTGCGAATGAATTCGCACCTACAGATATTGCTTAGTAGGCTGCTACTCACAATTCAGCAGGTTAATAAAGGGCATCCTCAGATTGAAAATGTTAGAATTTCAGGTTGATTCGACACAGGTGACAGAAGAAATGAAGGTTTTGATTACAGGAGGCGCCGGGTTCATCGGAGCCGCATTGGCGCACAGACTGCTTGATCGCGGTGATACAGTGCACGCGATTGATTCGCTTAACGATTACTATGAGGTCTCGCTCAAAGAAGCCAGGCTGGCAAGGCTTTCCAGTAAACCCGGTTTTTCTTTTGAGAAAATAGACATCTCAGATAGAGTAGCCATTAAAAAGCTGTTCGAGACACATCAGTTTGATGCCGTAATGAACCTCGCCGCCCAGGCAGGTGTGCGGTATTCGCTGGAGAACCCGGCGGCCTATGTAGATGCGAATCTGGTCGGTTTTGGCAATATACTTGAAGGCTGCCGGCATTCGAAAGTAGGGCATCTGGTTTTTGCCTCATCAAGTTCGGTCTATGGCTCTAATACCAAACTGCCGTATTCCGAAAATGATGCGGTGGATCATCAGGTTTCACTCTATGCCGCCAGCAAAAAAGCGGGCGAACTGATGGCCCATACCTATGCTCATCTTTATCGTCTGCCCTGTACTGGCCTGCGATTTTTCACCGTCTATGGCCCCTGGGGCAGACCGGACATGGCCTTTTTCAAATTCACCAAAGCCATGCTGAAGGGTGAGAAAATACCGGTATTCAATCACGGCAAGATGATCCGTGATTTTACCTATATCGATGATGTCGTTGAAGGTGTCATCAGGGTAATCGATAAACCAGCGGAGCCTGATCCAGCATTCAGTCATGATGATCCAGTGCCGTCCTCCAGTGATGCACCATACCGGATATACAATATTGGTAATGGCCGACCGGTAAAACTGCTGCGCTATATAGAAGTGCTGGAAGACTCGCTGGGCATTAAAGCCGACATGGAAATGCTGCCAATGCAGGATGGCGACGTGAAAGCGACCACCGCTGATACTTCGGCACTGGAAAGAGATTTTGGCTACAAACCTGGAATTACGGTAGAACAGGGTTTACGTGAATTTGCCAACTGGTACAGAGAATATTACGGTATAAATAAATAATTGTGGGAGCGTTGCTCCTACAAAGAAGATTACCGATCTGAAAATGAAAAACTGGTATCTAATTTACACAAAGCCCCATAAAGAACAGATTGCTCAGGAGAACCTGCAGCGGCAGGGCTATGAGATATACCTGCCGATGGCCCGGCTCCGCCGCCGTCGCATGGGCAAAGGTGTAACTCGCATAGAACCACTTTTTCCCCGCTACCTTTTTATCCACCTTGATACAAAGACCGACAACTGGTCACCGATACGTTCCACCCTGGGTGTCAGCAACCTTGTAAAGTTCGGTATGTATCCATCTGCCGTACCGGAAGCGCTTATCGACTTACTTTGTGACCGATGTGATGAGGATGGCATTCAGGATATCGCCCCTGATGAGTACAAAGAAGGTGAAGCCATAAGAGTAATGGAAGGGCCGATGACAGGGCTTGAAGGTGTGTTCCTGGCGAAGACCAGTAGTGATCGCGTGATGGTGCTGCTGGATATTGTTGGCAAGCATACAAGGGTCAATCTGGAGACTGAAAAATTAGAGCCTGCCGGGTGAGGTCAGACACACTAGAATATGGATGTCTCAAAATATTTTTATGAGATTTGCCAGGTTCTGGAGGTGGAAGAGAAAATTCTCTCTGTAAAAGCCATGTAGTACTTTTTATATACTTGTAGCTGACTTTTTTCAGAAAGGACTAAGGGCGATCGCTGAATTGGGGGCAGGGACTGGAAAAGTAGGAAACAATACCGGATTACCTGTAAGCAGAGTCATTTGTAAACCCGCTATGTGTGTTTTCGGTCTCTGCCCTGATTATTCTGTGGATATTCTAAAGAATTCAATAACGGTTCCTGAGAAAATTATGTGGTTAAAAAGCAGCTATGAATAACAGCAAAGTCGTTGTACGTGAGTCACTGTCTCATTACAGTGAAGAAAGAATGAACCACTGGGATCTGGTCGCAAAAAAGCTGGGAAGTCTTAGCACGATCAGAAATTACTACCACTCCCGACTACAGGAAATATACAGATTAAACATACCGGAGGGATCCAGGGTTCTTGAGCTTGGTTGTAGTCGTGGTGACTTACTTGCATCACTAAATCCATCTGTTGGGGTCGGTGTAGATTTTTCGGGGGAAATGCTTACGATTGCCCGTTCATTGTACCCGGATTTAACCTTTTATCAGAACGATGTTCAGCAACTTGTCCTTGATGAGAAATTTGATTTCATTATTTTGTCCGATCTGGTTAATGATGTAGAAGATGTCCAGACAGTTCTTGAAGTAGTCAAAGCACATTGTGATTCAAACACCCGGATTGTTCTAAACTTTTACAGTTATTTATGGAATGCGCCTTTATCACTGGCGCAGATGGCAGGCTGGGCAACACCAACACTGCAGCAAAACTGGTTGACAGTATCAGATATCAAGGGGTTGATGGATCTTGCTGGCTTCGAGGCTATTCGTTGTACAAATGAAGTCTTGTGGCCAGTCAAAACCCCTTTTATTGACAGCCTGTTTAATCGCTATTTAGTTCGTTTGTGGCCGTTTAAATATCTTGTTTTGACTAATGTTATGATTGCAAGAGCGCAGCCGGAAAACACTCAGATAGATAAGGGCTTTAGCGTGTCAATCGTCTGTGCAGCACGCAATGAAGAGGGGAATATTGAAGAAATCATCAGGCGCACTCCTGAGTTTGGCCGGCATACCGAATTGATTTTTGTGGAAGGGAATTCAACGGATGATACCTACAATAAAATTGAGAAAGAAATAGCCAAAAATACCCACAGAGATATCAGTCTTTATAAGCAGCCAGGAACGGGGAAGGGCGATGCTGTTCGTTACGGATTCCTGCATGCTAAAGGAGATATCCTGATGATTCTGGATGCAGATATGACCGTTCCCCCTGAGGATTTGACACGATTTTATAATGCCATTGCCAGTGGCAAAGGAGAATATATTAATGGCGTCAGATTGGTCTACCCGATGGAAGAGCAGGCGATGCGTTTATTGAATATTCTCGGCAACAAGTTTTTCAGCATCGCCTTTAGCTGGCTTTTAGACCAGCCGATTAAGGACTGTCTGTGCGGCACCAAGGTGTTAACACGTGAGAATTATTTACGTATCGCGAAAAATAGAAGTTATTTTGGTGACTTTGATCCCTTCGGCGACTTTGATCTGATATTCGGTGCGTCCAAGATCAATCTGAAATTTATTGATTTACCAATTCGCTACAGGGAGCGACGCTATGGTGAAACAAACATCGATCGCTGGAGCCATGGCTGGTTGTTATTAAAAATGGTGATTTTTGCTGCCAGGCGTATCAAGTTTGTTTAAGAAAATCGACTCATTGACAAAGATACGGCTGCTTGTAAGTACGATTTTTCTTATAGTTGTGCTGGTTCTCTTTAAAAGCACTGGTCTGTATTTCCCTTCTTTGCTGTCTGTGACCCTGGGGCAGTGGCAGACGGGATCCTTTTCGGTCTACCTGGATACAGGCAAGGGATTTAATGAAGCAGAATCATACCATCAACATCTCACCAGAAGTGCTGGTAAACAAAGTACCCTGTACTTTCTCTTATCTGGTGAAACACCTCAGAGGCTGCGAATAGATCCCGGTAAACAAAAGGGAACAGTCAGCATAAAAAATATTTGTCTACGCGGGGTTCTGGGGTCGAAATGCTGGTCACCGCAAAGCATTGTAAAAGATTTTTCACCGCTTCATGATATTTCTCGATTTGAGGTGATCGGGAATACTCTGGATCTGAGTGTCACAGGGTATGACCCTTATTTTGCGGTCAAACAATCACTAGCATTCAAGGATAGGGTGACCGCAGAGGTCCCAGAGTGGCTCATAATTTTTGTGTCAATTGTTCTTTCGGTACTTGTTTTTTACCTTTCTCCCATTTTTCTCCGACCGCGCGATAGCTTCAATCGAGCGGCTGTGTGGTATCGTCAATACAAGTTCCAGGTTACGATCTACCAGCTATCGGCTATTTCAATACTATTTAGCTTGCTGGCCAGTGGTTTATGGCTGGAGCTCAATCGATTAGGCGCGGGGTTTAACCTGGGATTACTCATCTTCCTGTTATTCCTGGCTTTCTACCATTTAGACCCCGACAGGGCTTTTGTCTATAGACCCAGTCATTGGAGAAAGCCTCATTGGCCAGGTTTAAAGTCTCTGGTGTCGGGTATTTTTTGGGGCATGATAGTCATCGCTCCCATTGTTGTTTACCTCGGATTAACGTGGACTCAGGAGTTTCCGTATATTGGGGACACTCAATATCACAAGTCTGCTTTTATCAGTAGTTTTTTCTTCTGGAATAGTCACGGTACATTTGCACTATTTTTTATTGGTACAGGGTTGCTAGCTGTACTTGCGGGTTGGTTAAGAGCCTGGATTCCCCTGGCATTCGTGTTTCTGATTGCAAGTTCCTACTTTGGCTCATCCCCATCAGCATTTCTACGTTATCCGGGTATCGGGCGTATTTTTGGGAATATGTTGCTGTGGGTGACGACAGACCATTCCCAGTGGGACAGTTTTTTAAACATACTACGCACGTCTAATGCACTGGCGGTAGTGGTTTGGGTGTTCGTACTGCGACCCCTGATTATTAAGCGATGGCCTGGTATAGGGATTCTGCCGTTTGCCTTCTTTTTCTTTTATCAACAGGAGGTGGTTTATTATTTTACCTCTAGTTACCTCGAGCCCTGGGCACTTATATTTGTATTATTGGGGGTCGAACTGGCCATTGTTGGGAAGACTGTTCGTTCACACATTGGCGCTTATTTGCTGGTAGGGATAGCTGCTCTGATCAAGGAGCAAATGATATTTATTTTACCATTCGTGTGGCTAGCGAGCCGCCCCTGGAAGGCTGGAGAACGTATAGATAAATTCGTTTGTGGATTTGCCGCAGCGATCCCATTTCTAACTTACTACCTGATTCGTAAAGACGCTGATGTAATCAGAGAATTTTCCGTAGCCTCTTTCGAGCACATTTTTAATTTGGAAAGGCTGTCGGTGTTTGGCGATCGAATTCAGTTCCATTTTGGGCTAACTGGACTCCTGCTTATATTTGCTCTTTTTGGTCTGTATGCATATATGTTAATAAAGCCACCAAGGCCACGCATCACTATACTGGCCCTGGGAGCTGCTTTTCTGTTTCAGATAGTATTTTTCTATGTTGATGGCGGATCCCTTTATTATGGAGGGTATCCGCGTTTTTTGCTTGCTGCATATCTAATGTTATGTATTTCTGCATTACTATTGCCTGAGCTATTCAAGGGGCGTAATGCTGAACTGCGAGTGTTAGCCGTAGCAATGGGAATATTAATACTCCAGGGATTCATGCTTGTCCCATACATGCTGTTAGCACTCATGCCAGACTCAATACGTAACTTTTCTCAGCATTATGACCATCCAGTTTTTCTACCCATCAATAATCTTATAGGGCAGGCTGAAGGCCGAGGCGTATTACGCCCGGGACAAGAAATTTATGTTACCGATCCAACTGGCTGGGATATTTCGTCAATTAGTAGCGACTATTCTAAGCTGGGTCGAAAATATAAGTTCAAGACCGGGCAAGCGCATAACTGTCAGTGTAATTCAGAAAACAGAGCGACGATTGCCTCGTTTATATATTTTGGAAACCTCAATAGAAATCTTCCCGAAGATTTGAATGAACTGTCTATTTATGCCCGTCCCCCAATGAAATTTTATCGTCGTTGGCGGGAGGCCAATAAGCGGCGGCCACAATGCATACAGGAGATACTGACCACTTGCAGGTATAACTTCAAAACGACAGTTGATGATGAAGTAGTTGGTATTATGGGTGTGGGGTATAAATAAATACGTGGTTTATATCTTCTACTTAATAGCTAGAAACCCTTCGAAGCACAGATGCTTCATCACAGTCATAATATCGACAAACCCAGCACGCTTTAAAAGATCGATATTTCCCTGGGTTGAAAACGGTTCTAGAACGCCTTTCAGGCTCCTGGACTTGGAAATGATCTCCTCAGGAGAATAACCCTGTTCCAGTTTGTAATCATCATACAGCCGAGTAAGGATGTCCTGAAAACGTGCATCAGGGCCACGGACCTTTTCAAACATTATCAGTGCGCCGCCCCAACGTAAGCTATCATAAAGCTTTGTAAGTAATCTCTGACGTTCAGCCGGTCGAATGAACTGAACAGTATAGTAGGCCACTATCAGGTCAGCTGGCTCAAGATCTATTTGCAGGATGTCATCTTCAATAAATTCAACATTGTCAGGTAAAGGGTTAACCTTTCTCCTGGCAGCGTGAATCATATCTTTCTCAATATCGATGCCGATGAAGCGAGAACCTGTTTTGTCCGTATTATGACTTGCAAGTATGTAGGTTAGCGTACCTGTGGAGCAGCCAATTTCATAACAAACTGAGCTTGGGGAGACAAAGAAATCACTGAGGTTTGTAACTAGATCATGGCCTTCAGAATATAAGGGGATGGATCGACTGGCGTGCGAGTCGAAATTATCAGCTACATCGCTTCCAAATTTCCAGTTTGCGTTTTTGGCCTTAAGGCCGTCTCCTACAATGGACATGTGTAATACCATTTGTCATTTACGTGTTGGGTGAATATTATCAGAATATCGAGAGAAGTCTTTAAGCGTCTCTCTGTTTGCCTGATAAACCTGGAGGGGATCTATGTATATTGAAGGAAAAATGAAGGGATGCCAAAGCGCACGTGAGAAAGTCTTCACCTTAATTCTGACGGTGTCTTAATACTATGTGATCTTACGGACCCCTTTATACAGCAATACCGATCATAAAACGGTCAATAAACCGGACTATATATCGGTCATTAGCTTCTTGAATATAATGTAACATTATGATATTAATGTTTATATGAAAGATTCTAAACCGGACAAAGAAGCGGACATATTTGAGGTCAGGGATGGCCACGAAACTGTCAGCATGATGGAGCCCCTATTAATCTCGGAACAATCCAGGCATAGGCCTGTACTCGCTGATCTGGCCGTTGAATTAGCTGCTCGGTCTGCTGGCTTTTACCACAGCCTGCCTGAGGGCCTGGCTAGTGCACTTGCAGATTTAGTTCGCTCCATGAACTGCTATTACAGTAATTTGATCGAAGGTCACAACACCCATCCCGTGGATATTGAGAAGGCACTTCGTAACGATTACAGCACTGATAGTAAAAAAAGAGACTTGCAGTTGGAAGCCCGTGCGCACATCGAAGTACAGCTGTGGATTGACAAGGGCGGTCTTAGTGGCAATGAGTCATCAACTGAAGGGATTTGTGAATTACACCGGCGCTTCTGTGAGCATCTACCAGAAGAACTGCAATGGGTGAAAGATCCCACGACAGGAAAAAAAATAAAAATAACACCTGGTGAGCTACGTAAACGAGATGTTCAGGTTGGCGGGCACATAGCAATTAGTCCTGCAGTGGTACCAGAATTCATGAAGCGATTTAGTAATGTCTATGGCCGCCTGGGTATATCAGAGACAATCATTGCCTCTGCAGCAGCACACCATCGTTTAGTATGGATACACCCCTTTCTTGATGGAAATGGACGTGTTGCTCGGCTTATGTCCCATGCTATGCTTCTGAAAACGCTTGATACAGGTAGCATATGGTCTATATCCCGTGGCTTGGCACGGAATGAGGCGGAGTATAAAAAACATCTGTCAACTTGTGACCTGACACGGCGCAATGATCTGGATGGCCGAGGGAATCTTAGTGAAGAAGCACTGGCTGCCTTCACAAAATTTTTTCTTGAAGTCTGCCTTGATCAGGTTAACTTTATGGAACAGCTGATTAAGCCAGATCAATTAAGAACTCGTATCCTGTTATGGGCTGACGAAAAAATCGCATTAGGAAAACTTCCCAAAACGACCAAAAGTATTCTTGAGCCAATATTGTATAGAGGAATGCTACCTCGCAGTGAAGTAGCCGGCATACTTGGTGCCAGCACACGTCATGCGCGCAGGGTCACAGAAGCATTGAGTGAATTTGGAATAATTAAATCTGATACCAGTAGAGCACCATGGAAAATGGTATTTCCAGCCTCACTGGCTTCAAGGTGGATGCCAGGATTATTTCCAGAGCAAACAAGCTAAACCCGCTGGCAGGGTAAGCACATCGATATCAGTCCACCAGAGGGTAGACCTGTATCAGGTCAAGGAGCTGACAAGTGCTTACATCGCCCATTTTGGCACCAAAAATGGCCTTTTAAGCAACAACCTGTGATGGTCCGACCCTATATAGCATATAGCAGCTGGCTGGTCCGACCCTATAGCAGATCTAGCAGCCTATAGCAGCTATAGCAGGATTCGGGTAACCGGGTAGGTGAGGGTCTGATCTTCGTCCGGGCCATATATAGAGCAATAACCTCCAATCTACAGTATAATTTTTGCTATGAGCGGTCTTCAAGATAAGCGATGCCACAATACTACGGGCGAACTATCAGCTGAAATTACTGAAGTGGCAGACTACCTGCAACAGCGTGGCGATATAAAGCAAGCCATCCTTTTTGGATCACTGGC
>ENA-ORDP01001538-ORDP01001538.1-marine-sediment-metagenome-genome-assembly--contig:-NODE-1538-length-12438-cov-4.263829_pt1 | contig 12438 bp, 12 predicted proteins | sample MGYA00248627_ERZ508539 | MGnify/ENA primary metagenome ERZ508539 (study PRJEB26208, sample SAMN05571518) | marine sediment metagenome | biome: deep sea; feature: Hydrothermal vent; material...
AGACATCAACATCAAAAGAAATATTCCAATTTATAAAAAATAAAACGAATAATAAAAAGCATGGACGTCAAAAAAAGAGTCGTCCTTTTAAGCGCAAAGATTGTCGACGTGTCGGATAGTTTTAGCCGTAATATCGGTATTGCCTGGACTTTTTCTCCTAATGCCAATAATACGATTACCGACAATGCGGCATTTGCAACTAATTTTACCGGTGTAACCGATTTACAGTCCGGGAGGAATTATCTGAATGTAGGGATATTAGCGCCGTGGCAGAACTTCGGAGCTATATCCGCCCAGCTTTCTCTAGGACAGCAGTTAGGTTGGGATAAGGTGATAGATTCACCGAGTGTTGCCGTTGCCAGCGGGCAGCCGGCAACGATAAACTCAAGCCTTTTAAAATATTATGTGGCATACACCTCGTCCGGTTCAAGTTCCAAGACCACTCCGTCTTCTTCCGGCGGTACGACGGTGATAGCTCAGGAACCCGTGACATCTACGCTTCGGACTATAACTATAGGCATTACGCTAAAGGTAACGCCTATAGTCGAGAGTAAGAAAAATATATTGCTTAATATAACCCTAATCTATTCTTCGCCGTCGAGCGCTCAGGGTATAAACGGGTTTCCGGCAGTCAACAATAAAAGTGTTACTACTGTAGTTTCTGTTAAAAATAATTCTACCTTAGTGATCGGCGGTATCTTATCCATGGAGAAGTCTCACGGTAATAACGGAATTCCGATTTTATCTCAAATACCTATCTTGGGTTATTTATTTTCTTCAAGGCAGAAGAGTGTTTCAAAAGAACAATTAATGGTGTTTATATCCCCTAAAATAATAAATTAAATGAAAGATAAAAAAGATAATAATGCCGGTGTGAAAAAAGGCGAGAGCAGGATGCCTTTTTTAGATCACTTTTCCGAACTCAGGAAGAGATTTGTATATGTATTTATTGCGCTTATTATTTGTACCGGCTTTTCATGGCATCTTTCCTATACCGCTATAAATTTCATTGAACTTCCGTTAAAAAAACCTACTTACGTTACCTATTTTTCCGGATACGCAAAGGCAATGATAAAAAAAGATATTCCGGAAGTTTATTATGCATTAGGTTTGAACAAAGCCCCTAAAAAATTCGTAAGGCATATTTTACACTATTCCAAACCCTTAGAGCCTTTTTTTATTCAAGTAACGGTGTCTCTGATTCTCGGGTTTATGATAGCGCTTCCGTTCATATTGTTTCATATATGGCAATTTTTAAAACCGGGCCTCTTAAAAAAGGAAAGAATTTACGTATTGCCGTTTATGCTCTTCGGCACAACGTTTTTTATTTTGGGAATGTCATTTATGATTTTATATATATGGCCCGCCGTTATTAATTTTTCTCTGAGTTATCAGAGCGCAGACCTATCACCGCTAATAAACCTGACTTCTTATATAGATTTTGCGCTAAGACTTTCCTTGATATTCGGCGTGATATTCGAACTGCCTCTGGTCTCCGCCCTTCTTTCTTTTGCAGGAATACTGAAGCCGGGATTTTTAAAGAAAAATAGGAAATATGCCCTTGTAATCAGCCTTATTATCGCCGCTTTTCATGCAGACATAGTAACGATGTTTTTCATAGCTGTTCCCCTGTACTCTATGTACGAGCTTAGTATCTTGATATCCTCGATTATATGGGGATTTAAAAAGAGAAAGAAGGATCGGGTCGACACTGCCAAGCCCTCCGCTTCTAAGGCATGACCTCACCTGTTCATGGAGAAAACGAATCCCTTTATGTTAGATTTAATATCCGGAAATGATTTTTTGCTCACCTTGATCGAAACATAGTCTATTACGAAAATCCTTTTCATAATATCTATATTTTTAATGAATGTTATAGACTTGTTAAAACCGCCTACTATTGAAATGTTTACCGGCAGTGCCGTTATATTTTTTTTATATTTAGTCGGTTTCCCAAAGATTATTTTTTCTATGATAAAATTATTCGCCGGTCGACTTACGGATATATCTTTGATAAAATCGGCAATCTCGAATGTTTTAGGGAGCATTACCTCCTCGTTTTTTAATTGCGATTTTAAATCTGAGATTTGGGTTTCAAGGTTTAAAAGGGCATTTTTTTCGTTTGAGAGGGAACCGGTCGTGTTTTTTAACCTATTCATTTCACCCTTTAATTTTAATATTGCGGCATTGTTGGATTTGAGATTTTTACCTATCTTATTGTAGAATATATCCTGATTTATAAGATATAAAAATACAAACATCATGAGTAGGACCACTACCGTTTTATTTGTTTTTAAGTATAAGTATATTTTTTTTAAATATTCTATTATTTTCATGGTTTCACTTATTTTTAGATAGGTCTAAAGCGCCCCTTAAATTGAAAGAATAAAATGTATTTCCCTCTACGATTTTTCGGTTTACGGCATTTAAACTGATTTTTACGAATAATCCGGTTTTTTTAAGCCGGTCTATATAAACAGATATGTCGTTCAAAGAAATGCTGTTTCCGTTTATCGCTACAGCGCCGTTTTGGAGGAGCAATTCGTTCATCCAGACGCCTTCGGGGGAAGCCTTGACCATATTGCCTATTTTTTCATTCCATGCCGTCCTGAGCCCTTTAAAGCTGTCTATGATTACAATCTTTTTTCGAATAGAGGTTAAAAGCGTTTTTCTTTTGTTTATCGCGGATTCAAGCGTCTCATTTAGCATATTTTTAGTTTTTATTAAGGATAATTGGCGGTTTAGTTGTAATACATAATTTCTTTTGTTGTTATTTTTAATAATGGACGCTATGTCTATCAAAAAAATAAATATTATATATGCAATAATCAAAGAAAGAACCGCAAGCCTTTTTCTGTTTTTTGCGATGAGTTCCTTATCCTTAGTCGATAATAAATTAATTCTTGTCTTTCCCCGCCTTTTATCTTTCATAAGATATTACCTGTTTATTATTATGCCGAATGTAGTCCACATTTCTCCCAAGGGCTTAAAAAATTCATAATCGCTTTCGATATCATGTCTTTTTGTAAGCTTTTTCGATAAATAAAACGGATATTTTTGGGATTTCAAGAGGTTTATCAGAGAGATGGAGTCGGTTTTTAGATTTACCGCCTCAGATATTTTTGCGCCAAGGTCTTTTTTGCCGAAAAAAATGCCCGTAAGGATAATTTCCTCTATTTGCGGCAGCGATTTTCCCGCAAAATAAAAATCTGCAGTTCTTTTTAATTCCTCGGCTATAAAATTTAAGGAGTCTCCGTATGACATATTTCTAAAATCCATCCCGTCTATCGTTCTCTCCAAATTTATCGTATCGTTAAAAAATATGACGATTTTTACGGTTTTATATCCTATGTCGCAGAACAAAAGGTGGGTAATATTATTATTGCTTAAATATCTTATGCCGTTGTAAATAGAAACGGTCTTGCACTCAATGGATCTGATTCTTATGCCTGCCGCAGTAAATATTTTAGTAAAATTATTTATATCTTCTTCATTTACGGCAAATGCCGTTATATTGAGAACAGAGTTGCCGGTTTCATCCGTTTTTCCGGAGTAAATATAATCAAATATGCTTTGAGACAAAGGAAACGGGAGAAGTTTTTTTAATTCGTATTTTATGGCAATCTTGAGGTCGGAAGGCGGCATATCCGGTAAGGTAAAATTGAAGCTGCGGATCATGTTCCCGTCAATAGACGTCAGCACGTTTTTTTTACTTATTCCGTTTTCGTTAATGATTTTCTTGAGGTTGACGGATACCGAATCGGCATCGCGGTAATCTATTTCCGATATAGTTGTATTTATGAAGTTATTTAAAAAATAGCCGTTTCTTTTTTTATAAACCTCTAATATTTTAAACTGATTATAATCTATTTCTATTGCGGTATAAATTTTCATATCACAGGAAGTTATATAAAATTCAGTATTTTTATATACCCGTTAAAAAATTCAAATATAATGCCGTCAACAGCCACCTTATTTGCCGAAACCTTATTGCAGTCATTAAATCCCAAAATATTTTCGGTCGATTTGTGCTTGTTAAACATCATTGCCTTGTGTTTCATGGCATTATCCTTATAAGATTCTTTAATATTAAGCGTAAAATAGCAATTGGAAAAGTTGTTTTTTTTTGATTTCCTGTTTTTAAATTCCCGTCTGTTTATATCTAAAAGAGTGATGTTTCTAATTAAGAATTTGGGTTGTTCGTTGAGCGGTCCGTAAGGAGACATCGATTTTATCATGTGTGAGAGTTTATTATCGGAGAGCAGCCGCAGGGTTATTTCTTCGTCGTAGTCCGCCTTAGACGGTATGCTATAGGGTACACAACTCTTTTTATCGTTTATGTCGGAAGAATTTGAAGGACGGTCTTTTTTGACGGCGGCGACAAAGCAATGCAGGCTTTCGCCCTTTTCCAAAGTCAATCCGCAAGCCATTTTGTGCCCGCCGAATTTTAAAAAGAAACGCTCGTAATTTTTAAGCAAGGCATAAATATCTATATTTCCGCAGGACCTTGCAGAGCCGATATAAACCGAGTCTTTATACCCGGTAAGAAGCAGAACCGGTCTTTGCAGGTATTCGGCTAATTTTGACGAAACTATTCCTATGACTCCGGGGTGCCATGATGTGCCTTCCAAGACAAGAAGCTGTCCGGTTTTTTCCTCGTTCTCTTTTCCGGATAACATAGTCAGCGTTTCGTTGAAGCAGTTATCTTCAAGCACGTGTCTCTTTTTATTAAACGATTCTAATTCTTGTGCAAGGTCATAGGCGACTTCAGGGTCTCTTTGAGTCAAAAGCTCGACCGCGACCTTGGGGTCTCCCACCCTTCCGGCGGCATTAATTTTCGGGGTTATTTTCCATGCTACGTCGGATTCATTTATATTGTCGAAATAGATCCCGCAGATTCTTTTCAGTTCTTTTATCCCCGGCCTGTCGCTGCCGTTAAGTATTTTTAGTCCATAATAGGTGAGTGTTCTATTGTCTCCGTACATCGGAACTATGTCGGCTATAATGCCGAGACACACGATGTCCAAGTAGTCTTTAAGGTTTGGATAGGAGGTCAATAAACCTTCTTTTACCAGATGCTTTCTTAAAGCAATACCGAGATTAAACGCTATGCCTACTCCGGGTAAAAACTTAAACGGAAATTTATCGCCCTTACGTTTGGGATTCAGCACGGCGACACTTTCCGGCAAAATTTCTTTTCCCTCGCTAATGGGGACCTCATGGTGGTCGCATATTATTACGTCGATATTCTTAGAATTGGCGTAGAGAACCTCCCTTGTATCCGTTATTCCTAAATCTACCGTTATTAGTAAGGATAAAGACTTATCGGTGTTTTTTTTTATGGAATCGCAAATTTCATCTATGGGTTCCGTACTTAGTCCGTAGCCGTCCTTTATCCTATCCGGCAATTTAAAGAAAATAGAGCGGTCATATTTATCCGGACTTATAAGTTTTTTTAATTCCCTCAGAAAGGAGACAAGGAAAGATGTGGCGGTTATGCCGTCTACGTCATAATCTCCATAAATACAGACGGCTTCGTCTTCTAAAATTGCCTTGGTTATACGGATGACCGCCTTATCCATATCCATTATAAGGAAGGGGTCGTTTAAAAATTTTAAGGACGGATTTATGTAATTGTCTATAAAACAGGACAAAAAACTATCCGCATGACCGTAAACCGGGTGATTTTTACTAAATATATCGGAGAAGAACGGATCAAAATCCAATTGAGAGACGATTCGTTTAAGAATTAAAGATGCGGCAGTATTATTGTCGAGAGACGAAAATAAACACCCTTTTAAGTATTCATAAACATATTCTTTTTCCATATCTTGATTGATAATTCATATTTACCGCGCACATAATTTATTATTGCGCTAAGAATAATGCTTCTCATTTAAAATGACCATTACGGGACTTGCAATAAAGATCGATGAATAAGTTCCTATTAAAATGCCGCATAACAATATAAAGGCGAAATTATGCAGAACTATGCCTCCGAGAAAAAACAGGGACAAAACCGCAAGTACCACGGTAAGGGATGTAACCACGGTTCTTGTCAGAACTTCGTTTATGCTTTCGTTGACGAGATTTGTCAGGTCGATTTGTTTCTTCTTTTCGGGCTCTATTTTTTTTAAGTTTTCCCTGATTCTATCAAAAACAACGACCTTATCGGTAAGGGAGTATCCGGCAACGGTTAAAATGGCGGTAATGACTAAAAGCGTTATCTCTTTTTGAAAAATAAAAATAAAACCGAGCAGGACAAGCACGTCATGGGTAAGACCTATTGCAGCGGCAAGGCCGAACCTGAATTCGAACCTCCACGTAATATACAATATTATTGCTATAATGGCTATAATGACTGCAACGACGGCATCTTCGGAGAGACTTTTGCCGACGGACGGCCCTATCATTTCACTATTTATTACCTCCGGCGGATTCTTTTTATAGGCTTCCTTAATAGTTTTTTTGATTCTTGCCGTATATTTATTTAAGTCTTTTGCAACCGCTTTTGTCTGTAATATAATGTTGTTTTTACCCCTTATTTTAACTATTTTCAGGTCTTTAAAACCTGCGGGCAGAAGCGCTTTTCTTACGGAAGCCGTAGATATTTTATGTTTAAAGGCAAGCTCCATGGAAAGCCCGCCCGTAAAATCTATTCCTATTCGAGCCGTACCGATTATCATCGTGATGAGTTCTATCAAGCCGAATATTACGAAAATAGCCGATAAAACGAATGAATACTTCTTTTTTCCAATAAAATTATAATGAGTATCTTTAATAAATTCCACTCGACCGACTCCAGAATATATGAATTTTAGTTAATATGTTGTTATATGCTCAATTTATGAAGTTTCTTTTTGTTAGATATAATATCGAAAATTACCTTCGTTCCAACTAAAGATGTAAATAAATTTATCATAATGCCGAGAGATAAAGTTACGGCAAAACCCTTTATCGGACCTGCTCCGAAATAAAAGAGAACCGCTGCTGTAATAAGCGCCGTGACGTGAGAGTCCAAAATAGTAAAAAATGCTTTGTTGTATCCGTTTTCTATAGCGATAACGATAGGCTTATCTTCTCTGAGTTCTTCTCTTATCCTTTCAAAGATAAGAACATTGGCATCAACCGACATTCCTATGGTTAAAATGATACCTGCAATACCCGGAAGCGTCAAAGTCGCTCCGAAAAGGGAAAGCGCCGCAATAAGAAACAGCACGTTTTCCAATAAGGCGAAATCGGCGATTAAGCCGGACAATCTATAATAAAATATCATAAATCCTATAACAAGTATAGTTCCTATTATGGATGCAAGTATGCCGTCGTGTATTGAATCCGTTCCAAGCGTCGGTCCTACCGTATTATTCTGTATTATTTTCACCGGTGCGGGCAAAGCCCCGGACCTAAGGGCAATTGCAAGATCATTTGCCTGCGCCATGGTAAATCTTCCGGAGATAGAGGCATTTCCACCCAATATGGGTTCTTCTATTACCGGTGCGGAAATCACGTTGCCGTCAAGGATAATGGCAAGCCTTTTACCCGTAAATCTGGTCGTGATATCTGCAAATTGCTTTGTCCCTTCGGAGTTAAGGGAAACGCTCACGGTGGGCTGATTATAACGATTGATTTGAACGCTTGCGCTTGAAATATCAGCTCCGCTCATTAAGATCGGCTTCTCGATAAGATAAGGCCTTTTTGTCGTTTTATGAGTGTATTTATCGTATGAAACATGATAAAGAATCGCATCGCCCCCCGGGACTTTTCCCTTAATCGCCTTTAAGATATCGTGTTTATCGTCTACGAGTTTAAAGGTCAGCCTGGCGGTTTTTCCGATAAGTTTTATTGCCTGTTTGACGTCTTTCACCCCAGGCATTTCTATGACTATCAGATTCTTTCCCTGCCTCGCTATTTTTGGAGAAATAAGCCCGAACTGGTCTATCCTGTTTCTCATGACCTCTACCGCCCCGTTGACGGCTTCCTCTTTATATTTTGCGGCTTCAGCCGGTATAAAGTTAATCTTATTTCCGGAGAGCCGCAAATAAGAATGATGATTTTTTATGTAATTTTTAAGGGTGCTGACGGCCGGTGTATTTTTCAAAAAGCTCTTGCTCAAAATTATACTGTTGTTCTCTAATTTTAAATATTTTTCGTTTCCTATATCTTTGCTCTTCAAGAATGATTTAATATCGGAATAATCGCTGTAAAATTTTTCTTTTATAGCCTTGTTTACTTCAACTCTTTCTACAAGATAAACACCCCCTTGAAGATCCAGCCCGAGGTGCATCTGCGCATTGCCGATGACGGACTTCCACCAGCCCGGTGTGTTTGGATATATTGATGGGATAATCGAAAAAAAGGATATTACTATTAAAGTAAGTATCAATATTACGCGGGTTTTAACTGGTTTCATCAAGTTTTACCATTAAGTTAAAATATTTTTAGAGAATATAACATACCGGTGCCAAAAATTTCACTGTTTTTCGTATTTATTGTTTCGATGTTTTTGTCGCAATAGTATTTTTAGTAATCTTGATCTTAACGTCCTTTGCTATTTCTAAGGTGAAAACTTGGTCGGCTATGCCGGTTATAACACCGAACATGCCGCCGTTAGTGAGGACTTCATCGCCTACCTTTAATGTTCCTATCATTTTTTTGTGGTCTTTCGTCCTTTTTTGTTGAGGCAGGATTACCAAAAGGTAAAAGATGACCACGATAGCTATTAGCGGCGCAAAACTTATCAGCGTTCCCTCGAAGCCCCCGCCGTGTCCGGACGATGATGCGGCAAAAGCGCTTTTGACGGTAAACTGATTGGTTAAATTTAATAATCCCGATAAGATTTTCATACTAACTCCTTTTTATTAATTTTAATTTATGAATTTTAATTAAATATATTATATTTATAATTGAAATAAAGTCAAAGTAAAGATTAATATTTTTTGTAATAATTTTGCAAAAAATCATGAAAACTGCCGTCTAATATAGATTGCCTTATCAGTAAAAGAAAATTTTGATAAAAATGTAAATTGTGGATAGTTAAAAGTCTCTGCGAAAATATCTCTTTTGTCATAAATGCATGCCTTACGTATGCGGCGCTAAAATTCTTACAGCAAAAACAGTCGCATTTCGAATCTACGGGTAATGTGCGGGTTTTATAAGAAGAATTTTTTATATTAACCGTTCCGTCCGACGTAAAAATAAAGCCGTTCCTTGCGTTTCTCGTGGGCATCACGCAATCAAACATATCAACGCCCATAGATACTGCGTTTATTATGTCGGCAGGCGTTCCGACGCCCATAAGATACCTCGGTTTGTTTTTCGGCAGGTTAGACACGGAAACATTTAACATTCTAAACATCGTCTCCTTAGATTCTCCCACCGCTAATCCGCCGACGGCATAGCCGTCCGCATCCAATTCGGACATTATCTCGGCAGATTTTTTCCTTAAATCCTCGAAAAAATTGCCCTGTGATATAAGAAAAAGAAGATTATTCGATTTTTTTGCCGAAATCGACCTCTTTGCCCAGTTTATGGTAGTGTTTAAATCCCTTTCCGCCGTTTCTTTAGAGGCATCGTGTCCGGAAAAAACGTCTAATTGCATCATAATATCCGAGTCCAGCGTTTCTTGTATTTCTATTACGCGTTCCGGAGTAAAAAAGTGTGTTTCTCCGTCTATGTGAGACATGAATGAAACGCCGTCCCCACTTATTTTTGCCAGTTTTGCAAGGCTGAATATTTGAAATCCACCCGAATCCGTTAAAACGGCGCCTTTATATTTTGTAAAGTTTCTCAGAGAGCCGAATTTTTTTATAACGTCGATGCCCGGTCTTAAAAAAAGATGATAGGTATTGGACAGCATAATCTTAAAACCCTCATCGTATATTTCGGACGGAGATAAAGATTTTACCGTACCTATCGTTCCGACCGGCATAAAAACGGGGGTTTCTATTATTCCGTTTTTAGTAAAAAGCTCACCGATCCTCGCGCTCGTGCGTTCGTCTCTCTTAATTATTTTAAACATAAATTATATGTTATATAGATACATGGCATCGCCGTAACTAAAAAGCGAGTAGTCATTTCTCATGGCTTCTTCGTAAACGGCTTTTGTTCTTTCTATTCCTATCAAGGCACAAATCATTATAAAAAGAGACGATTTGGGTTGATGAAAATTTGTAACGAGACTTTTTGTTATTTTAAATTTATAACCCGGATAAATATACAGAGACGTCTCTACGCCGTTTTTCCCGATTATCCCGCCCCCGTCGGTAGCTGAAGACTCTAAGCACCTGACGGTAGACGTTCCGATGATCATGATATTATTTTCAGCCTTTATTCCTTTGTTGATAATATCCGCCGTTTCTTTGGAGACGGAATATGTTTCTTTGTGGATTTCATGTTTCGTTATATCTTCCGTTCTTACGGGAAGAAACGTCCCCAACCCTATATTTAGGGATACAGTGGTGAAAATCCCGCCCTTGGCTTTAATTTTACTTATCATATCGTCGGTGAAGTGAAGCCCTGCAGTGGGTGCCGCAACGGAAAAACCGCATGAATCGTCTGCATAAACGGTCTGATAATATCCGTCGTCCAAAGCGTCGGGGCTGCGTTTAAGGTAAGGCGGAAGAGGTATTTGCGCGCATTTATCGAATATGTAATCGTAATCACCCCTGCTTTTTATTGCAATTTCATAATTTCCCTTCCCCAAGTTTCGCAACGCCGTGATCTTAATCCCCGGCTTATCTTTGGATATGCTATCGGAATTAAAGCCCGTTTCGAGAATGTCGATCTCTTCGTTTTCCTTAATAGTTTTATGGGATTTCAGAAGGGCGTTTAATTTTAGCGGAAAAGTAATATTTACGGGAAATTCCGTAATAAATACCTCGACCCTGCCGCCTGAAAATCTTTTGCCGAATATTCTTGCTTTTTTAACAAATGAATTATTAACTGCTACAATATCATTTTTATTGATATAATCCGTTATTTCAAAAAATCTTTTATGCTCTATTTTAAAATTTTTTACATCCAAGACGAGCAGCTTTGCTTCGTCGCGGTTATTTACGGGGTATTTAGCAATCTTTTCGCTGTCGAATCCGTAATCAAATAAATCTATGTTCATATGGGACTGTCATTATGTTATTATATTAAATACGGTATGCGTTGCTACATTGCCGCATACATATATCTTTGTTAAAATTTTCATTATAACATATTCTGAGAAAAAAATAAATAGGTTTCTAAATTTTAAATTAATTTATCGGGTTATTATGGGTATTTTTATAACGCTTGAGGGTATCGACGGTTCAGGTAAGACCACGGCATTAAAGCTGCTTTGCAGCGATTTGGCCAAGGACGGATATAGGGTCCTTCAGACAAAGGAACCTACTGAAACATTGCTAGGAAAATTTATAAGAAATACGGTTCTCGGTACGGGAGGCGATGCTTCTTTTATGAAATCAATGGATATAAAAACATCTGCGTTAGCCGCACTATTTCTTTTCTCCGCCGATAGAACCGCACACGTAGATGAAATTATCGCAAAGTTGGACAGTTTTGATATTATAATATGCGACAGGTTTATAGATTCGACTTATGCTTATCAAACTGCCAACTCGGATGATGCCGAAGGTACTCGCGATTTAAAGGAGTTTATACTTACGATAAACGAGTTTATTCTCAATCGAAGAAGCTTCAATATTGCCAGGACTTATCTTCTTGACTTAGAGCCGAAAGTCGCGCTAAGCAGATTGAGCGGAAGGGTTCATGGGTTTGACGGTTTCGACGGCAGGTCACCGGATTTTTTTAATGCCGTGAGGGAAGGTTATCTGTACCTATCTGTAAGGCATAAAGATAGAATCAAAATTATAGATGCTTCCGGTCCCTCTGAGAATATAGTAATGGAAATCCTGAAGGATTTAAAGGGATTGGTTGACGAAAAAATAGCGTCGACTAACGAATAAAAATACGTATGGGTAACGAACGTAAAATTTGCGATTACAATATTTTAAATGTCACGGGGCATGAAAAGCCCGTAGAATTTTTGAAGAATTCGTTTCACAGAGGTAGGATGCCGTCAGGACTTCTGTTTCACGGACGGCATAATATAGGAAAAAGATTTGTTGCTACGGCATTTGCGGCTTCGGTTTTATGTGAAGACTATGCGCTTTATGAACGTCGGAGCGATGCAGCATTCTCAAGCTCGGACGACCATGCGGATGCTGTAGGAGGAGGACTGAATTTTTGCGGAAAATGTCCGTCGTGCATCGGCGTATTAAACGGTACGAGTCAAAATCTTATGCTCGTAGAGCCGTCCGGAAGCTCAATAAAAATAGATAATATTCATAAAATAGGTTCGTTTTTAAGTTTAACGCCGTACTATCAGGGATATAGGTTTATCATTATAGACGAAGCATCGACAATGACCACCGCCGCCGCTAATGCCCT
>ENA-ORDP01001539-ORDP01001539.1-marine-sediment-metagenome-genome-assembly--contig:-NODE-1539-length-12438-cov-2.704110_pt1 | contig 12438 bp, 13 predicted proteins | sample MGYA00248627_ERZ508539 | MGnify/ENA primary metagenome ERZ508539 (study PRJEB26208, sample SAMN05571518) | marine sediment metagenome | biome: deep sea; feature: Hydrothermal vent; material...
GCGAAAGCACCTTTTCAAACCCGAGATCAACCTCTCCTTGGGCCAGAAATACATCAAAATCCTACTCAAGAACGAAAAAATTTCGGGCGACCTGTTCATGATGACGACCGCGTGGAACGGCGGCCCGGGCAACCTCCGTAAATGGCGGCGCAAAACGAATTTTATGAACGATCCGCTGTTTTTCATCGAAAGCATCCCATCGCGTGAAACCCGCATCTTCATCGAACGGGTAATGACCAACTTCTGGATTTACCGGGACCGGTTGGATCAGAACACGCCCTCTTTGGACGCTATTGCCGCCGGGGACTGGCCGGTCTATACAGCCCTTGACCGGAACACTCGCATGGTGGCGCAAAATGGCGAAGATCGAAGGTGACCGAACATTCCTGCCCGTTAACATCGCGGTCCTGACCGTTTCGGATTCGCGGACCTTTGAAACGGACACCTCGGGGCGGACCCTGGCCGAAATGATCGAAAGAGACGGGCACCGTCTGGCGGCGCGGGAAATCGTCACTGACGACGCCGACCTCATCGCCGCTAAATTGAAGGAATGGGTCGCCGACCCGGCCATCGATGCGGTTATCGCCACCGGAGGGACCGGCATCACGGGGCGCGACGTCACCCCGGAAGCCTTTGCGATCGTCGTCGAAAAGGAAATCCCCGGCTTCGGCGAATTGTTCCGCCAGATCAGCTACCAGAAAATCAAGACATCGACCATGCAATCGCGCGCCACCGCCGGGATCGCCAACGGAACCTATCTTTTCGCCATTCCCGGATCGACGGGGGCATGCAAGGATGCCTGGAACGATATCCTGGTTCACCAGCTGGACGCCCGGCACAAGCCGTGCAACCTGGTCGAACTGATGCCGCGCCTTAAAGAGCACCTGGCTTAGTTTTTTTTCGCCACCGCGCGTAAGCTCCCCCGTCGTCCACGTCTTCCAGGATTTCCACGAAGCCGACCTTGAGCCCTTCACAATTTCTCAAGGTGTCGGCAAGGGCGTGTTCACTCGACCAGCGGACGCCCGCGAATAAATCGGGAACCCGGGGGCTGCGCTTGACCCCGACCAGCCAATACCCGCCATCCGGGGACGGTCCGAAAACCACGTCGTGGGACCCCAAGGCGGCGAAAGCCCCTTCGATATGCCGGGGCCTGATGCCGGGAACGTCGGTGCCGATGATAACCACCGGGCCGGGCGGAAGCAGGGACAAGGGCTTGGCCATACGCTTTCCCAGGTCTCCCGGCCCTTGGCCAAGGCGTTTCCACCCATCGCGGCGCTCGGCAGGCCAAATCCGGTTTCTATGGATGTCCCGGTCCGGGGTCAGCGAAAGCCAGCACCGCCAGCGGCCGGTTCCGCCCAGCCTGCAAAGAACGCCGCCCAAAGTTTGCCGGTAAAAGGCCCAGGCGCGAACCGGCCCAATATCCGCGCTCAAGCGTCCTTTCACCGCGCCTAAGCGCGGCGTCTTGGCGAAAACGACAAGATGCCTCCCCCTGCTCACCGGTAAAATCTTTCGATCAGGCGGGGGGGAACTTTCAGAAAATAAAGCCCCAGGCAAACCAGATTGCCGAGCGGGCGGAGCCAGTATCCGCCTTTTCGGTAGCGTACAGGAGACGTCAGCGCCTCGGCGTCGAGAACGTCGAGGCGAGCGGCCCCGATGCGCCGGATCATATCCACGTCTTCCATCAGGGGCAGGGGCTTAAAACCGCCGAGGGCGTCGTAAAATGGGCGCGAGATCAATAATCCCTGGTCGCCGTAGGGCAAGCCCAGAACCTTTGTCCGCCAGGCGACCAGACGCTCGATCCGTCTCGCTTGCGGAGCCCCATCGTCGAGCCTGAAGCGAAAAACGGCGGCGCGGTTTATATTTCCCGGATTGGCGGTAAAGGCGCTCACGGCTTCGGCCCAGCCCGGCGATAAAATCGTGTCGCCATGCAGAAACAACAACCAATCCCCCTGGACCGCCCTCGCTCCCGCCGCCAATTGGGTTCCCCGGCCGCGCTCGGCGTCGATGACCGTGGCCCCGAAACGCCGGGCGATGTCACGGGTTGCGTCAACGGACCCGCCGTCGGCGACGACCACGCCGGGGGGAAGGACGGCAAGCGTCCTTCCCAGATTCCCTTCACAATTCAGGGCCGGTATGACGATGGCGAGGGCGGCACGATCCGTTAGCATATTTCTATACTACGAAATCTGCCGCCGTTTCTCCACTTGTTGGAATTGGGTCGGCTTTAGAACGTCACCCTGGCGCCGAGCCAACCGGCCGTGATGTCTTGGTAATTTTTCCCGGTGCGGTCGAGCGAGAAGTTACGGAAAGCGGCGTACAGTTCGGTCCCGTAGGCATCCATGTTTTGAACCACTTGGACGCCGTAGGACCTGGCTTCGTCGTTGTTTTGGGCCAGATCGTTCACGGAATGATAATCGACGGAAAAGGCGGTTTCCCCCATGCCGAAGATTTCCATGCGATAGCCCAGCTTGCCATACCATAAAAACGGATTGTCGCTGTTCGCGGTTTCGTTTTCCTGACCGGCGAGGGCGAGGGTGACGTTGAACCCGTTGGCGAACGCCGCGGAAGCCGAAGCGCCGTATTGCCCCCCGTTGCTGCTTGTGGACGCGGTGTTGGCGTAACCGGCGGCGGCGGCGACATCCACCCCTTCGACGTTGGCTTCGTAGCTAAGCTTGGCATCGAGGTTGCCCCCTTCTTGCGTGCTTGCCGATAAGGTGAACCCCTGGAAAGAAGGCGTATCGTAACGAACGCGGTCGGCGCGTTCCAACCCGCTTAAGGAAGAAAATACATCGGATATGGCCGGGCCGGGGGTGACGGTTCCCGCCGTGGTGCCGCCCTTTTCGCCATCCTGGAGGAAGGTAAAGCCGTCAACAGGATAAAGAGCGATGCCACTGGCGACATCCGTGCCCGAAAGGTCGGTCTCGGTAATACCATCGGACGCGGAGTCGCCGTTGCCGATGGAAAGCATGCCGTAGCGGCCTTCGAAATAAATTTCCGCCGCCCGGTGATCGATGGTTCCGGGGTTTTGGCTGGCGTTGGAGTTGGCCTGATTGGTATCGGCGGAATTGTTGGGGTTGAGGCCAAGTTCAAGGGTGGCGCCAATGGTGAGGTCTTTGCTTTTTGCCTCGCCGGTTAGGATAAATCGGGACACCGAGGCATTGTTGTCCACGTGGCGAACGTAAGTGTTGTCGCCGTCGTCGGTGAACGTCACGACCCTGTTGACCTGTCCGGAAACCTTAAAGGTTTTCTCGACCTCGGCCCCCTGGACCGGAAGAGTGCTAAGAACGCCCAAGCTCGTTACGGCAAACCCGATAATGCCAATTTGGGATTTTTTCATGACCTAATCCTTATCGTTTCCATCCCCGCCGTCTTCAGGCGGGGCGGTTTAATTATTTAGCCGTATTCGGGTCAACCGCCACCTTGGGGCACACCCTCAAACGCTTTGTGATGCTGAAAATTTGTCAGTTAATCCCGCCGCACACCATGTGACAAAACGCCGCACCCCCAAAACCCTGCGGTTTCCGATTATTGTGGTGATCGTTTCGCAAGTATACGTTGCAAGGTGCGGCGATGCAAATTTAACCGGCGGGCCGTCTCGGAAAGATTCCGGTCGCAAAGTTCATAAACCCGCTGGATATGTTCCCAGCGAACCCGGGCCGCCGACATGGGGTCGCGGGGCGGGGGCGGCTTTGGCTTTCCGGCGGCCAATAGGGCGGCAACGATATCGTCGACATCGGCGGGCTTGGCCAGATAGTCGACGGCCCCGCTCTTGATCGCCGTGATCGCCGTGGCGATATTGCCGTAGCCCGTGAGGACGATGATACGCATATCCGCACGCCGTTCGCGCAAGGCCGGTACGATGTCGAGGCCGTAGCCGTCTTCGAGACGAAGGTCGACGATGGCGAACGCCGGGGGTAAACGGTCGACGGCCGCCAGGGCCGCGGTTACGGTCGTCGCCGTCGAAACATCAAACCCCCGGCTTTCCATGGCCCGGGCCAGCCGGTGCAGGAACGGATGGTCGTCGTCAACGATGAGAAGGCTGCGTTGCCCGGAAATAAGAGCCGCCTCGAGGGTTTCGTCCTCGTTCATCGCAGGCTCATTTCATCGCCATCGCCGTCCACGCCATCGGGGCAGTCGGGGAACAGGCGGCGCGGCCAGGCGATTGCGACCCTGGCGCCACCGTCTTTCCGGTTGCCGAACCATATTTCGGCCCCGGTTCTCTCCAGGAGCGTCTTGGCTATAAACACCCCGAGCCCCATCCCCCCGGCGTCGCGCCGGGTCGAGACATAGGGCTCACCGAGGGATCCGAGAATCTCGCGGGAGAACCCCGGACCATCGTCGGTAATTTCGACGACGACGTCCCGTTCACACCAGTCGGCCTTGATCGAAACCCGGCTGCGGGCAAAATCCATGGCGTTCTCGATGATATTCTTGAGGCCATGGGTGATTTCGAAACTGTGCGATACAACGGGTTGGGCCGAGGTTTTCTTCCCGGCCCTTGCGGATTCCCCGGCCAGGCCGGGGGCATGTTCGATCATAACCTCGATACCTTCGCGCCGTGGCGAGCGCGCCGACATTTCGATTAAGTTCATAAAAGGCAGGCGGTGGAGCGACGGACTGGCGCCGTCGGCCGAGTACAAGGTCAACCGGGCGAGGATTTTCCGGCAACGTTCCGACTGGCTGAGCAGGAGTTCCACATCTTTGGCGTTCGGGCAGTCGGGAGGGAATTCACGACCCAATTCCTTGGCGACAAGGGCGATGGTGCCGAGCGGCGTTCCCAGTTCGTGGGCGGCGGCAGCGGCCAATCCCCCAACCTCGGAAAGCCGCCGTTCCCGCGCCAAGGCCATTTGGGTCTCCATCAAGGCGGTGGTCATGCGCCGCCTCTCCTCGGCCACGCGCATGACGTTCGCCGAGAAGAAAATCATCGCGACAACGAGGGAACTCCAAATGCCGTAGACATAAAAATGAGGAATCGGATGCTGACCGTACGGCACCGGAAGAGGCCGGTGGAAAAAGACCAGAACCGAGGAGAAGATCAGGACAACCACGATCAACCTGACGGTCGTTTCGATACTCAAAACCGCGGCCGAGATGATGGCCGCTGCGATAATCAGGAACGAGAACGGGTTGTGCAATCCCCCCGTTAGAAACAGGAGAACCGAGAGTTGCAGGGCGTCGTAAAAAAGATGGAGCCCGGCCTCGGTATCGCTGAGTTGTTTCGAAACGGGATAGCGCAGCCAGAGAAAAAGATTAAACAGAACCGAAACGCCCACCGTGACCAAAGTGAGAACGAAGGGAAAGGGGTATTGCAAGACGTAGTTAACGACCAGAATAGTGATGGTTTGGCCGCCAATGGCGATCCACCGCATGAGCACCAGGGTCCGCAGGCGAATTCGGGCGCCGTTGGCCCTAAATGTCGGGTTGGAGGAAAATTGAGGGAAATTGGTCACGTGTATCTTCTTTCCTGACGCCTTGAGGAAGCGGTAAACAAGCCTATCCCCATTGCGCTTGCCCAAGCAAGACGGCATAAACTTATCCCATGCCGGATTTTAAGTTCGAGGATAAGGCGGGCGGCGTCATCGCCGGGGTGGACGAAGCCGGGCGCGGTCCCTGGGCCGGACCGGTCGTCGCCGGGGCCGTTGTTCTTGAACGGGATACGCTGCCGGCCACGTTGCGAAACGGATTGGACGATTCGAAGAAATTAAAAGCCGCGCGACGCCGGGAACTTTTCGAGGTTCTTTCAAACGAGGCCCGCATCGCCGTCGGCATCGCCACCGTCGCCGAAATCGACGCCTTGAATATCCTGCAAGCGACCCTGTTGGCCATGAGCCGCGCCGTCGATGGGCTCGCCATCACCCCGGATATGGCCCTTATCGACGGCAATCGAGCGCCGCCATTGCCCTGCCCGGCGAACTGCATCGTCAAGGGCGACGGCCTGTCCCTGTCCATCGCCGCGGCCTCGGTCGTGGCCAAAGTAACGCGCGATGCGATCATGGCCGATCTGGCGCACCAACACCCCGGATACGGCTGGGAACGGAACGCCGGCTACGGCACCAAGGAACACCAAGACGCCCTCGCCCGGCTTGGCGTGACCCGTCATCACCGGAAAAGTTTTAAACCTATTATCAAGATATTGGGTGGAAGCCCTTTATGATCCCCATATGTTGGTTATTAAAATTAACCATAACCCCTTGATTCCATTTACTTCTTGACGCCGACTCACCGATGAATCATTTTGCCGTTCATGTCTGGGAAACAAAAAAATCACCTCAATCGGGTTCTCGTTGGCGACTGCATCGAGCTAATGCGGGCCCTGCCCGAGGCCTCGGTGGATATGGTCTTCGCCGATCCGCCCTATAACCTGCAACTGGACGGCGACCTGCACCGCCCCAACAATTCCCGCGTCGAGGGCGTCGATCAGGACTGGGACCGCTTCGACGGATTTGCCGCCTATGACGCGTTTACCCGCGATTGGCTGGAAGCGGCGCGCCATGTTCTAAAGCCAAACGGAACCCTTTGGGTGATCGGCAGCTATCACAACATCTTCCGCGTCGGCAACCAGCTTCAGGACTTGGGCTTTTGGATCCTCAATGACGTGGTTTGGCGCAAGACCAATCCCATGCCCAATTTCCGCGGGCGGCGTTTCACCAACGCCCATGAAACGCTGATCTGGTGTTCGCGCGACAAGGGCTCGCGCTATCGCTTCAATTACGAGGCCATGAAAAACCTCAACGACGACCTGCAAATGCGTTCGGACTGGCTTCTGCCCATCTGCACCGGCAGGGAACGCCTGAAGCGGGACGGACGCAAGGCCCATCCAACACAAAAACCGGAATCCCTTTTGCACCGCGTCGTTCTTTCTTCGACCGAGATCGGCGACGTGGTCCTCGATCCCTTTTTTGGAACGGGGACTACCGGGGCGGTGGCGAAAAGGCTCGGGCGAAACTATATCGGCCTGGAGCGGGACAAAACCTATGCCGGGATCGCCGAGGAAAGGCTCAAGAAAGTGCGGGTGATCGACGACCTTTCCCTGCTCACCACCCCGGCCAAAAGAAGCCAGCCACGCATCCCGTTTGGATGGCTTGTGGAACGCGGCCTTCTTTCCCCGGGAACGGTTCTTTCCGACCAGCGCCGCCGCCACACCGCCCGGGTGCGGGCCGACGGCACCCTATCGACCGGCTCGATCCGGGGCTCCATCCATCAGGTCGGCGCAGAGGTCCAAAAGGCGCCCGCGTGTAACGGCTGGCAATTCTGGTGCATGGAGGTCAAGGGGACCTTGGTGCCCATCGACGTGCTGCGCCAGAAACTACGGAACGAATTGCACTGAATTTTTAGCGTCCGCCCATCCGGTTTTCGACGGGAATGTATCCCGAATAACCTTGACGCCGTTCGTATCCTTGAAAAGAAAATTGGCCTTGGCGCCGTTCCGGGCCGTTCATATTGGAATGGTTCCGCCTGTCATGATCCTTCAACGCGATCTTGCGGCGGCGGCGGTCTGGCCCGAAGAAATTCCTGGTGCGGACAAAAATACGGCTTTTCTCGATAACCGAACGAATTCGGGAATAAATCAGCTTCGGAGAAATGGGTTTGGCGAGAAATTCCGTCATCCCGGCGTCCCGCGCGGTCAGGATATCGTTTAATCCGGTATGGGCGGAAATTACGATAAACGGCACATAAGGATCGGGGCTGTCTTCATGGCGTCGCACCATATGCAGCAGCCTGATCCCATCGAGGCTGGGCGACCAGTCGGAAAGGATAAGGTCGGGGGCCGTTTCCAGGAAGGTCTCAAACCCCGCGTCCGGACCGGCCGCCTCCAAAATCCGGGTGACGCCAAGTTCCCGCAACACGTCCCGCATGACGTGGCGCATATGGGCGTGTTTTTCGACGATCTGTACTTTCAGATTGCGAAGATTGTATCCGGCCATGTCAGATTTCCCCGGATCAAGGATGACCCTAATGGATATTACATGGCGATGGATTCTAAAATTTCAACACGCTTGCAATCGTTATCGGGTCGGAATCGGTTTTTCGCCGGAATAGTCGTAAAAGCCACGGCCCGCCTTGCTGCCGAGCCAGCCCGCCTCGACGTATTTCACAAGCAACGGGCACGGCCGGTATTTGGTGTCGGCCAAACCTTCGTGAAGAACGTTCATGACGGCGAGACAAACGTCCAAGCCGATAAAGTCAGCCAGTTCCAGGGGCCCCATGGGATGGTGGGTTCCCAGTTTCATGGCCGTGTCGATGGCTTCGACGGAGCCAACGCCTTCATATAAGGTATAGACGGCTTCGTTAATCATCGGCAGTAAAATCCGGTTGACGATAAAGGCCGGAAAATCCTCGGCGTTGACCGGCTTCTTGCCTAAGGTTTCGGTTAATTCGCGGATGATTTTGAAGGTATATTCATCGGTGGCGATGCCCCGGATCAGTTCGACCAATTCCATAACCGGAACAGGGTTCATGAAATGCATGCCGAGAAATTTTCCGGGGCGGTCGGTCTGGGCGGCGAGACGGGTGACCGAAATAGACGACGTGTTGGTGGCGATGATGGCTTCGGGTTTAAGCACCGGACAGAGCTTCTTGTAGATACTCTTTTTAAGCTGTTCGTCCTCGGTGACCGCTTCTATGACCAGGTCATGGTCCTTGAAGTCTTCGTATTTCGTGCCGATGGAAATACGTCCAAGAGCGGCCGCCATATCGTCTTCGCTGATTTTCCCCTTGGAAACCTGGCGGGTTAAATTTTTACCGATCATCGCAAGAGACCTCTCCAGGCGATCGGTTTCGATATCCATGATATGAACGTCAAAGCCGCTGAGCGCACAGACATGGGCAATCCCGCTTCCCATTTGACCGGCACCGATAACGCCAATTTTTTTAATCTGTTCGGACATAATCTTTTCCTCTTTCCACCGGAAACCACCGGCTCATTTATTTTTTAACTTAATTCTTTCGAGAGTTCGGGTAACACGTCAAACAAATCCCCAATCAGGCCATAGTCGGCAACCTGGAAAATGGGGGCGTCTTCATCCTTGTTGACAGCGACGATCACCCGGCTGTCCTTCATCCCGGCCAAATGCTGGATCGCGCCCGAGATGCCGACGGCGATGTAAAGATCCGGCGCAACCACTTTCCCGGTCTGGCCCACCTGATAATCGTTGGGCGCGAACCCCGCATCCACGGCGGCCCTGGACGCGCCAACGGCCCCGCCCAATTTATCGGCCAGGTCTTCGAGAAGGCGAAAATTTTTACCGTCCGCCATGCCCCGGCCTCCCGAGACGATAACCTTGGCAGCCGTTAATTCCGGGCGCTCGGTTTTGGTCAGTTCCTGGCCCTTGAAAGACGACAGGCCCGTATCCGGCCCCGCCGGAATTTCCTCGATGGCCCCGCCGCCCCCTTCCGGGGACGCCGCATCAAAAGCCGTGGTGCGGATGGTGAGAACCTTGAGCCGGTCCTTTGAGCGCACGGTGGCCAGCGCGTTCCCGGCGTAAATGGGCCGCACGAAGGTATCGCCGTCCTTGACGGCTAAAACATCCGAGACCTGAGCCACGTCAAGCAAGGCGGCGGCACGCGGCATGACGTTCTTTCCGAACGTGGTGGCGGGGCCCAGAAGATGAGTAAAGTCCGGGGCCAGGCCAACCAGCAGTAAAGCCAGATTTTCGGCGCCCTGGTGGGCGTAATGCTCGGCCTGGGCCAAAATAACCCGGACCACGCCCTCGATGCGCGCGGCCTCCTCGGCGACGGCCCGGCAATCCTTTCCGGCGACGAGAAGACAGACCTCGCCCAGTTCCCTGGCTGCGCCCACCGTGTTCAGGGTGGCCGGTTTAAGAGCGGAATTGTCGTGTTCGGCGAGGACGAGAACGCTCATGGAATGACCTTCGCCTCGTTGCGAAGCTTATCGACCAACTCGGCGACGGTGGCGAGGATAACCCCCGCTTCGCGCTTGGCCGGTTCTTGCACTTCCAAGGTTTCCAGCCGGGGGTCAACATCGACGCTTAAGTCTTCGGGGCTCAACGTGTCGATAGATTTCTTTTTCGCTTTCATAATATTGGGCAGCGAAGCGTAGCGGGGTTCGTTCAGCCTAAGATCGGTCGTGACCACTGCGGGCAACCCAAGGGACAGGGTTTCAAGGCCGCCGTCGATTTCACGTGTCACCTGGGCCGTAGCGCCGTCGATGGTCAACTTCGAAGCGAAGGTTCCCTGCCCCCAGCCCAAAAGGGCGGCCAGCATCTGTCCGGTCTGGTTGGCGTCGTCGTCGATGGCCTGTTTGCCCAAAACAACCAAGCCGGGGGCTTCTTTTTTAACGATGGCGGCCAGAAGCTTGGCGACGGCGAGGGGCTGAAGTTCGCCTTCGGTTAGAACGTGAAGGCCCCGGTCCGCCCCCATGGCCAGCGCCGTTCTGATGGTTTCCTGGCACGATTGGGGGCCCATGGAAACCACGACCACTTCGCACACGGCCCCGTTTTCCCTGAGCCGGACGCCTTCTTCGACGGCAATTTCATCGAAGGGGTTCATGGACATCTTGGCGTTGGCCGCATCCACGCCCGATCCGTCCGCCTTGACCCTGATTTTGACGTTGTAGTCGATGACCCGCTTGACCGCGACGAGAACTTTCATGACCGACCCGTATTTCGCCGTTACAAACCCTTTAACAGCATGAAAACACTAAACAATAAAGACCGCTACACTTTCTTTTCGCAGTTGCACAATAAAACCTGGCGTGACCAAGGTCAAGGAACGATCCGGCGCAAATTCATCGGGAGGCGTTCTCGCCCGGCCGCCAAAGAACATCGCTTTTTCCTTTGTCGTTCAGATACCGGGCGAGGACGAACAGGTGGTCCGACAACCGGTTGATATAAGCGATCGCCTCGACACCGACCGGCTCGGCTGAGGACAGGGCGGCGATGGCGCGTTCGGCGTGGCGCACGACGGTGCGCGCCACATGCAAATAGGCCGAAGCCCGGCTTCCCCCCGGAAGCACGAAGGAAGAAAGCGGCGCGAGGTCCGCGTTCAAGGCGTCGATCTCGTTTTCCAGCCGCACCGTTTGAGCGGCCGTCATGCGGATCGAGCCCTCTTTTTTCGTTCCTTCAGGGCGGCAGAGATCGGCCCCGAGGTCGAAAAGGTCGTTGCGGATTCGGTCCAGCATGGCAACGAATTCGCCCTCGAGATGCAAACACGCGACGCCGATCGCGGCGTTGGCTTCATCCACGGCCCCAATCGCCTCGATGGACCGGGCGTGTTTGGCGACCCGCGTCCCGTCGCCGAGCGAGGTCTCGCCGGCGTCACCGCCCCGGGTGTAAATTCTCGTCAGTTTAACCATGGCCCCTTTCCGCCTTATCCCGCCATAATGTCCGCAACGCGTCTTCCAAAGACCGGGTGAAAGCCTTCCCATCGGTCAACGGGGATGCCCTCATGGCCTTTCGCAACTCCGCCCCGCCCTTGATGTTTCCGGCGCAAGCAAGGTCCACGTAGGCTTCCCTATCCTTGGCGATCAGGTCTTCCCGTCCGGCCCGGAAAAGCAAACTGGCGCCGACCCGCCCGGCGTGGCTTTCGCCCCGAAGTGTAACCACGGGCGTTCCCATCCACAACGCCTCGCAAGTGGTGGTGGTTCCGTTATAGGGAAAGGGATCGAGGGCGACGTCGATCAAATTGTAAAGGGAAAGGTGGTCCCCGTCTTCGATCCAGCCCATCAAATCCAGGCGTTCCGGGGCGATGCCATGGGCGGCGAACACGCCAATCACCCTACGCGCGCTATCGGGATCGCCAAGGGCCTTGGCCTTGAGCAGCAAGCGTGAACCGGGGTTTCGTTTCAAAATCTCCGCCCAGGTTTCGATGGCCGGGGGCGACAGCTTGGCTAAGTTGTTGCAAGACCCAAAGGTAACGGGGCCGTCCGGCGCGCGGGGCTCGATTTGCGGGGCGTCCGCGGGCGGGCGGTAACACAGAAAGCCATTTTCCAGCCGGACCAGCGTTTCGCTATAAAAGCCCTCGCCGGGATCGGCGATGGCGTCGGTCAGGCGGGCGTCCATGGCGTTGAGTCCCGTGGTGTTGGGGTATCCCAGCCAGGTGACCTGAACGGGGGCCGGTTTGCGGGCGAAAAGGCCGAGCCGGTTGTTCATGGTGTGGCCGGAAAGATCGACCAGGATATCGATTTCGTCCTCGCGGACGGCGTTCGCCGCCTGTTCGTCCGAAAGGGTGGAAATATCCCGCCACCGTTCGGCTAAACCTTCGAAGAGTTCGGTGACGGCATCGCGTCCGCCGCCGGTCCCGTAGCAGGTAATTTCGAAATTCCCGCGGTCGTGATTTTCCAGCACCGGTTCTATAAAAAAAGCGCAGGAATGGCGGCGGAAATCGGCTGAAACATATCCGACCCGCAACCGCCGCCCGGAATCGGGGTTCGGGCGCGGCGGGGCCGCCATCAAGGGATCGCCAAAACGCCGTCCCCAA
>ENA-ORDP01001540-ORDP01001540.1-marine-sediment-metagenome-genome-assembly--contig:-NODE-1540-length-12437-cov-8.400420_pt1 | contig 12437 bp, 11 predicted proteins | sample MGYA00248627_ERZ508539 | MGnify/ENA primary metagenome ERZ508539 (study PRJEB26208, sample SAMN05571518) | marine sediment metagenome | biome: deep sea; feature: Hydrothermal vent; material...
TATCGACGATGGCCACGACGATGGCACCGTTTTCGGCCTTTTCGGTATGGCGGATCAACACCGTATCGCCGTCGTATATACCGGCCTCGATCATCGAATCGCCATCGACTTCCAGGGCGTAATGATCGCCCTTGCCAAGCAGGAAGGGTGGTATGCCGATGGTGTTCGACGGGTCGCGCATGGCCTCAATCGGGGTGCCGGCGGCAATGCGCCCATAAAGCGGTATGTCCAGGGTTTCAATATTGGCCGGTGGTTCGCAGCCGGTCAGCTTGACGTCGCCGCGGATAACCTTGGCCTCGAAGCCGTGCCGCGCCAGATAACCCTTCAACAAGGGAAGATTCAATTGGGGATGCAGGGGGCTCGAAACCGGAGGATTGACCAGTATGGAATCCATGCTCTAAATCGCCTCAAAGGCGTAAACGAAGACACCGCCGACATCGTCGGGCTGCTCCGGTCCCATTTTTGCTTTCGATAACAGACGAAAATTCTGCGATAGCATTTCTATTTCAAAAAGCTTCTCGTGGCGTTTGAAATCTCCGATTTTGTAAAGCCCCGACTTCAAGGCGTTAATTTCTATCTGAGCCAGTTCGAAATGCTCTTCCCTGAGCGCCGCATCGACGATAAAGCCGTGATACTTATGAAGGGCCTCTTTCCTTTCCGTATCGTTCGAGTAATGGGGCAAAAGTTCTCCGCCCATGATATAAACACCGCCCGGCTTCAGGTTGCGGTGGATGTTTGCAACCAAATCCGGACCCTTATCATAATGGATATGATCGTGGGCAAAGACCGAAACCATGGCATCGTACCCATTGCGCCCGACAAAGGTAACGGCGTCTCCACAAATGCAGGTGACCAGACCCCCAAGATGTTCGCCGAGCAATTCACAACACTTTTCATCCAGCTCAAGCGCATCAATGGAAAGGCCGGAGCATTTGACGAAATCCTCGGTGGCGAGGCCCGTGCCGGCTCCGAACTCCAGAACCCTGAGATCCCCCTGCGTTTTTTGCAAGCGAACGAGACGCCGTGAGATTTCGGCAATCATCTCGACGTAATAAGGATGGGATTTCTCAACCGCATGGTAAATGCCGAGATCGATGTATCTCGACATTTCAAGCCTCGCCATATCGCCTTTGAAGTCATCCTTCAATGCGATACCGCAAGAGTTATTGGCCATTCCGCGCCTCGCTCCAGTCTCGCTACCGCCGGTTCTCACCGCGCCATGAAAACTATACACGATAACCCCGACAATCGGCAACGATTGCAGCCAATTCGCGGCTATCACTCGTTACCGGCATGCTTGATCCGGTGAACTGGCGGTAAGCTTGAGAATCTGTTAGAATTCGTGTCCACTAACGGCTCTGGAAAGAAGTTCTGGCGAAGGGAAGAAGTCCCATGGACGTGACCGCGGAAGAAGGCGCGCAAGGCGGAAAAAGCGTTTGCCTTCTCTTTCCCTACTTTGATGAAGGCTTCATCATGCGCAAGGTGCCCCTGGGGCTGGCCTATCTGGCCGGCGCTCTGCGGGGACGCGGAATCCACGTTGAGGCTTACAACCTCAATGTGGACGACATCCGGGAAATCAACTTCAAGGACTTCGACTTCGTCGGCCTGACCTGCCTTACTCCCTTCGCCGAGACCATCCGCAACGCGCTCGCCCATGTCCTGAAGAGCAGCCCGGCAATCAAGGTAGTCCTCGGCGGCACCCACCCCACGCTGGCCACCCAGCATTGCCTGGACTCCATCCCCGAGGCCGACTACCTGATTACCGGCGAGGGCGAGGAGGCCATCTGTGAACTGGTCATGAACGAGGACAACTTCGCCGCCATTCCCGGCGTCTACTATCGCGATAAGGACGGCAAAGCCAAGGGGACGCCGAAGAAGACCCCGGACATCCACGCCATGGCCTATCCGGATCTGACGCTGTTCGACCACGGCAAGCTGGAGGAACGCAATCCGCTGCGCCCCATCTTGGCCTCACGCGGTTGCCCTTGGGGCTGCTTCAACTGCCAGCCCAACCTGAACATCGTCCAGCCCTACCGGCTGCGCAAGGCGGAGAGCGTTATCGAGGAGATCCAATGGCGCCAAAAGAGCCACGGCCAGACTTACTTCGGCTTCATCGATTCGGAATTCCCGATTAAGAAGGAATGGTTCCGCCTGTTCCGCCGGCTGATCCGCGAGCGGCGCATCGATTTTGCTTTCCACTGCAACGCAAGAGCCGATCTGCTGGACGGCGACATCCTCGACTGGTACGTCGACCTCGGCATCACCCGGCTCGCCATCGGCGTCGAGTCGGGGGTTCAGCGGGTGGTCAACGAAGTGCTCAACAAGCGCCTCGGCCTGGATCTGGCGCGCCGAATGTTCGAGGCCGCCGACGAACGCGGCATCCGCACCCATGCCCACTTCATGATCGGCATGCCCGGCGAGACCCTCGACGACATGCGCCAGACCCTGGCCTACGCCCGCGACCTGAAGGCGACCAGCGTCGAGTTCAACCTTCTGACCCCCTGGCCCGGCACCCGTTTTCACGACATCGCAATAGAGGGTGGCCTGCTGACCGAGAACGATCCGGCCAAGTTCAATGAGAAAAGGATTCCCGTTATCACCACGCCGGACTTCACCGCCCGGCAGGTGATGGATATGCACATTGAGATCAGCCGCAGCCTCACCGGCGAGGGCTGGACCCGGACTCCTGACGGGACAGTCTTTTTCCGCCCCGGCTTCGAGCAATACGCCGATCCGGCGCCGCCGCCGTCGGCCCGGCCCGGCCTACGCAAACCAGGCTACGCCACGGCGATAATGTGATGACGGTTCGGACTGTCGGCATCGGAAATAATGTTTTGAAACAAGGGAACCGTTTCAATAACGGGTAATCGCACTCCATGACTCTCATCTCTTTCATTGCCCCCAGCTACAATCGCCGACCGCAGCTCGACAGCGTCCTCAATGAGATCGGCATGCGCGGCTACGATTTCGATTATGAGATCATCATCATTGACAACAAGTCCGAGGACGGTTCGATCGAGATGGTGCGCGAGAAGTATCCCCATGTCCGGCTGATCTCCCTTGACGAAAACATCGGCGCCAAGTCGCGCAACATCGGCATCAAGGAGGCCCTTGGACGCTACATCGTCATGATTGATGACGATTCCTACCCGCTCCCCGGAGCAGTGGAGCAGGCGGTCGAGGTCTTTAAGAAGGACCGAGACGAGAAGATCGGCGCCATCGCCTTCAACATCCTGCAAGGCGACGGCAGCTACTGGACGGCGGGCATCCATACCGCCTTCACCGGTTGCGGAGCGATGTTCAGGAAGTCGCTCTTCGACCGGATCGGGCACTACCCAGAGGACTACATCTTCTATACCGAGGAATACGACGTCAGCTGCCGCATCTGGGGTGGCGGCATGAAGGTACTGACTTTCCAGGAGCTGAAGTTCCTGCACTACAAGTCGTCCCGCAAACGCGACTTCAACCGGATCATGAACCGCTTGGTCCGCAACAACATCGTCCTCTGGCGGCGCTACCTGCCGGTCGATCTGGCCGAACGACAGTTGGAGATGGAAGTCTGGCGCTACCGCCGGATCGCGCTGAAGGAAGGCGTCATGGATGGTTTCGAGTCCGGCCTTGACGAAGGCCATGCCGACACCTTGCCCTACATGAACGGCGGCAGCTCCGAGGCCCTCGGCCATGACGCCGCCCTGGCCATGCTCGGCTACCCGGCTATTGTCGATAAGGTGGGGCGGATCGCCGACGAATGGCCCGGCGCCTCGGTGCTGGTCTTCAACATCGGCAAATGCACCCACCTCCTGCTTGACGTTATCCATTTAAAAGGACTGAAGGTAGCCGGCATTATCGATGATAACGCCCACATGCAGGGTGATACGGTCGGCGAGATCAGGGTTCATGGACGCGAGGCGCTGGACGAACTGGATTACGACTGCATCCTCATCGGCTCGATGTCCATTTGCCTGAACGACGAGATCATGGCGGACCTGCCGTCCGAGGTCCCTGACAAGCCGGTCATACGGATGGTCGACTATGACCGCTTATCCGATTACACGTAATGAAACAGAGGCGGTTTCCGTCACCCGGCGCGTCCGCATTCCGACGGGGCTGACCTGCAATATCCTCTGCCCATTCTGCTATTACGGCGAGGAACTTAACAGCAGCGACTACACATTCGAACAGATCGCCACGATGCTGGATCTGGCCCGGGAGTTCGGTATCCGCGATATCGACTTATCCGGCGGCGAGCCGACTGTGCGCAAGGACTTCCCTGACCTGGTCGCACTAGCCCGCGACAAAGGCTTTCGCCGAATATGCGCAATCACCAATGGCCTGCGTCTGGCCAACCGGAACATCGTCGACTTACTCGCCAGGCGGGGGCTGAACGAGGTGCTGATCTCGGTCCATGGCGCCGACGAGGAAACCTCGGCCAGACTGTCCGGCAAGGCGGGCATGTTCGGCAAGGTTTCGCAGGCGCTCGACAACATCGCCGGGGCTGGTCTTCGTCTGCGCACTAATACCGTGGTCAACCGGGCCAATATGGAGAAGCTCTCCGGCATCGCCGCCTTCATCGCCCGCCACCGCCCGGCGGCGGCCAACTTCATCTGCTTCAACGACTGGGTCAACGCGGCCCCGGCAACGGAAGGCATGGCGGTGCGTTACTCCGAGGCGGCGCCGTTCCTCAAGGCGGCCATCGACCGCTTAGACGGTCGAGCGGGCCGAGTAACCGTCCGCTACATTCCCTTCTGCCAGATGGATAATTATGTGGAGCACGTCTCCAACCTGTTGCAAAACACCTACGACGAGGACGAGTGGCTGGACTCCATAAAGCGGCTGATCACCGACATTGACCGCCCGCGGGCCTTCGCCGCCTACAAGGACGGCCTCAACAAAGCCTGGCTGGCGCACGGCGCGGAGATGGGCCGAGGCCTTTCGGAGTCGGAACGGGACGCCGTGGCGGCGATCGGGGGCGACGCCCCCTTCGCCGAGATCACCCCGGCCAATGCGCTGGCCGCCCACGTGGTCGATAACTTCATCAAACGCCGGAGCTATGTTAAGGCGTCAGGCTGCAAGGACTGCAAATACGATTCTGAATGCGACGGGCTTAATGGCTCTTATGCTGATTTCATCGGCACGGCCGAGCTTATACCAAGGAGCATGGGAAACGATCTCAGTAACTTTGTATTGGTTAAAAGGGATCCAGTCCCGTAGTCTTCCCCCATGCCGAAAACGGTTGCGCACATCCCTCCCGCCTTGACCGCCGAGGAAATTGAGGCCAAATACGAAAGCCTGTTCAACGAGGGGCTGTTGGCCGGCGGCGCGCCGACGCGCGCCATGGCCTTCATCCAGGACATCGCCGGGCGGCTCGATCCGCGAGTCGGAGCAACCCTGCTGGATAACTTCAGGAACTTCATCGTCACCAACCCTTCGCCGGAAAGCCTGGCCGCCGCCTTGAGCGACTTCGCCGGCTTCGCCATCGAGCGGGGGTTTTCCCATGTCGTCGAGAGACACGAGGAGGAGAGCGCCGTTGCCCGGTTCGGGGACTTCACGGGCCAAGTCAACGGCGGCGGCAAGAGCCGGACCGTGCTCTTCATCGCCAACACTGCGTATTTCGGAATCCTCAGGGAGGCCCTATACCTGAAACGGCGCGGCCACCGGGTTTTCCTGGCCTCCCTTAACCCTCCTCCCGCCGATCTGGCGGCGCTTTTCGCGGAGATATTCGACGCGATCACCGACTGCGCCGGAAGCTTCCGCCTCATGGACCGGCTCCTGAGCGCGGCCCGCGCCGACCTGCTTCATGTCCAGTGCATGCAGTGGCATTACGGACTCGGCCGGCTGGTCATCGAGAGAAAGGGCCGGGCGAAAGCCGTCTGCGAGTTCTACGACATCTCGTCGATGATCGCCCCCAGAGAGACCCTCTTGCGGTTATGGCCGGCCGAAGCCGTCGATTTCGATCTGGCCATGGAACGGTTCATCTTTCAGGGCGCGGACGCGGTGATTACCTGCTACCCGGAACAGGTCCATGGCGAAATTCGGGAGCGTTGGGACCGAGCCCCTCCGATGCTCAGCTTCACCTCCTATCCCTGCCCCGAATTCTACGCCGCTTTGGAGCAAAAGCCGCGGCGGCGGAATGGCGCGATTCGGACCGTCTACGCCGGTAATATCCCGCCCTGCGACGAGAACCACCCCCGCCAGTTCTTCGGCCACGCCACCTTGTGGGAGGGCTGCGAAGCCCTGCTCCGCCAGGGCATCAATGTGGACATTTTTACCGACCCTTACATTCCCTTCGACAGGCGCCGCCCGGGCTACGAGGACTTCAACCGTATGCTGAATGAATATCCGGGCTTCGATATCTTGAACGGCGTCAGACCGGACCGGCTGGCGCGGCGCATGGCCGCCTACGATTTCGTCCTGATCAATATCTACCCCGACGATGTCGAGGGCTGGCGGAACGAGGTCGCCAACCGCAACGACTTGGCGACTAAGTTCTACTCCTACCTGGAGACCGGGCTGCCCATGATCTCCATAGACAACGTCCACCGACCGCAAAAGCTGATCAAGGAGAACGGCCTTGGGCTGGTCACGCCCTGGCGGGAGGTGGGCTCCATCGCCGGAAGGATCGCCGAATTCGATTACCGGAGCGCCGTCGAGAATGTCGGGCGCTACCGGGACGAATGGGGCATGGACCGCCAAATTGAGCGGTTGATCAGCTTCTACGACTCCTTGGATAGCGAGCGGTAGAAATCAATCAGCCGAACGCCGTGGGCCTCCATGGCCCAGGCCGCCTGACCGGCGCTGATATCTATCTCGCCGTCGAGCAGCTTCTTCTTGATGCCGTCCCAGAATTCTCTGCTAAGCATGGCAAAGACCGAGGTCGAAGCCGGTGCGCCGGAAGCCGCCCCTAGAGGAAGGAAAGATTGGCTTGGCGCCTTCCCCCGGCAGCCAGACAGGCCTTGACGAAGGTGTTGCCGATCCGGCCGTCGCTCGGATCGGCCTCAAGCAAGCGCCGGCATTGCTCCAGCGCCTGTTCCGCCGAGCCCTTGTCGAGCAGGGTTTCCACATCGTTCATGTTCATCCCATCCGCCCTCCTGAAAGAACCAGTTGCTTGCGGGTTTGCCGACGATGGGCGTTTAGCTTCTCGACGCTAATGCCCAGCACGGCGGCCGTCTTCGCCACCTTCTCCGGGCTGGAGAAGTTGATCCGGTCCCATTCATAGGTCCTGAGGATACGGATGTCCTGGTCCGTCCATTCGTCCGATTTGATCTGGGAATAGCGCCAGTCGACATCGATATCGTCGGGGAACCGCAGATAGTCGTTGTCGATCGCGTAGGCGTACATCGGCGTGCCGATCAACGGCGTCGCGGCGAAGAAACGCACGTAGTCGAAATCGCAGCGAGCGGCGAAGTTGATGGTTTCAATAATCTCGCTCCACGTCTCGCCAGGATAACCGAGGATGAAATTAGACACCACGTATATGCCGCGCCGCTTGAACTTTTCCACCCAGCCGGGGATTTCCTCCAGGTCCATGATCGGCTTCTTGATCAACTCGTGGACCACCCGGAAGCTTCCCGACTCGACGGCCATGTTGATCAGCCTACACCCCGATTCCGCCATCAGGTCCAGGTACTCTTCATCCATGGCGAAGATGGCCAAGCTGGATACGGCCCAGGAAAACCCAAGCTTGCGCTCGATCATCGTCCTAAGCAGCTTCTTCGCCACCTTCTTCTTTAAAAACAGGTTGTCGTCCCGGAACAATACCGAGCGGACTCCATAAGTGTCACGCAACATTTCCAGTTCGTGGACCGCGTCTTCCGGAGGGCGGGTTCTGATCTTTTTCCCCGACATCACCCCGGTCTGGCAGAAGGTGCAGGCGCATGGGCAGCCGCGAGCCAAGTCGTAGCTGATCCCCGGAATTTCCGGCACCCGGGTCGGACCGAAGTCCTTCGGCGGCCTATTGATGTAAGCCTTGAGATCGACCAGGGAATAGTCCGGCCAGGGGAGTTCGCCGAGGTCGCCGACCAGAGCCCGGTCCAGGACCACCAGACCGCCGTTCCGCCGGTAGACCAGGCCGGTTTTCGGTAGCGGCCCCATTCCCTGTAGATTCAGGACCAACTCCCTGAGCACGTATTCCCCCTCGCCCCGGCAGGCGTAGTCGATGTTTCCGTCCTTCATCACGGTCTCGAACTCGACCGTCACATGGGGGCCGCCGGCGATCACCAGGGGGACCGGGGAAGGGCCTCCTTCGCCGCCCGGGCGGCAATGTGGAGGATTTCCTGATAGGCGGATGTAAGGATAGAGATACCGACGCAGTCCGGGGCGAAGCGGCTCAGACGCTCCTTCACCTCGTCAATGCTCATGTCATGGAACTGGGCGTCGATGATCTCGACCTCGACCAGATCATTGACCATGGCGCCGAGCAGGCACAGGGTTCTCGGATCGAGGTTCCAATTGGTGATTTTGTCTTCTTTCTTCCACCTCTGGTTCGGATAGACGAGGGTAAGTCTTCGCATGTTCCGGAAACCCTTCCGTTCCTTCTCGGCGCACCGTTTTGTTGCGGTCGGTTAGACTTTCCTGGTGGATTCCGGCTAGGAGCGCGCCGCGCCGCAGTGTATAACACCACGAGCGACGGGCGACAATGTCCGGAAGCCTTGCCGCGCCGCCCTTTCGGGGCTTTTTTCCCACTTCCTCGGGGCGCCGGAAAAACTTGACGATGGGGTGGCGTCAGCGGCGCCTCTCATCCTGCCAAGGAAACGGGTAAAAATATCGTAGGGGTCAGAATGCCATCCCTATCCATTCTCTTGTTCATATGCGAATCGCAGGCGAAGACCACTGTCTCGCCGCCCATGGGGCTTTACAAGATCGCCGCCTACGCCTCGGGGGACGGTATCGACTGCGATGTCCTTTGCATGGACCTGGACAGCCCGGATAAATATCTCGCCAAGGCGGAGGCCGGCGGCTACGACGTTTTAGGAATCAGTCCGTCCCACTGGAACGCCAAACAAGATCTGGAGGTGCTGTGGCGGTTCCACGACCGGGCGCGAAAAAGCGGAAAGCCCGTGCTCTTCGTCGGCGGCGGCCAGGAAGCCTCTATGAACCCGGGACAATGGCTGCACTTCGGGATCGACCTGATCTTCCTCGGCTTCGCGGAAAAGACCTTCGCCGAGTTCTGCCGCCGCTACCGGGATCTTTCCCCGGATAAGCGGGCGGGACCGGTGGAGGATTTGGCCGGCGAACTGGCCGGGGTCTCCTATTTGGACCGGAGCGGCGCGCTTAGGGAATCCCCCGCCGAGACTATGACATGCGATTATTTCCGCGAGGTCTCCCACCACCGCGTCCTCAGCATGGAAATCCCCTTCGCGAAGTACTGGGAGGCGGTTCGCGGCGCCCATGCCGACACCTCCTTGGGCTCGGAGTTCATTGTCGAGTTCGTGCGCCTCTATACGTCGAGCCATTGTTCGAGACGCTGCGGCTTCTGCAATTCGCAGAATTTCCTGCCCATTTCCCAGGGCGGCAAGTCACCGATTATCATGCTCGGCGCCGAAGAGGTTTTCGAGTTGGTCCAGCATTTCATCGATACCTATGGAGCCCGGGGTTTCTTCTTCAGCGACGACGATTTCCCGATCGGCAACAGGGCCGGCATCGACCGCGCCAAGCGCTTCTCGAAGCTGGTCGTCGAGGCCAAACGGGCGGGGCGGATTCCGGAAACCGTCCGCTTTCATTGCCAGGCCCGCATCGCCGATTTCCTGGTCCGCGGGACGGACGGAACCAAGCGGCCCGACCCGGCCTTTCTCGAAGTCCTGGAAAAAGCCGGCTTCCGCAGCGTCGCCATGGGCGTTGAAACTTTTTCCGACCGCCTTCTTAAGGCTCCATCGATCAACAAGGTCGGGATCACGGCGGAAAATTGCATGGCCGTCCTCGACGCCATGACGGAAGCCGGCATGGTGCCGCTGATCAATCTGATCATTGGCATCCCCGAGGCGGAGCCCAGGGAACTGGTCGAAACCCTCGACATCGCCCTGGACTACATCATCGGGGGCTGCGAAATCAACGTCACCGGGCCGATGCTGGCCCTGCCGGGCGCCCCGCTGCTCGACGATGAGCGCTACCCCGTCCACCATTGGCATTGGACGCACCCGAAGACCGGCGAGGTCCATCCCATCTCGTCCTACTTCGAGCCCTTCGACCCCGCCGTCGCGGCGGTCTCCAACGGCTATGACCGGATGCTCGACGACGCTCTCGACGAGGTCGCGCGCCGTCACGGCTGGGAGGGTAAAATCCTCCACAAGCGCATTCGCAACACCACCGCCATCCTCGCCGCCGCCCGGCTGCTCGAAGACGCCGTTCTTATCTCGAAGACCGAGGACGTGATCGCTCGGATGGTCGATAGAAAGTCCCTGGTCCTGACTTGAAGACGCGGCCCACTCATACCAAGGGGCACTAATAATTAATCATAGATTACGATGGATTACGGTACTACGGCGACGATTACGGTGACATATGTGGACGGCCCCTCTGATGCAAGGGTGATTTTTGGTTCTGGTGTTGATTGCGTGCAGTCATATGTCCGGCCTGTTTTGCGCGGCGCATATGGCCGCTGGCCCTGATGGTCTTCGCGACCACGGATCCTATCAGTTTATCGAGCTCACTCTGGCTCCTGTCACCGTATGGATTCGCCCGCGGTCCCGGTCGCAACCGTTTGCCATCACCTTGTTTCACCCTCGCACATTGATTAAATCACCGGCCTCTCAAGCCTTTGCCGATTTTGGCGCACGGTAGATTGCGCCGCTGTTCATCAGCGCCCAGGCGGTGCGGGCCGTTTTGTTGGCCAGCGCTACCGCCACGACCTTTGCCGGGCGGCGTTTGAGCAATTCGTTCACCCAAGGCCTGGTGCGTGTTTCCTTCGAACGAAACAGCGCCGCTGTCGCCCCGGTCACCAGCAATCGGCGCAAATAACCGTCGCCGCGTTTCGAGATGCCCCCGAGCCTCGGCTTGCCGCCGGTGGAATGCTGCCGGGGAACCAGCCCCAGCCATGCGGCGAACTGACGCCCCGAGGTAAAGACCGAGGCATCCGGCACGGTAGCGACAAGGGCGGTGGCGGTGATGGGGCCGATACCGGGGATTTTCGCCAACCGAAGGCTCACTTCGTTTTGCTTGTGCCAAGCCAGGAGCTCTTGCTTGAGGATGTCGATTTTCTCTATCACATCGCACAATTGGCTGACCAGGACGTCAAGGGCGCGCCGGGCGATATCCGGCAAGCGGTCATCATCCTCGTCCCAGACGATTTCCGCCAGCCGCTTGGCCCCGGCAATGCCCCGCGCCTCAACCAATCCGAACTCGGCCATATGACCACGCAGAGCGTTGATCACCATGGTCCGCTGACGGACCAATTGATCGCGTACCCGATGCAGAACCAAAATAGCCTGTTGATCCACCGACTTGATGCCGACAAAACGCATGGAAGGTCGCGTCACCGCCTCGCAAATGGCCTCGGCATCCGCCGCATCGGTCTTGTTGCGTTTGACATAAGGTTTTACATATTGCGGCGGGATGAGCCGAACATCATGGCCGAAAGCGCGCAACCGGCGCCCCCAGTAATGGGCCGTGGAACAGGCCTCGATCCCGATCAGGCAAGGCGCGAGCTTGGCGAAATAGCGCGGCAGATCGGTGCGCCGCAACTGACGCCGAACCAAAACGGCCCCCGTCTCGTCAACACCGTGAATTTGAAAAACATGCTTGGCGATATCCAAACCGATTACTGATAGACTATTCATGGACGGTCTCCTTTGTATGGAAGTTTTAACGAACCACCATTCTGGCACATTGATGCCGTGTGGAGGCCGTCCACACCATCAGTTTACTTAACTCCAGCCCTGTGCGGGCGCGACTGGTGAAACGGGCGCGGGAGTTAAGTAAACTGTTGTCTAATTGCGCGTGACGCCCCTCTCCGAGTTTTGATTGTCTTGACCGGGGTCATGGTTGTCTCCGAGGTCGACGCATCGTGTTTTTGGCCGCCTCATAATGGTGTCGGATTACGGTGAACGTCTCAGTGTCACAGCCACGTCGTCATGGACGATCAGTCGGCTCGCCATGCGGCAGGTTTACTTTCGAGATCATTCGCCGCGCTCGTCCCGGTCAGGACGATGTATCCCCTTGCGGGGAACTCGGGTGTTTTCCTTTTCTCCGTTGATCCTCCTACGCCGCCTTGTGGTTCCAGCGATAAGCCGTGTCGTCGCTGAGCATGCGATGCAAAATCACCGCCATCTTGCGAGCCAGAGCGACGCGGGCTTTTTTGCCGCCAACCCTTTCGGCCAGATTAACGGCCCACACTTTCAGCGGCGGCCAAGTCTTGACGGGAGCCCCGGCTTTGACCCGGACCATCAAACTGTTGGCCGCTTCGTAAAGCAGGGCGCGGGCGACGCCGTCTCCGGTTTTGGAGA
>ENA-ORDP01001541-ORDP01001541.1-marine-sediment-metagenome-genome-assembly--contig:-NODE-1541-length-12436-cov-3.533075_pt1 | contig 12436 bp, 11 predicted proteins | sample MGYA00248627_ERZ508539 | MGnify/ENA primary metagenome ERZ508539 (study PRJEB26208, sample SAMN05571518) | marine sediment metagenome | biome: deep sea; feature: Hydrothermal vent; material...
CCCTCGGCAATCGCTCCTGCATTGCTCTACTACACGCCATCCCTGGCGTTAACTGGCGCATCGGTTGCCGCGGTAAAACCTCATCAACCAATAGCGCCGCACTTTGAGCCATGCGGCGCGCTCCGCAGCTGGGGCAGAAGCTGCGACGTGGTGACGAGAAGGGATTCACGAATGCCGCGGGTGCAGGGATGCACAGGAGCGGTCAACTGAAGGCTAGTAAAGGATGAATACGCTGAATAGTTACAGCGATTATTGCCTTTTGCATCTCGGCTACAGCCGCTTTATAATCTCACGCTGGAATGGTGCCTTGGTTGGGCTAAAGGGAATCGAAGTGCTGCAGCTGTGCAAATTCTTCGGACTGTACCCGCAACTGTGAGCGCCCAGGAGGCTCTGTATTTTCGTACAGCCTCCAGCCACGTCCTAATGCCACTGACTCCGGTCGGGAAGGCGGATGCTGGTGATAAAGCGTAAGTCAGGAGACCTGCCATTCCCGCGTCGCGATCCTGTTGAACGGGTTATTTGACAGAGCGGAAACTCCGTATGTCGACGCAATCAGGTGTGCCGTCTGCTCAGACGGGACTGGTTGCGGTATCACCGACCCTCCGTCGGCTCTCCCCAACCTGCCCCTGTTCTGTGCGGCCTACCCGCCTGTGTTTGCTCGGCCTTGGCAGTCTCAAGGCAATGGATGGGCTACCTCAGGTGTGGCTCGATATCACTTGCTATCAGGAGTATTTCTGCATGAACGTACCAAAACAACCCATCAATCCAGCACGGGTTCGAGCCACTTATCTGGCAACAATTCTCGCTCTGTCAGTTACTGTATCATCTCTGGTGCAGGCCGCAACCGACCTGCAACCGGTGTTGGTTACCGCATCACGAACCGCTGAAACGGTTGATCAAACGTTATCTGCGGTGACGATAATCAACCGCAAAGAGATTGAACGCAGCGGTGCCAAGGATCTGGTCGAATTGCTCACCGGTTCGGCAGGCATCGACAGCACCGCCAATGGCGGCCGCGGCAGCCAGAAAAGCCTGTTCCTACGCGGCACCAACTCCGGCCATGTTTTGCTGCTGGTTGACGGGGTAAGGCTTGGTTCCGTATCCCTCGGGCTAACGACTTGGTCACTGATTCCATTGGCCGATATCGATCACATCGAAGTGGTGCGAGGACCCAAGTCCAGTTTATACGGTTCAGATGCCATCGGTGGGGTCATTCAAATTTTCACTCGCCAGGGTAGCAAAGGATCCCGTGTAAACGCCAGCGCCGGCTATGGCACTAATAATACCCAGGAAGTCACTGCGCAGTTCTCCAATGGATTTGCAGGCACCCGTTACCATATTGCAGTCGCTTCCGGCAAAACAGCTGGTTTTGATAGTTTCAAAATCCGCGAGCCGGACCGGGATGGCTACAAAAATCGTTCTGTCAGCGCCTCTTTCTCACAACAATTACCCACTAATTTGCAGCTCAGTGCCAGTCTGCTACATGCCCAGGGTACGAATGAATTCGATGGAAGTTTTTCCAATAGTACCAATTTTGTGCAGCAAACCTTCGGGCTTGCACTTAAGGCCAATCCCAACCAACGCTGGCAATCCACAGCCCGCTTTGGGCAAAGCCAGGACAATAGCGACAATCTACTCAATGGCGCCTGGCAATCCACTTTTGACAGCATCCAGAACCAGGCCTCCTGGATGAATGAACTCACAATCAATGACCGTTCCATGCTGCTCCTGGGGCTGGATTATCTGAATGAAAAAATCAGCAGTAATACGGCATTTACCGAAACATCGCGCGACAACAAGGCCGTATTGCTGCAATACCGTTTTTTCGGTGAAAACCAGGATGTTCAGATTGGTGGCCGCTACGATGACAACCAGCAGTTTGCCGGGCACACGACCGGCAACCTGGCCTGGGGTTATGCCTTGAAACCGGGGCTTCGGGTAACTGCCAGTGTCGGCACAGCGTACAAAGCACCCAGTTTTAATGCCCTGTATTGGCCAGGTTTTGGTAATCCTGATCTGAAACCTGAGCAATCCACTTCCTATGAGCTGGGGATAAGTGGCAAGCAAACGGGACTACAATGGGACACCAGAGCATACTATACCAAGGCGGATAATATGGTTATCTGGTATGGTTTTACGCCAGCGAATGCCAATTTACACATTAAGGGGCTGGAACAGACGCTGGCGACTCGGGTACTTGGCTGGCGGCTTAAGGCCAGTTTGAACTGGCTGAATGCCCAAGATGTCAATGCCGGAAAAAAGCTGGTACATCGCCCGGACTGGTCCTATCGTCTAACTGCAGATCGCCAACTGCAACGCTGGAATGTTCAGGCCACCCTGTACGGTGCAGCCTCAAGCTATGATGACAGCAACAACACCACCCGTATTAGTGGTTATCATATCATCAATCTTTCCAGTGAATACCGGCTCAATAATGTCCTGCTGCTTAGAGGGGATGTCAAAAATCTGCTGGATCGTAATTATGAAACGGTCAGCAACTACGCCATGCCGGGGCGTGAAATCATGTTGTCGCTGGTCTACCAACCCAAGTCGTAGCAAACACTGAACATGAGCCGGCAAAAAAAATGGCATTTATCCCTGCTGCCGGCTCTGTTTTTCTCCCTGCTGCTACACATGGCTTTGCTGCCACTTTGGCGACAATCGTCGTCAATCGGTACCCCGGCACTTCCCAGCCTGCAGATTACATTGCGGACAACACCAAACATCCAAACGCAAGATAGGATTGCCCAACGCCAGCCACAACCGACCCGTCCACACTCTGTATCACCTGTGACCGCGAACGACAACAAGGCCTCGGATCATGACCCCAACACTCGCAAGAGCGCCCACCAGCCAGCCACCAGCAAACCAGTGCCCCTAGCGGTGGACGAAACGCTCCAGGAGGCTGAAATACCCGCCCACAATCGACGAATAGCAGCTCACAAAAAATCAATCACCTCACCACCCTTCAACAGTCATAAAGAGATACCAAGGACAACAGCGCCGAAAGTGGGTAATGCTCCCAAATCAATGGTAACGGCAGCACCCACAAACCAGCCCACCAACACCCCGGCAATGGCTACAAACCCTGCTTCGAAATCACAGATACTGACCTGGTTGAATCGAGAGATTCGAAAATACTTTTACTATCCCGGAATGGCCCGACGGCGCAACCTTGAGGGAACGGTAATCCTGCGCTTTGCCGTCCAACAAAATGGCCACATTACTGACGCCAGGATTGCGCAAAGCTCGGGAACCGGCATTCTCGACCGTGCTGCTCTGAACAGTCTGCATAAGCTCGGCATCGTAACACTACCGCTTGGCGAGAATCTTGAACTGAGCTTGCCGGTTATCTACCGTCTCAATCAGCGTGGCTAAAGGTCCGTATGCGATGACCACAACCATGAGTTTTCATTATAAACATTGCTACAAAGTCCTGTTACCGGGACTCCTGACTTTGCTTAGTGTGCTGTATGCGTTGACCGATTCTGCACTGGCTTCCTCACCCCAGCGGGTCGTTTCCACCAATTTGTGCACCGATCAACTGCTGTTGATGTTAGCCGCTCCAACACAGATAGCCTCCGTTTCCGCCTTATCCCTGGAGCCGGCCAGCTCCTATATGGCCAAAAGTGCCGAGCAATACCCTGTCAATCATGCCAGAATCGAAGAATTGCTGCGATTCAAGCCCGACCTGATTCTGGCCAGCCCGTATAACAGTCCGTCCATGGTTACATTCATGCGCAAACTGGGTTACCGGGTGGAGCTCATCAAACCTGCTAATACTATCGATGATATCGAGACCAATATTCAGCAAATAGCCATCCAGCTGGGCAAAAAGAACAAGGGAGACGCATTGGTGCGAACGATGCGCCAGCAACTGGCAGCGATAAAGATTCAACCCCAAAGAAAACGTCCGGGAGGGCTGTTTTATCAACCCCGCGGCTATACCAGTGGCCGCGGTACCCTGCAAGATGAAGCACTGCGGCGCAGTGGCTGGCGTAATCTGGCCAGTGAAGCCGGAATCAGGGGTTATCAGCACATCGATCTGGAAACACTGCTGCGGCTTCGTCCGGTACATATTTTTACCTCAGCCTATGCCGCAGGAACAGACTCTCTGGCCCAACGCCTGTTATACCATCCGGCATTACGCCACCTCACAGCAGGTACGCCGATTACCAATATTGATTATAAATACTGGATTTGTGGTGGGCCGATGATCACACAGGCCATTCGGTTATTAGCCAAGGCGCGCCCAGTACAGTGAAGAGTCTGCACAGCATAAATCAGCGACAACTGCTAGTAACCCTTGCACTGTTGCTGGTACTACTGGCCATAAGCTCATTACTGATCGGTAGCGAACCCTGGCCGATGATTCAGGCGCTGTTCTCACACCCCGATCAGCGTTCCTCTATCCTGGCCCTCATTCTCACCGAAGTACGCCTGCCCCGGGTACTCATCGCTACCCTGGCGGGTGCGACATTGGGGCTTTGTGGTGCGGCCATGCAGGGCCTATTACGCAATCCTTTGGCCACTCCCGGCTTGACCGGCAGCGCCAGCGGGGCGGCACTCGGGGCCGTGATTGCCCTGTATTTTGGCCTCAGTAGTCGGTTTGCACTGGCCTTACCGGTAGCGGGGATGTTTGGTTCGCTACTGGCCATGGTGCTGGTCTATCTGCTGGCTGGTCGGGATGCCAGTGTAACCACCTTGATTCTGGCTGGTGTCGCCATTAACACCCTGGCCATGGCCCTGATTTCGCTACTACTCAATCTGGCGCCGAGTCCCTATGCGGTTCAGGAACTGGTGTTGTGGATGCTCGGTTCTGTCACCGATCGTAGCCTGAATGACCTTTGGATCATGTTACCCGGCACCCTGCTCGGCTGGTTGCTGATGCTGGGTTGCGGACACGGCCTTGATGCTTTGACCTTGGGTGAGGAAACCGCTACCTCAATGGGCATCGGTTTGAACCGATTACGCTGGCAACTTTTTATTGCCATTGCCCTGGCTGTCGGCTCTGCCGTGTCGATCACCGGCTCTATCGGTTTTATCGGCCTGGTCGTACCGCACCTGATGCGCCCCCTGGTGGGTTATCAGCCCGGACGCTTACTGACCATCAGCGCCCTGGGTGGCGCCATCATGTTACTGCTTGCCGATCTGGCGGTACGTCTGATCCCGGCTGCCACTGAAATCAAGGTCGGCGTACTAACAGCAGTGGTCGGTGCGCCGTTTTTTCTATGGCTGATTATTCGCAGTCGCCGCAGCCAGACATGAACATACAGGCACAACAGCTATCGGTACAATTGGGTGGTCGCCCTGTTCTCAAGGCAGTTGATCTGACACTGCACAGTGGAGAATTACTGGGCCTCATCGGCCCCAATGGTGCCGGCAAGACCACCTTATTGAAGCTGCTCGCAGGTTTGATAAAAAGCCAAAGCGGCAGCTTGCAGTTGGATCATCAGGTACTGCTTGCGATTCCTGCCCACGAACGTGCAAAACGCATTGCCTACTTGGCCCAGCACAGCCAGGTCTCCTGGCCCCTGACAGTCAGGCGGCTGGTGGAACTGGGTCGAATTCCGCATCTGGATAATTGGCGTAAAACCACAGGTCTGGATCGGGATATCGTCCAGCAGGTCATGGAGGCCACCGATATTCTGGCACTTGAACATCGCAGATTCGACAGTCTTTCGGGCGGAGAGCGGGCGCGAGTACTACTGGCCCGTGCCCTGGCCGGTGAACCGGAGATTCTACTAGCTGATGAACCAGTTGCTGCCTTGGATCCATCGCATCAACTCGAGGTCATGTCGCTGCTGCAAGCACATTGTCGAAACGGCGGTGCAGTGATTGTGGTTCTGCATGATCTGATGCTGGCCAATCACTTTTGCCAGCGCTTGCAACTGCTCTACCAGGGGAGCACTTTGGCTGAAGGCCCACCCGGCGATGTGTTAACGCCCGATCACCTTAAACAAGCCTATGGTCTGCAAGTCAGCGATGAAGCGAGAATCGATCGTTGTTTTCTACTACCCTGGAAAATGAAGTAGAATATTGATCAGAAAGGAATCAATTCAGTGTTTAACATTGACGAGTAACAACGGTGGTTCAACCTCCCAGGTACTTGTGTTCGATAGGCGTACTTATTGCAACCAATTGTTTAACATAAAATTTTTTACTGATCTACTATATACTATATCTTCCTCAAAGCTACCTAATGATGCGCATTCTAATTATCGAGGATGAAAAAAAGACAGCATCCTTTTTGCACAAAGGACTGACAGAGAGCGGATTCGTGGTTGAACGGTCTGGGAATGGAGAGGATGGCCTATTTCTTGCTTCAACTGAACAGTTCGACGTAATTATCCTGGATATAATGTTGCCACGGCTTGATGGCTGGTCAGTGCTTGAAGCATTACGTTACCGGCATATCGAAACACCCGTACTATTTCTTACCGCTTGCGACCTGGTTGATGATCGGGTAAAGGGGTTGGAGCTCGGTGCGGATGATTACCTCGTAAAGCCGTTTGCATTCGCCGAGCTGCTTGCACGCGTGCGTACCCTCTTGCGTCGCAATCCTGAAAGGCAACTTTCTATTACACATATCGAAGACTTGAAAATTGACCCTGTGCGCCATCGGGCTGAACGTGGAGGCAAGCGTCTGAATCTCAGACCAAAGGAATTTGCCTTGCTATTGTTATTTGTACGCCGTGCTGGAGAAGTATTGACCAGAACCCTGATCGCAGAGCAGGTATGGGATATGAACTTCGACAGTGATACCAATGTGGTGGATGTAACAGTACGCCGGCTGCGATCAAAAGTGGACGACCCTTTTGAGAAGAAATTAATCCGTACCATTCGGGGAGTTGGCTATGTCATGGAAGAAGGATGATGCCCAATGGGGTTAGAAGGCACCAGACTTCCCACTGTACGACACTGGTCCATAACGACCAGACTGACCTTTCTTTACGGTATTTACGCCTTTGCATTACTGGCTCTTGCCAGCAATATTGTGTACTGGAGCATGTTAAGCAACATCCAGACTGTCGAATGGAAGTTCCTGACCAATAAGGTTTTCATTTTTCGAACCATACTGGCAGAACATGCAGCCGATTCCGGCACCCTCAAACAAGAGGTGGAATGGGAGAAAATTCCACCCCACTCCGGGCAGTACTACGCCTATTATTCGCGCATCAGCGATCTATCCAAGAAAGTGATCCTGCAAACACCAGGCTTTGATGAGGCATTAACCAACGTAGTCTTTCCTCAACCGGTTCGTGGTGACGTCGATGAGAGTTCTATCGAACGATGGAAATCGGTGGAGGGAAAGTCTTATCTATTAATCTCCGCCTGGAGCAAGGAAAGTAAAAACAGGGCTACAGACAAAACCATCGATGTGGCGCTGGATGTGACACAAGAAGATATATTGGTGGATCAGTATGAACGCCAGATGGCGGTGGTACTGATCATTGGCTTGATGCTCGCCGTTAGCCTGGGCTATGTGGTTGCTCGCAGAGGCATGCGGCCTTTGACAGAAATAGCGCAGGCTGCGGAACACATCACAGCCAGTCAACTGCACGAACGTATCGATCCTGAGCGTTGGCCTAAGGAGTTGGCGCTGCTTGCTGGAGCTTTTGATCGAATGCTGGATCGACTAGAGGAATCATTTACCCGGTTATCCCGATTTTCTGCAGACCTCGCCCACGAAATACGCACACCGATCAATAATCTGATGGGAGAGGCTGAGGTCACTTTGTCGAAACCCCGCACAACAGAGGAATACCGTCAGACACTGGAATCGAGCCTCGAAGAATTCCAGCGACTCTCTCACATGATCAAGAGCCTGCTATTCATCGCACGTGCAGAAGAGTCAACAAAAGTGGTCAAGCGCACCTGGTTGAGTGTCCACAAGGAACTGGAAAGCGTACGTGATTTTCACTCTGCAGTGGCCGAAGAAAAGGGAATTTCATTACGTTGTGAGTGCGAGGCTCGTCTTTGGGCTGATCAAACCCTGTTTCGCCTTGCAGTGAGCAATTTGCTTGCCAATGCCCTGCAATATACACCTTCAGGAGGTCGTATCGTAGTTGTAGTGACACAGACTGCCAAGGGAGGTGTTGTGATCAATATGAGTGATAGTGGCTGTGGTATAGAACCTGAAGATATGAAGCGAGTCTTCGATCGATTCTATCGGACCCGCAACGCGCGCTCAGACTATCCGATGGGAGCCGGCCTGGGACTGGCCATTGTCAAATCAATCATGAAAATGCACGGTGGCAAAGCCTCTGTTTTTAGCGTTCCAGGGCACGGAACAACCTTTACACTGCATTTTCCACCGTGCTCAGAGGGACCTTGATCCTTCCCAAAAGATCAACTTCTACAGCCTCACTACCGCCTACATTCAATCATCATGCAGGTCGGTTCTGCACGTTTGAGAACTGATAACCACTTTATTACTGAGCTTGTACGGCAACATGACAGAATTGTCATGTTGCTGTCATGCTCGTGTGCGCATAGGCACCGTAAGATCGCTCCCGATACACCAAGATGTGCACATGGAGTTGTATCACACGGCCGGCAATTCTGAAGATGCTATGTGACAACATCTCGGCACCGCAATAGGCGATCGGGTAATTCGGACACATAGAATCCATGCAGACTAGCCAACTATTCACACAATGGAGTTAAACCATGTCTACGCAAGATATTATCCTTTTTTTACATCCAACCTTTGGTGTCCTGGGTGTTTTGGCAGCCCTTTGGGTTTTTGTCGAAACACTCAATGCAACACCGGCAACCCAGCGGCGAATCTGGCGCGCGAGTCTGATCACCACAGGAATGTTCGCTTTAACCTGGTTTTTTGCGGGGTGGTTTTACACCCTCTATTATCACAGTGGTGACCAGGCAATCATCGGCAAAGGTCCGGTGCCTTGGACACATAGCTTCTTCATGGAAACTAAAGAGCATTTATTCTTCATTCCCCTCATCCTCGCCTTCTATCTGCCCTTCGTAACACGTCTGGAGCTGTCGGTGAACAAGGCAGCGCGTAACATGGTTCTGGCCATAACAGCCCTAATCGTCCTGGACGGATTAGCTATTGAAGGCGCAGGTGCAATTATCAACTGGGGTGCGAAAACATCCCTGGCGCAAACGGTACAAATGACTACAAATCCCACTACGATCAAGGGAGCAGAATAATGGAATCGCAGATGAGCAAGAACACACGGGAAGAAAGGATGGCAGCTGCATTCGGACTATCGGCTGCGATCACAGTAGTATTCAATGTGGTGTTGGCTTTTATCAAGGATTCTTATCCACCACTCAATGCGTTTATGACGTCATTAACAGGCCATCATTGGAGAACTCATGGTTTAGCGGATGTGATTCTGTTTGTGCTTCTGGGCTTCTTGTTCATGGCCCAAAATAAACCCGCTGATGGAATGACCAATAAGCTGGTGATCAACGTAACCGCAGCGACAATTGGTGCCGGGGCGCTGCTCAGCCTGTGGTTTGTCTTTTTCTGAGAGAGCTTGAATGAAGGCATCAACTCTGGATGCTGTTCCAGATTTCGACTAACCTACTACCTGTTGTGTATTCGTACCTGTGGTACATTTGCGACAGCCAGTCACTTTTCCAAGCAACTGGCTGTCGCTGAGTTGATACCCCAATAAACACCAGCTAATCCACTACAGCAACACTCCGGAGCCAGCCCGCTAACAAAGCACCTATTGTGGAACAATTGGCTTACCCAGATTTCCCCCTGCCTCGTTACATACGAGTATTCGCCACTCCATGATTAATGATACCATGATGTGCTAAATAGCACCATAACTACACTACAACTCATTGGAATAGAATGACTATTTTGTGGCATTACCCGTTGCCAAGCACTCTACAAAGCCCTGAATGAGCGGGCGACAATCCATCTGCCAAACTTATATACGCTCCAATCGCCGCCACGCCTGCGGCATCAGGTGCATATCAGCAAGTGTGGCAACGAGTGCCGCCCCGAAACCCGCGTCCTTATCATAACTCATCATGTAGTACTGGATTTTCATAGTAAGGGCAGCACCGAAAATAAACGATCCGACCGCAATAAATGAACCGAGCGCCATGGTAGATACTCCCGTGACGCCTTGACCAATGGTGCAACCCATGGCCAGTACACCGCCAGTACCCAGCAATACCCCGCCCACCACATGTCGTAAAAAATCCGGAAGTGACGTGAACCACTCGACATGGAAGCGACGAGTGACGATGGCGTATAAAAATGATCCCACGATCACACCCGTAAGAATCGCTACCCCAAAGGTGATTAACCTAAACTGCAAGGGATGGGTGATGTAGTAGAGGGTTTCGCCCATGGGATTGACGAAAGTCAGCGACATAACGCCCACCCCGGGTGGAGGAAATGTCATAAAGTCTGCCTCTTCGACAGCCGCTTGCCCCAACGACCCGCCCGTGATGTACCAGGCGGCAAGTACCAGCAGTCCCACACTCAAACCACCTAAAACATTATCAAAATTATTCCGGAACCCCTTTGACTTAAAAATAAAAATAAATAGCCCCGAAACAAGCAGGCCACCGGCTGCCCAATGAAATATACCATTATCGTTGACACCCAGGACTCTGGCGATAATCGCGGTGACCGTCTGGTTGTCGACACCGAGACGAGCCAGTTCGATGTTCGTGGGTGACATCCAGATGCTGAAGGCATAATAGTAGAAATTGGTTTTCGTCATCAGATAAGCCATAATTCCGCCGGCCACGAATACGACCACCGACTTTAGGCTACCTCCGCCGATGCGAATCAAGGTCTTGTTGACGCAACCACTCGACAGCGTCATTCCAATACCGAACATGACGCCCCCCAGTAGGTAGCGTAGCCAGGCAAAGTTTGATGTGCGGTAAGGTGGCATGGTGCCATCCAGGCTCACAGTACCCAGACCCTCCATGATCAGCACACCGGCCATGGCCACGGTAAAAGCAAATATCCACGCACGTAGACGTCCGGTGTCACCGAAGTTAACCCAGTCCGAAACCGACCCCATGGTGCAGAAATTGGTCTTGCGGACGATAACACCCAAAATCACCGCGATGACAAATCCCCAAATGATTACCTGCCAGATTGATGCCCCTTCCATAACATATCACCCCTCGGTTTTGCCGACCTGACTGCCGCCATAAATAAAAGTGCCGGGTCATGCAGAAGCAACAAACGGCCGATTCCTGACCTCGGACAACCTCCAGGAGGCCTGTTCTGGTTCGAGCGTATGGATGCTTTCTGCCGACGCTGTGACACGCTGCATGATATCCTACCACGCTTTATCGATGACTCTCCGACAGCTCGCTGGTATTTTTGCCGGTAGTCAGCAAATGCCAGACATTGTGTTTTCCTGGCCACCAGCGTGCGAGTGATGCCAGGGTGGTCAATGGCATTCACTCACATTGGCACGGAGGGCTATGATTGGAAAAAATTCTCGCTAACTGTGCAATAATTAAATGATATGGTCCCTACACTATATTGAGATGAAGAACCAGAGGCTAACAGATTTTTTCATTGAAAAATAATACCATCTTGATGTCATCACCTGATGCCTGTTCTACAAATTACCGCTAAAATACCCCGCTTTGTCGTGTTCAGGATCTCGGGGTGGTGTGCCACTTAAAGAATTGAGACACGGTTATTTTTAGTTCAGGAGTGGTGGATGGATATTGGGGATCTGCGTCGTGAATTCATGAGCCTGGGGCTGGATCGCGATGACCTGCAGGAAAAACCTGTTGATCAATTTGCCATCTGGTTCCAACAGGCCGTGGATGCTGGAATTATGGATCCAAACGCCATGAGTCTGGCTACGGCAAATGCGAAGGGTATTTTATCTGTCCGTACGGTATTGCTTAAATTCTTTGACCATGATGGGTTTGTTTTTTACACCAATTATGGCAGTAGAAAAGCCCATCAAATAGAGGAAAACAAGCGGGTGGCATTGTTGTTTCCCTGGCTTACGCTCAACCGGCAGGTGAAAATTGAAGGCGCTGCAGAGAGAATTAGTACGGCTACATCGCTTAAATATTTTTCCAGTCGCCCGCGTGGCAGTCAGCTCGGCGCCTGGTGCAGCCAGCAAAGTGCTGTCATCACTTCCCGACAATTTTTGGAAATGAAACTAGCCGAGATGAAGGAAAAATTCCGTGGCGGCATGATTCCCCTGCCCTCTTTCTGGGGTGGTTATCGGGTCAAACCTGAACGGATTGAATTCTGGCAAGGTCGGGAAAATCGCCTGCATGATCGCTTTGAATATACGGCCCAGGGTGATAACTCCTGGCGAATCGAGCGCCTGGCACCCTAAGAGCCTGTCCGGGAATGGTCAATTGAGAGAATCAATAATGGTAACGATTCAGCGCATTCATCCTTTTGTCCCATTACGGCGTGTGTTCGTACTCGAATGGTCTCATA
>ENA-ORDP01001542-ORDP01001542.1-marine-sediment-metagenome-genome-assembly--contig:-NODE-1542-length-12435-cov-11.970759_pt1 | contig 12435 bp, 15 predicted proteins | sample MGYA00248627_ERZ508539 | MGnify/ENA primary metagenome ERZ508539 (study PRJEB26208, sample SAMN05571518) | marine sediment metagenome | biome: deep sea; feature: Hydrothermal vent; material...
GCTAAAGGGTGCGCGGGTGATCAGCACATAACCGGGGTCGTCAATGGCGGCAAGGGTGATGATTACCACCACGGCGAGGACAGCAATGATATACAACAGCATCTTCATGGGTTGTCGCCCTGCTGCTGTAATTCACGCAGACTGGAAAGGGACCCGGATATATCGGGGACGTCGAGGACAATGACGGCCCCCTGCATAGTCGTTATCCCCGCGAGCACCTTGTTGACGGCGTCCGATTCCAAGTCGTAGTGAGCTTTGATCCAGTCCGTTACTTGGGCAAGGTTGGCTTGATAGGTCTTGCCGTCACCGCTCAGTAGGGCCAACTGAGCGCCGCGTAACATGAGCTTCAGGTTCTCGCGCAGAAAATATCTCTGCTCCTTGGGCAGCAGCGGTGGTTGGGTGGCTTCGACCCGGCGTACTTCCACCAGGCTCTTAAAATCAGACCAGAATTCCTTTGCTGCCTGTTGCCAGGTCCCTCGCCCTGCCTGTGTTTGCGATGGTACGGGTTCGGGGGCAACAAAATGAGGCCGGGTGGCCAGGGGCAGCTGATCAATAGAGGCGATGAGGCTGCCCAATTGAATGCTCAGTCCTGGGATGTCGGCGCGGGTGACGGTTTCCAGGGCGACGATCTCATCGGCAATTTGTTTGCGCAGGTCTAACAGCTTGGGGTCTGACAGACTCCCCAGGCGTTGGTCAGCCTGACGCAGGGCGACAATGGCGGTATCAATATCGTTGGCGAGTTTTACCCGGGTGTTGGCCACCACCATAAATTGTGCGGCCTCTTCCAGGGTCCAGTCGTGTCGGTCTTTGCCCAGGGACCTGGCAAATTTTTCCTGGGCCGTGGTGAGGGTGTCTTGATGCTGACGTAATGCTGTTTGGGCCTGATCCAAAGATGTCTGCGATTCACTCAGTTTATTGAGCCGGGCCTCGATCTGGGTGGTGCGCTCCGTGAGCCTCGCGTCCAGCAGCTTATCCACCACCAGTATGCGATACCACAGATAGGCCGAGGCGCTAACGGCCCCCAGGCCGATGAGCAATGCAAACCAGGCGATGCCGCGGCCGGTGGCGGGCTTTTTGACCTTGTGCTTTTTGGTCTTGGCGGGTTTGGCCGTGGCCGGTTTAGGGTCTGTTGTTTGTGTCTTGTCGGTCATGGTGCACCTGGGTATAGTTTGCGCGTATTCATAGTTGGGTCTTGCTGTAACTGCTATTGAACCGCCAAGATGCCAAGAACGCCAGAAAAATATATTTTTTAATACGTTGGTGTGCTTGGCATCTTGACGGTTCAGGCTATCTTTTTGGTTAATATCCCGTTTGCTTATGGCGGGGTTATTTATCTTCGCCAAGCCCGGATCATCGCCTCCACCAGACCGTCATCATCGTTCTTTTTGGCCACCAGAATTGCAGCCTGCCAACCAAGCTTATGGGCAGCCGGGACCAGTCTAGGATGACACACCACCAAGGGCGTGGACAACAGATGATCGCGGCCATCGGGACCCACTATATCGTAGAGGTTTTGCAGGCCCTCTGCACTGGTTATGGTGATGATATCCAATTGCCGGTCACGCCAGTGATCGTGCAGGATGGAAGGGTCGATCTGGGGCCGGGTCCGGCGGTAACATTCCAGATAGTCTACCTTAGCGCCGCGTTGTCTCAAGCTGTCACCGAGCTTTGTCCGGCCTCCTTGGCCACGGAAGATGACAATATTTTGTCCGGACACATCATGCAGTGCGGCAAGGTCCAGTAGGCCCTCGCTGTCGAAGCGTTCGCGGGGGGCCAACACCGCATCGAATCCTGCGCCCCGTAGCGCCGACGTTGTGGCCCGGCCTATTGCCGCTACCGGTAATTGGCTGGGCCAGTGGCCGTGGCTGTTGACCAGGGCGAGTCCCTGGTTGACTGCATTGGCGCTAATGAAGATCGCAAGCTGATACCGGTTCAGGCCCTTGATGAGGTTTTCGGCGCCAGCCGGTTGAGGCAATTCTGTAATCTCGAGAACGGGAAAGGGTATGGGATGACCGCCCTGAGAGGCAATACTATTACTAAGCTTTGCTGCCTGATGGCTTGGGCGGGTTACCACCACCCAGCAATTTTCCAGATCAGGCATTGGCATAGACTTGTTCGAGTATCTTACCGGCCCCCATGGATAACAGCGCGTTCGCCAATTGGGTTCCCAATTGTTCTGCGTCGTTGACATGGCCGCTGAGGTGTTTCTTGAGCATCTGGCTACCGTCCGGTTGGCCTACCAGCCCACGAATCATCAATTGTTGGTCTTTGAGTTCGGCATAGCCGGCGATGGGCACCTGGCAGCCGCCGTTGAGGGCCTTGTTCATGGCCCGTTCTGCGGCGACCCGTTGCTGAGTAGGGGTGTGGTTGAGGCTGGCAATGATGCTGTGGGTGTCCTCATCGTCCTGGCGGCACTCAATGCCGACCGCGCCTTGCCCCACTGCCGGCAGACAGACCTCGATGGGCAGGATCTGGGTGATACGGGAATCAAATCCGAGTCGCTTGAGTCCGGCGGTGGCGAGGATGATGGCGTCAAACTCACCGGCATCCAGCTTTGCCAGTCGCGTATTCACGTTACCGCGCAGGCTGATGATGTCCAGATGGGGGAGTTGTTGAGCCAACTGACATTGGCGGCGCAGGCTCGAGGTGCCGAGCTTGGCCCCGCTGGGGAGAGAGTGGATGTCGGCGTATTGATTGGAGACAAAGGCATCGCGGGGCTCCTCTCGTTCACAGATCACCGGGATATGCAGGCCGGGTGGTAAATCCACGGTGACGTCCTTCATGGAATGCACCGCGATATCGGTGCGGCCTTCGAGCAGGGCATTTTCCAGTTCCTTTACGAACAGGCCCTTGCCTCCCACTTTGGCCAGAGGGGTGTCGAGAATCTTGTCCCCCTGGGTGGTCATAGTCACTAGCTCGACTTCAATGTCAGGATGGGTTTGAAGCAGGCGGTGGCGTACATCTTCGGCTTGCCACAAGGCCAGTGGGCTTTTGCGAGTACCAATACGTATGCTTGTCAAAAGAATAATCCCCGATGAAGGTAGGGTGATGGGGGGAACCATCCCCCGGGTCTGGGCTCAAAAACTGAAAACGGGCCAGAATCTATTTTTCGGGAATTTAATCAAATTTCCATTGCAGCGTGACGAGAATATCGACTCTGACCCTATTTTTTACTATTCTGGCTTTTTGGCCCCGGAATTTCCAGCACCACCGGGAAACTTAGCCCATATGATTTTTATCGGATATACCCTAAAACTCATGAAAAATTTAATCCTCCCACTTTTGATATTTTTATCGGCATGGTTGCTGCCGCTACCGGCCCCGGCCGGTGAACTGCCCATGGCGGAAGATTTTCAACAAGATGCCAGTGATGCTCAAGATCGGGGTGTGGTCATTATGGTGATGTTTAGCTCGGATTCATGTTCGTACTGCGAGGTGGTGCGAGAAGATTACATGATTCCGATGGTGGGGGATGTGGAATATGAAAATAAGGTTATCATCCGCATCGTCGATATAGAGGGTTCTGATGAGGTGGTGGGATTCAACGGCCAAAAACAACAACACACCGAGTTTGCCGATGCCCAAGGGGTGTCACTGGTGCCAACGATCAAGTTTTATGGACCCGGCGGCAAGGAATTGGCCTCAGAACTGATCGGCTATAGCAATGAACATTTCTATGGCTATTACTTAGATAGCAAGATCGACGAATCCCTGGCCGCTCTGAAGGCACTGGCCTATAGATAGAAGAGAAAAGATACGAGAATTAAAATAATAATGTGTGGCACAAATGCCAATCTACATTAATAATTCTCGTCACTCGTCACTGTGTTCAACGTTTCACCCAGCGCCGCACACCCGCAGTGTGGCGGCGGCTGACGTCCAGGCGGTCATCTATGTGTTGAAACAAGACCTGCCAGCGCCCGGAGGGGTGTTTTTCGATGCCGCGTATATAGGCCGTAGCGGCCAGGGCATTGCGGTGAATGCGCAGAAACATATCTTCAAACTCTTCTTCCAGGCTTACTAGCGAGTCTTCAATCAGATGTTGCTCAGTGGCGGTGCGTACCGTGACGTACTTGGCGTCTGCCTGAAAGTAGATGATGTCCTGTACCGGGATAAGATTGATTCGGCCGCGTAGATGGACGCTGATGTGGCTGCGCGATGAGGGTTCTTCCTGGGCACGATTGACTTCTCTGAGTTGGGTGAGTGTCAGTCTGTGTACCTTGTCCAGGGCCATGGCCAGGCGCTCTTTGCGAATGGGCTTGAGCAGGTAGTCGACGGCGTTGACCTCAAAGGCCTCCAGGGCATGTTCATCATAAGCGGTGGTAAAAATGATGCTGGGCGGTGACTCCATGGAGGCCAGATGCATGGAGGCCTCCAGGCCATCCATCACCGGCATGCGAATATCCATGAGCAGGACATTGGGGGCATACTTCATAGTCTTCTCAATGGCATCGCTGCCATTGATGGCTTCGCCTACAACATTGTGCCCCCCAATTTTTTGTATCAACTCGCGGAGCCGGACGCGGGCAAGTTTTTCGTCATCGACAATTAATATTTTCATTCCGCTCCTCCAAATGCGGGTAGGGTCACGGTCACGGTAAAAAGCCCATTCTCTTTTTTCGTACCAAGTGATCCATTGGTGCCGTAATGACCGCTCAGGCGCAAGCGGATATTATCCAAGGCGGCATTGTCGTCTTGGTGGTCGGCGCTTTCCTGATCCTGGCTTATTGGGTTGCTGATGTTAACCTGGAGCAGGTCATCTTGCAGGTCCAATTTTATGGTGATCTCGCCACCTCCAGACAGGGTCTCTATGCCGAATTGAATGGCATTCTCAAGCAATAATTGTAGCATTAGCACCGGTAGCTTAGCAGTACGCGGTATATCACCCACCTGCCAGTTTACAGAGAGACGGTTTTCAAGGCGTAACTTTTCGAGGGCCAGATACTTCTTGGCAACGGCAACCTCAGTGACCAAGGGAACAAGATTTTTGGATTCATCTAACATCAAGCGAAACAAATCGGCCATGTCTTCGATGGCGGCCTCGGCCTTGTCTGGAGCGTGTTGAGTCAGACTGGCGATGATGTTCATGCTGTTGAATAAAAAATGGGGTCTGATGCGATATTTGAGTAACTCCATGCGCGTCCGTTCTTCGGTATGGGCGCTTTGTTTGAATTGGTGTCTGGCGAGAAAATAACGTAATGCCAATGCATCGACGATGGCGGCGATAGTAAAGTTCTGCACATGATAATAGAGGTACCACTCTGGCCGTGCCGATGCTATCCAACCCGCACCCCACATTACCCAGACCATTAATTCGCTGATTAACAAGGCCACCGTTAGCATAACAAGGTAGGCCATCATCAATGCCCGGCCAGAGGGAAGTTTCTCTAGGTAGGGACGAGAGATGCACAGTGCCGCCGTGGTGGAGAGCGCCACCCACTGAACAAATAATGAGATAATCAGCAGATCTTTGAATACATTGGCAGACAGTCGTTGGCTGACAAGGGTGACTATAATGGCCAGAAGTTGGGCGATGATAACAACGTTAATGGTGGTTTCGCCCCTGCAAAAATCCGGTAGGAAGCCACCGCTATTGTCTCGGAAAGTTTTATCTTCAAATCGACGTGTTGGCATGATCGAATCTGACCTGATTAACCGCGTAGAACCGGGATGCTAACTTTGACAAAGTAAGTTCCGGTTTTTTCGAAACTTTGTAGTTCTGCTTTGTCTCCGAAATGTTGTGCCAGGCGCTGACGAATATTGTCCAGCGCAATCTGGTTACCCTTACGGTGTTTGTTTTTGACAGTCACTTCTGGGAGGGGGTTACTAATGAGAATATTCAGCACTTCTTCTTCCGCCCACAATTCAATATTGATGACGCCTCCGGCAAAGCATGCCTCAACGCCATGGTAAATGGCATTTTCCAAAAGTGGCTGCAAGGTTAGGGAAGGGATTAGAGCGGAACGCGGTACGTTGGAGTTGCTCCATTTGTAATCCAAACGATCACCCAGTCGAATCTTCTCGATATCGAGGTACTGACGGGAAATTTCCATCTCTACAGTGATGGGCACCAGCTTACGGGCATCGGCCAGTAATACCCGAAATACCTCGGCCAGATCTTGCAGGGCACGGTCAGCCCGGTCCGGGTCGCTTTTCAGCAAGCCGGCAATGCTATTCATGCTGTTGAACAAGAAATGCGGACGAATACGGGATTGCAAGGCCTGTAGTTTGGCGCTATGGGTAGTCATTGATTCTTGCTGTAATTTTTGGTGAGCCTTCATGTAGTGATTGAACACCAGGGCACAAAGACCGGTCACCACCAGACCACGAATGAGCAGAGGCCAGTGCCAGTCGGGCCATAGGTTCTTGATTATGCCCAGGAAATGGAGTCCAAAGTGCATGGCCTCAGTAACCGCAATGGCTGAGATCATAAATAGAATTGCAGTAAACAGGGCGCTGGCCTGGGGGGTCATCCGGCGTAAAATCGGCGCGCCAATTTTGAGCAAGACAATACAGGTCAGGGCAATGGCCAGGATATAGCCGCCAAATAGCAACAGGTCCTGGACGGCGGACATTTCCAGCCCGGTGTTGCGGCTTAAAGCAACAATCACGGTCACAAACAGGGCTATGGACAATATGGTACGAGCGGCATAGCCAGAACCCATGTCTGGTATGCACTCTTCTTTGCTATTGTTATCCATTTCAAGTTTTATGCAGAATCAATGGGCCTAGTCTCAAGTGTTTCTCATGGCGTCTACTCTAACCTATCCTGCAAATCTGGCGTGGTCTTTGTCAAGGGATATAGGTGGGCGATGCCAAGGACGCTGGATTTGCCGGGATTTTAAGCAGGCTTCGGGTATACTCCGCGCCATGACAACCAAGAAACCATGGGGTGGGCGCTTTGACGTCGAAACCGATAGTCTGGTCGAGGCCTTCAGTGCCTCGGTGGGGTTTGATCGGCGTTTATACAGGGTTGATATAGCCGGTTCCATCGCCCATGTGCGGATGTTGGCCCATGTTGGTGTGGTGACGGAACAGGAACGGGACACCATTGTCGCCGGTCTTGAGGCCATCAAGACGCAGATAGAGGCCGGTGAGTTTGAATGGGATGAGGCCCTGGAAGACGTGCATATGAATATTGAGGCGCGCCTGGTAAGCGAAGTGGGTGAAGTGGGCAAGAAATTGCATACCGGCCGGTCCCGGAATGACCAGGTGGCTACCGATGTGCGGTTATATTTGCGCGAGGGTATAGATCAGCTCAATCAGGCAATGGTAGCGCTTCAGGGTGTTTTAATAGACTTGGCAGCGGCTGAGACCGACACCATTATGCCGGGTTTCACCCATATGCAGATTGCCCAACCGGTGATTTTGGGCCATCATATTTTGGCCTGGGTCGAGATGTTGTTTCGCGATCGGGCACGGCTGTCGGATTGCCGCAAACGGATGAATGTCATGCCATTGGGTTCGGCGGCACTGGCAGGCACCACCTACCCCATTGATCGGGCCTTCACTGCCAAGGCATTGGGGTTTGATGGCCCTACCGAGAACTCTTTGGATGCGGTGTCGGATCGGGACTTTCTGATTGAGTTCAATGCCGCCGCCGCCCTGGTCATGGTGCATCTGTCGCGTATTGCCGAAGAGCTGGTGTTATGGTCGTCGGCCCAATTTGAATTTATCGAGTTGGGGGATGGTTTTTGCACGGGTTCCAGTATTATGCCGCAAAAGAAAAACCCTGATGTGGCGGAATTGGTAAGGGGTAAGACCGGGCGGGTTTGTGGAAATTTGATGGCGTTGCTCATGCTGATGAAGGCTCAGCCCCTGGCCTACAATCGGGATAACCAGGAAGACAAGGAACCCTTGTTTGATACCCTGGACAGCGTGCTGGCCTGCGTGAAGGTTTTTACCGGCATGATGCCGACCATGACCATTAAGCGTGACCAGCTCTATGCAGCGGCACGGCGAGGATACTCTACGGCCACCGATCTTGCCGATTATTTGGTAAAAAAGGGCGTGGCGTTCAGGGATGCCCATGAGATCGTTGGCAAGGCGGTGCGTGCCGGTATCGACAGTGGCAAGGACTTGTCCGAAATGAGCCTTGTCGAGTTGCAGCAGTTTGCAAAGGACATCGAACAGGATGTATTCGAGATCCTGACCCTGGAGGGTTCGGTGGTGGCCCGCAACCATCTGGGCGGCACGGCGCCGGAGCAGGTGCGTCTGGCCATTGTCCGGGCGCGGCAAAGGCTCGATGGGTAGCTATCTAGGCTATCGATGTAGCGCCTGTGGCTATGAGGAAGCACAGATGGGTATTGGTAGCGGACGCCAGGCCGGTCACGCCTTGGTGCTATATCACTGTTATTTATGTAAATCCGTAGGCAGTGCCTGGAAGGTTGAGGGCCAGGAGCCCCGCTGTAGTTATTGCTATCATCCGGATATCCATATTCTCGACATCGAAACCCGTAACATTGAGTGCCCCAAATGTGGTGAGCCCGCCAAATTCTTCCCCAAAGAGGGTGAATGGGAGTAAGTAAAAAAGCCCATTATTTCCTTGAATGACCCGCAGATTCTTCGGGGTGAGAGGCTACTTTTTCAGATCGATTGCCTGGCCCGCCTGTACGCTGGCAAAGCGTGAAAGCTCGCTGAGCAACTCGGCGCCACTACGGTCATTTAGCCACTGGCCGCGATCTTCATCGTAGTCAAAGTGAAACCCCCCGCTTTTGTCGGCCACCCATATTTGATGGGCGGCGGCCTGTTTATTGATAATAATCTTATTGCCGTTTTCGAATTCCAGAGTCAGGATTTCGCTCACGGTTTCATAATCGATGTCGGCGCCGCTGGAATCAACGGCAGCCTCAATGGCAGCCTCGATCCGGGCCATGGTCTGGTTCACATTCTCGTGGAATTCAGAATCGTTCATTGATGTTTTCTGTCCCGTCAATAAAGGTTATGCTACTGGCTGTTGATTTTGGCATATCTGGAGCAAACCATGAATCGGATACATAATAGATTTTTTACTTTACTGATGGCTGGAGTCTTACTGGCTACGGCGTTATTGGCGGGCTGTGGCCATAAGGGGCCATTGTATCTGCCAGACGGTTCCAAGGCCGAACAGGCCAAAGAAAAGAAAAGCTGACGCGATTGATTTCTTTTAAGGATAATGGACCACTTTACCTACCGGGACGGTCGGCTTTATGTCGAGGATGTCCCCTTGTCGCATGTTGCCGAGCAGGTCGGAACGCCCTGCTACGTCTACTCCCGGGCCACCCTGGAGCGGCACTGGCACGCCTTTGATCGTGCCTTTCTGGGTCTCGATCATCTAGTCTGTTACGCCGCTAAGGCCAATTCCAATCTGGCGGTACTCAATCTGTTTGCCCGGCTGGGCTCGGGTTTCGATATCGTCTCCCTGGGTGAGTTGGAACGGGTACGCCGAGCCGGCGGGGACATGGCCAAGGTGGTGTTCTCCGGTGTGGGCAAATCCGAGGCCGATATTCTCGGAGCCCTGGCGGCCGGGGTCATGTGCTTCAATGTGGAATCGGAGGCCGAGCTGGAACGCCTCAATCGACTGGCGGCAGCACAAGGCGTCAGTGCCCCAATGTCTCTGCGGGTCAATCCGGATGTGGATGCCAAGACTCACCCCTACATCGCCACTGGTTTAAGGGAAAATAAGTTCGGCATCCCTATCAATCGGGCTCGGGAAGTCTATGGTCGTGCTGCGGCCATGTCCAATATCAAAGTAATCGGGGTGGATTGCCATATCGGCTCCCAACTCACCGAGATCGCACCCTTTTTAGATGCCCTGGAGCGGGTGTTGCAGTTGGTGGATGAATTGTCCAGCGGCGGTATTGAACTCGACCATCTGGACCTGGGCGGTGGTCTGGGGATTCGTTACCGGGATGAGGCCCCCCCAGAACCGGCAGACTATGCCGATGCCATCGTGGCTTGTGTAAAGGAGCGCGGTGTGGCTCAACGCATCCTGATCGAACCGGGTCGTGCCATTGCCGGTAATGCCGGGGTCATGCTGACCCGGGTGGAATATATCAAACAGGCACCGGAAAAGAATTTTGCAGTGGTGGATGGGGCCATGAACGACCTCATGCGCCCGGCCCTGTACCAGGCCTGGCAAGACATCGTTGCGGTGTGTCCCCGGGTTGAGGGTGAGACCCGCCCCTATGACGTAGTAGGCCCGGTGTGTGAGACTGGAGATTTTTTGGGTAAAGACCGCCAACTCAATATTCAGGCCGGTGACCTGTTGGCGGTGCGTTCGGCGGGGGCCTATGGCGCCAGCATGAGCTCTAACTACAACAGTCGGCCCCGAGCCCCGGAGGTGTTGGTGGATGGAGATGAGTACCACGTAGTGCGTCGCCGTGAGACCCTGGATGATTTATTCAGAACCGAGTCGTTGTTGCCCAATTCATACTAAGGAAAACAAAAGTTACCCGACACCCTTCATCAATGGGACGCGGTAAATACGACGGGCAGGACGCCCTAGTGCCGCGAAGCACAGGACGTGCGAGAGCGACCGTCCCTGTGCTTGATGGCAGCGTCCATGCTGCCAACACCCGCTGATGAAGGGTGTCGGGCAACTAATGAACTTATTAGCAAGTGCGTCACCTGGCATCGGTCTTGCCGGGGAAACGCAGGGCTTTCAGTTTAGGGCGCGACGCAGATATCGCGCCAAGTCCTGTTTTCGATAGGGTTTGGTGATTCCCCTCCGTCCCCCTTAACGATTTATCTTGAAAACAGACAAAAACTCTTAACGGACATGATCTTCCAGCCTGGAAAATATTTCCGTTAGAGAAGGCCAGCCACTGAAATATTCGCAAGTTATTTAGTCGTTAACTGTAACAAAAGACTTCAAGCATAACTTTAGATCCTGTGATCTATCGCATGAGGCCTTGATAATATCTATCTTTTCTTACATAGATATCGAACATGAGAATACATACATTGTTTTACATGCTGATTTCAGCAGCCACAATGATACTCGTCCCCGGGCAATCAAGTGCTGAAGAGATACGGATAGCGGTGGCGAGTAACTTCACGAATGCCATTACAACCATTGCCCGGCGTTACGAGGCAAACTCGGGGCAAAAAGTGACGCTGATCTTTGGCTCTACTGGCAAGCACTACGCACAGATCAGGAATGGTGCACCCTATGATGCCTTCTTTGCCGCCGACGTTCGTCGACCGAAGCTACTGGAAGAAGAAGGTCTGGCCCTGCCTGGCAGTCGCTTCACCTATGCTGTGGGCAAGCTGGTTCTGTGGAGTCCCAGGGCGGGTTATGTAGACAAAAAAGGCAGCATTCTGAAACCCGGTGAATTTCGTCACCTGGCCATTGCCAACCCCGGGCTCGCTCCCTACGGCAAGGCGGCCCGTGAGGTATTGCAGGCACTCGGACTATGGGGTCAACTAGGCGGGCGTCTCGTCCGCGGCGAGAATATCGGCCAGACCTTCCAGTTCGTCAATAGCGGTAATGCCGAACTGGGCTTCGTGGCCTATTCGCAGGTGAATCGTCCGGACCGGCCGGTCGAAGGCTCATTATGGAAGATACCACAGACGCTTTACACCCCCATTGAACAACAGGCCGTATTGCTGAAAAACAACGAAGCTGCCCGTGATTTTTTGTCCTTTGTGCGCAGTGATGAGGCACTGAAAATCATCCGTGAATACGGGTACGATATACCATGATACTCAGTGAATCCGATTTCACCGCCCTGGCGATTACCCTGAAAATGGCGTCGCTCACCACGCTGATCCTGCTGTTACTGGGAACACCTCTTGCCGGTGGATGGTGCGCACCCGGTGGCGTTTCAAGTTTCTACTGGAAGCGGTGATTGCCCTGCCGCTGGTATTACCGCCTACCGTGCTGGGCTTCTATCTGCTGATTGCGCTTGGCCCTCATGGCCCACTGGGAAGGTTGATGGAATCGCTGGGTGGGCGACCGCTGGCCTTCACCTTTACTGGCCTGGTTATCGGCTCGGTCATCTATTCGATGCCCTTTGTGATCCAACCACTGCAAAATGCCTTTGCTACCGTCGGTCGTCGCCCGCTGGAGGTGGCCGCCACCCTGCGCGCATCACCACTGGATCGATTTTTTACCATTGCCGTTCCGTTGGCCCGCCATGGTTTTCTTACCGCAGTGGTACTGGGGTTTGCCCATACGGTGGGCGAATTCGGTGTGGTGCTGATGATAGGTGGTAACATCCCCGGCGAAACGCAGGTCTTGTCGATTGCTATCTATGACCACGTTGAAGGGCTGGAATACGTTCATGCCCACTGGCTGTCAGGTGGTCTGTTATTGGCGTCTTTCCTCATGCTGATGGTTGTATACGCCATCGACCGGCGTTTCAGGTCTTTCCAGACATGACCATCGAGGCCAGATTCCATATTGAAAAGGCTGATTTCACCCAGGATGTTGATTTGTGTCTTCCTGCCCGG
>ENA-ORDP01001543-ORDP01001543.1-marine-sediment-metagenome-genome-assembly--contig:-NODE-1543-length-12434-cov-2.754988_pt1 | contig 12434 bp, 7 predicted proteins | sample MGYA00248627_ERZ508539 | MGnify/ENA primary metagenome ERZ508539 (study PRJEB26208, sample SAMN05571518) | marine sediment metagenome | biome: deep sea; feature: Hydrothermal vent; material...
CAGATCGCCGGATAAAGACGATCCCTTAGGCCGCATCGGCCTTTTTTCCCGTCCCCGTCGCAGTCAGGTAATGGCGCAGCTCCATGAATACACCTGCCGCCAGCATACTGAATGCGATCAGCGCCACATGCTCCGACAAGTACCCGCCGCCGGTCAAGTCCAGGAACGCGGCTGATGAGAGAAAGAAGAGCAGCCCGACAAAAAAGCTCCCGCCGCTGCCGGAATAAAGACGTTCTTCCCAATTAGACGACAGACGGGCGACAAGCGGGCGGAACAGCGCCAAGCCATATCGCCACGTCGGCAACCACATAATGGCGGCCAAATCCGGATAGATACTGTCGCTGGTCATCCCGCCCAAGGCGAACCCGTAAATATTGGCGAGAATAAATATACTTACGAAGAATTTTACGCCGGGGTGGGAAATGGTCGGCGACAGGGACTCTTTACCAGTCAGAATCGGTGCTCGTGGGTCGCGGCGCCAGAACAACCAGAAAAGAGTGAGAACGATAACCAATACGCCGGCGGTGTAGGCTTTTAGTGAAATTCCCTTGCCCACTTTCTTCTGAGGTTTGGAATTTTCAGCAACCGCCTTTTCTTTCACTCCCTTAAGTTTGAGAATCCGTGCCCAACTTTCCTCGTCAATAGGGTTGGTTCTCGTCAAGAACAAATAATCCAATCGCCATAAAGAGGCTGGATCGTCCAAGCCCTTTAACAGCGGGAAATCGCCGTCAAGCAAATGAATGGTTCCGACGTTAGTGGAAAACCGCGAGGTCGCATTGTCTCTGAAAACTGGCGTTCCCAACTTCAATCTGGTGTCGTTGAAGGATACGGCGGACTGGCCGATAAGCATGCTCACCAAGTCGCGAACTTCCCCAACATCCATGTGCATCGTTACCTTCAGTCCCATAAATTGGTCCATTCCGTAAGGGAATTTGACCATTTTCAATGAAAAAACTATTCGCTTCAAACTCGAACCTATAGCGTCGGCGCTCTCCATCAGACGAGATTTATCAATCATCAGCGTTTGCGAAGCCGCCGTAAGGGGTAACAGAACATCCGCAGTACCCTTATCACCAACCAACGTCGCCTTTAGTACCGCGTCCTTATTGGGAATGAATGCAGCTGAAAATTTGATGTCGACATATACATTTGCAACCTCCGATAAAGGGCGATTGATCTCCGCAAGCCATTGAATCGGCTCTTGGTTGCCGCCTTTCAAGCGCGTGACGGCGTTCAAGGTTTCTCCTTCCGACGCCCAGCGGCTTAGATTTTTGTAATTATCCGGTAACTCTACATCAGAAAACGCCAAGCCCGTCTCTCGCTCCCAGTAGGTCGGGGTTTCAAATGCCTCCTTCGGGCTAAGAAGACGAGGTTGAACAATGGAAAGATTATCGACTTTCACATCGGCCGCCTTGGAACGAAAAAGAAATTGAACGGAAATACAGTCGATTTTTTTACCTTTTAGACTAGAAAGCGAAACCCGCCGTCCGGGAAACTGAACGAACGCCGCAACCGGCTCGCCATCGACGAACGGCACCACCCGGACACGGTATATGTCCGCGGCATCCCCCAAGGCGACATTAAAGTACGCGCGCTCAGGTAACGTGATATTCACCGGCCAATATATCGACCAGAACGGCCATTCCTGTTCGTCAGGGAAGTTTTTGATCTTTTTAGGGTCGGTGCTGGGATGACCGGGCCGACCCTCAGGAAACTCCGCCGGATTGGAAACGACATACGGCAATCCTCGAAGTCGCCGGGACACAACCGGCTTCTCCCCCGCCGCGCAAGCCTCGGCCCCTTCCCGGGCGATGGTGCGGGGGTCGAACAACCATTGTTTTGCGGAAAGTGCTTTCCTCTCCTTCATGAGACGTTCCCTGTTATACCGCTTATTTTTGGCTTTCCAGTACCGTTTAAATATCTTGACTTTCCAGCGCGGCATGTTTCGTTCAAATTTTCGGCGCAGCTTGTCCCTTTTGGCTTTCCGGCGCAGCTCGGCCTTTTCGGCTTTCCGGCGCAGTTCGGCCTTTCTTTCACGAGCGCCGACAGTGAACGAATAGCCGCCCATTCTCTGGTAGGCCAGGGGAACCGCCCATTCCACATTTTGCGGAAAGAGCGCCGAAGGGAACTCGACTCCGCCCATTGCGGACATGATATCAGTGCCGCGTTGTAGGTAATTCGGGATTTCCACGTCGTCAAAGCGCACTAGCCTTACGTCACGGATGCGCACGCCCGCCCATTTATTTTCATTCTTGGTGTCCACCACGAACCGTGTCGCCACCAACCGAGGAGCCGAAGCGCCTTTAACTTTATTACCTAGGAATTGATTATAGGTTTCGATTGGAACGAGCAGCCGAGTAACGTCGCCCTGCCTGTAAGTGATTACAGGACTTTTGTCCGTACGAAAAATTCCTTCCATTCCCTTGTCAGGAACCAAGCCCATATTTTCCTTGCGGAAGATCACTTCTTTAATCGGAAAGTCCTTACCTTTAACCGGGTTATATCCCTGGTCCATGAATATCTGCATCTCCTCAAATTTCGGCGTCGCTTGTGGCCACGGCATTCCGGTAACCCATTTCGACATATCTAAACGAAGGATCCATTCACCATTCCGTTCGTACCACGATATTTTAAATTTTTCCCATGGCACGTTGCGCCCGTTCACGCGAATGAGGACAAGGCCCAGATCGACCTTCTTGGTCATTACAAAATCAATGGCGCGAAGCGGTCTAATATCGAAATCAAAGCGGCGCTGCAAAATTACACGCCCCGTATCAGGAACCGTCGTATACCGCCAGATATCGTCGTGAGGCATACCCAATTCCCGCCCAATCAAGTAGAAATAGTTTTTCTCCTCCCACGAGACCTTGCTCATGTCGATTCTTTTGGCGACCTGCCCCAGCGCCGGCAGGTTGGAAGCTTCTCCGGGCCGAACCATGACTTCCGGGTTCGGTGACAAGCGGCGGCGAACGGTTACCTTGCGACCGGAGGAAACAACAAAATCCATTTCCATCTGCAGGTCTACCGGATTGGTCTCGAACAGATTTTTAATCTCGACGACTACACCATTGAACATGTCTGTCGCCAGCGGCTTGGCCGTCTTGGTCGGGACATATTCGATGTTTATCGCCGTCGGGCGAATGTCCTTATCGGCATCCTCGTTAATCGCCAGACTTCCCTTGTCGTTCTTCATCAATGAAGCGCGGGCGGCAGCTTTTTCTTCCGACGTAGGCGCGGGACCGGGCGGGCGAATATAACGATCGCCGTCTTGTGTCCATCCTCGCACATACCTGTTCAGCCGCTCAGCCTCAGACACCTTCTTTTTCAGTGGGAGTGTCCAGGTATGGGCCCGGCGAGTAGCTTTCGCGATGCTTGCTTCGACCGTGACGCGATAGTCGCCCGCCGGCAAAGGCGTCTTGGCATCGACAGTGGCAATTTTGGCCGCCCCGCCCTCTACTTTGGGCGGGAACACAACGGTGATATTTTCTTGCGCCTTTTGGGCAAAGGACGGAAAATTCAGAACGAGGACTGAGAGGATTATACCGGCGAGCGCAACCAAACCGGGCGTACGTTTCAGCCAAAGGTTGTTGCATCCGAAATTTATTGTTGTTTTTCGCTTCATTCGGCATGCCCTCTTTTCCGACCGGGCGTTTCGACGGTCGGGGCTCTTTTCAGAATACTAAATCCATCCCGCGAAAAAACAGGGATATAGGCCCGTCTCGTGGCCGCGACAGCCGCCTGAAACTTCGCCGCCATGGTGGCGTCACGGCACTGTCCATAAAGCCATCTACATCCCTTATCAACTAGATACCATGGGCGTTTTAAATCTAAAACAACAAACTCGGCTCTCGTTTCCCCCGGCTCGGAACGCGCCTTTTTGCCGGTTAACAGGAAGATGGCCAACCCCTTCGCGCTAAAGGCGCGCCCATCGGGGACGTTCGCGTCTCTTAGGACGCCGTCGGGGAAAATATAGTAGTACTTCCGGTGCGCCAATCTGGCTGTGTTGAGCGTGTTCTGCGCCGAAACGGCAATGGAGGGATCGGTGGGAATATAGGTGTCGATGGCTTCCGAAATCCACATGTCGCGGTCCCTTACGCGATAGGCGTCGCGACCGTAGCTCCACACTTTTTCCGTCCAAAACAAGCGGGACACCGGCGAAGGGGCGTAGGCAACGTGCCCGACGGCTAACACAAGAACCACTATCGGTATCATACGCCACATCGCGCCGTCGCGCCATGCGGCCATGCGGCGCATTGTCAGCGCGAAAGCAAAAATCAACGGCGCGATCAACCCCGCCGTGTAGTGATGCTTCAGTCCAAAGTATCCCGGATTGTCCGACAACAGGGAAATCACCACTATGGGCGCGGCAACCAGCAGCGGCCAAGGTGCCCCCAAACTAAGAAAAGCCAGTCCCCCCAACAAACCCACGACGTAGAAGATTTTGCCTGGAATAACCACATGCTGCCAGACAAGCCCAGGATTGCTCAGCAGAGTCAGTATCATTTCGCCCAGACTGCCGCCTAGCCAGGAATACGCCGTGTTGTCGATGACGCCGCCGCCGGTCACCGTGAAGTAGGGGATCAGAAACCACGCGACCGCTAGGAAGTAAAGCGCCCCCCCCGCCACAAGCAAAACTCCCGCAGCGACCCGGCGCTTTGCCAGCACAAGATACAAACCGCATGCGACGGTCTGTAAGGCGAAGGGCTCCTTGACAAGGGCCAACAATCCGGCGGCGGCGATCGCCCAGGCCATGCGATCGCGTTCGGCGGCGAGAAAAAAGACGACCAGCAACGGAATCGCCAGATGATCAAGATGAAAGTCGAAGAGCGCGTTGTACCAAACCGGAAAATACAGCGCAAAAGCCAAACCCGGTAGCCATCCCCACCCTCTTAGCACGCCAAATAGCGCGCCGCCGAGCGCCGCCGCCTGCAGGGCCAGGAGCAGCGGCGCCGCCATGATCTCGGGCGCCGCTCCGTAAACCAGAGCATAGGGGTACATCAGGGGCTGAGCATGGCCCCAGAACAGCCGCCATCCTTCACCGGCGGAAATTCTGTCCATATTATTCATCATGAAGCCCAGATCGGCATGCGCGGAATGTAGCGACAGGAACTTCAGGATTGCCATAGCGGCAAGGATAACCGCCAGGGCCAGGGCGGATGTGGCGGCGGCCCGGAATGGCACGGGCGTTACTCCCCAAACGCTAAGAGGGTGTGGCGGAATATTATTTCCCATCAACTCCCCTCTGCATCGCTCACTCCAAGGCCTTTTCTTTTCTTTCGAAAATGTAGCTTTCCAACTGAAGATAATCCAAATCCGAATTCCGGATGGTATGGAACGCGTCGGCAATACTGCACACCACAGGCTCACCGTGCAGATTCAGCGATGTATTCAGAACCGCACCAATTCCCGTCAACTCCTTGAACCGGGAGAGCAGGTGATGATACCGCGGGTTCATTTCCTTCTTGACCAGTTGTGGCCGGATGGTCTTGTCATAAGGATGAAGCGCCGCGGGGATTTTATCCTGTCCCAACGGAGTCGAATCGAAACTGTGCATCATGTAATAGGCGTTGAGATTCTTCGGATTGACAATGTATTCATCCGCGTCTTCATCAAGGATGGAGCCGGCGAACGGCATCCAGAAGTCCCGCGACTTAATCCGGTCGTTAATATTTTTGACCACGCCGGGGATGCTTGGATTGGCAAGCAGCGAGCGATTGCCCAGCGCACGTTGGCCGAATTCCATCCGCCCGGCGAAGCGCGCCACGACCTTTCCGTCGGCCAACAACTTAGCAACTTCCGCTTCCGGGTCTTCGGGTGTGTGGATGAAGAAGTCTTCTTCCAGGTTATTGGCGGTGATATAGGCCGCGACATCGTCATCGGTCACATAGACGCCGAGATACAGATCCTTCAACGGTTTGGTATCCGGCGTCTTGCCCTGCGCCTTGCAATGATCGACGTATCCCAGATACGCCGCGCCGATGGCCGTGGATTCATCGGCCGCGGACGGCATCACGTGTAGACTGTCAACGCAATCGAGTTCTGACAGCGCCTTGTTCGCCTTCACGTTCATGAAAATCCCGCCGGCGCAGCAGATATCGCGAATCCCCGTTTCCTTGACCACGTTTGTAGCCCATGCGCAAAGGAATTCCTCGATGAAGGCCTGGGCGGCGTAAGCGATCCAGTCAAACCGCATGCGCCGTATCTTCGGCGCCAAATAGGGGATGTAGTGCTTGGCGTCGATTTTCGACTTGAACCGGATCCCGTCCAGGGAAAACAGACCGCGGAAAATTTCCAGGCAATCGTACACCCCTTGCTGGTTCGGATTGGTGTAGGGCGCCAACCCCATCACCTTGAATTCATGCTCGTTGAATTTCATCCCCATCAACAGGGTGACGATCCCGTAAAACCCCGCCAGGCTGTTGTCGTTATGGACTTTGGCCAGCACGTTGAACTCGCCGTTTTCATAGACCGTGACACTGGCGCAGTATTCGTCTCCGGCGCCGTCGTTGGTCAGCACCAGAACGCGGTCGTCCTGCTTGTCCAAGGCGTAGACAACAGACGCCGCGTGGTTCATGAAGTGTGGGTAGCTGATGATCTTCTCAGTCGGGATTCCCAGGTGCGACGCGATCATTCCAGCCTGCTTTACCGACCATTTTCGGTTTATCCACTTCTTGTATATCTTGTACAGGACCTTGTAGGCGATGTTGAGAAGCGGCAACCGGTAAGTGAATTGGATCAGCCTGTCGTAGAAGGACTTTGTGCCCCCCGACGAGATCTGAAAGCCATAGTGAACCCCGTTTTGAAAGCTGAGCACGACACCCGCTATTTCTTCTTTCCGCACGTTGAATTCCTTGAGGAGAAATTCAATGGATTCTCGAGGGTAGCTAACGCAATTCTTCCGTCGATTGAACCGGTCTTCCGTCATGACGCCCAGAATTTCGCCGTCACATAAAAGAGCTGCGGTCGAGTGTGGAATCGTAACTCCTAGAAAATATACCTTCGCCATAATCATCCCAAATAATTGTAAGTTATGTCCAGAATCTTCTGCAAATTGGCTTGACTGTCTTGTCGGCTGCGGTCTACGCGACATCCATGCCCAAGAGAACACTTGGCAACATGGTCAAATCAATTTGCAGAAGATTCTGGACATAACTTTGTTATCGACAGGTCGAGAGAATTTTACTCGTTAATCACTATCCAGTTCAACACGCGCCTTAAAATGGGAAAATACCAAGCAACCGAAGAGCAGCCCCTCGGTCGCAATAGTTGCCCACGCAGCCCCCAATATGCCATGGTTGGGGATCAACCAAAAATTCAGGCCAATGTTGAAAACTGCTGAGCTAATGGCCGCGAAAGCATAGAGCCATTCTCTATTGAGGACAATCAAGGCATTAGTCAAGATTGAATTTGGCAGGACAAAAAACAGGCTGGCGAATAGCCAAGGGAGAATTTCTGCCGCCTGCCCATAGGCGGCGCCGTAGGTTAGATCCATCACTGGGCCGCCCAGGAGCCAGACGGCGCCGAAGACCGCTAGGGCTAGGCATCCCATCATCCCCAACTGTAGGACCAATTGCCGTTCGAAAGCATCTTTTTCCCGCCAGATCAGGCGCAACTGGCGGAAGAAGATCATCGACAGGGGAGTCAATACGAATATCACGCCTTCCAGAAGTCGGTAAGCGGCCGAGTAATTGCCGGTAAGGCCAGATTGCCCAAGAAGAGTCTCCAGCATTACAATATCGATCCGAAAATACAGGACCGTCGCCGCATCAATTGCGAGAAAGGCCAGGCTAGTCCGCAGCAATTCCTTGGATAGACCAAATCGGGGACGGCGGATAAAGCGCCTGGCGACCGGCAGGAAAAAGGCCGCCAGTTGGCCGGCTAGCCAGGCCAGAAGCACGGCCTCCACACTCTCCCAAACGAGCCACCCGGCGACCACTGCGACGACGGTGATGGTTCTGACTGTGATCCGCCACCAGGCGTCAGCGACGAAAGCGCCCTGCCCCCGTAGATAAGCGGAGATAAATTCGAACAGAACCTTGCCGCCGGTAACCGTGACGGCCAACCCCACCGCCAGGCGTTGGTCGCCGAAGGCCGACAGGGCGACGGCCAAACCAAACAGCGTCGCCACGGCCAAATGGCCGAGACTAACGGGAACCAGAGTGGACTCGACGGCGGTCGGGTCCAATGAAGCGGCCGCTTTCTCCCGCATTATGAACATCCGGTAGCCGCCGTCCTGGACAACCCCGTAAATGGCGGCAAGGCTAAGGAGAAAATTGTAGGCGCCAAACGTCTCCGGGCCCATCAACCGTCCAAGCAACATCGACAGCAGCAGCGAAACGACGCCTACGTAGCCGGCGGCGATCCATTGGCTGGAAAGATTGCGTATGAGGCTCACGACGACAAAAGCTTTCCGTCGGCGGTGTTGCGGAGGACCTCCAACGTTCTGCACGCAGTGTCGTCCCAAGAATAGCGGGCGGATTGCCGTCTTGCAGCCTTAGCAATACTCGTGCGTTCATCAAGGCTAAGGCTGGAGGCCCAGGCCAGAGCCTCGGTCCATGCATCGACATCCTGGGCCGGCGCGTGATGGGCTTGGCCGCCGGCTACCTCGATCAGGGCGTCCGCGTCACTGAGTAGAGTGACGGCGCCGCAGGCCATGGCCTCAATGGCCGGTATTCCAAAACCCTCATAAACCGTAGGATAAGCGAAAGCCGTAGCGCCGGAATACAAACCGGGCAGATCCTCGGAAACCACGTAACCAGGAAAGACGAGCCGGCAGCCGGGGCACAGGCTCTCAAGATAGGTTCGACGCCCCTCGCGGCCCCAGCCGCCGAGTCCCGCCAAAACCAGGGGGGTCGTTGATTGCACGGACTGGGGAAGGCGCGAATAGGCCTGGATCAGGATCGCAAGATTTTTGCGCGGCTCCAGGGTGCAAACGGACAAGAAATACCGGCCAGGCTGGAGGCCGTATTTTTCACTTACAGCCGCAATCTTGTCAGGCGCCGCAGGTTGTAAATTAGACGACACGCCATTGGGAATAACGTTGATTCGCTCCGCGGCGCAGCCGAACACCTCGATGATTTCGCGTTTGGTGAATTCGGACACGGTGATGATAGTCCGCGCCCGTTCAATCCCGCGGGGCAAGTTGTCCAGCCATTTCAGGCGATTTTTGGGATGAAACTGGGGAAACCTGATGTGAGACAGGTCGTGCACCGTAATAACCGCGGGATCGACCCACCCGGGCGATACGAAGCAGGGTTCCCAGAACACGTCGAACTGACGCTCCGCCATGCCCTTTTCAAAGCGGTGGCGCTTGAATGCATGCCATGCCTGGCGGGCGCCTGGAACCTGCTTGAGCGCCGTCCGCCAACGGTTTTCTCGCGGCGACGGGGAACCAACAGAACAGTCGATCAGGTGCCTGATATCATCGATGCAGCCCCATCGGTGACCGAGAAAAAGGTCCAGGGAAAGGTCCGGGGCCAAATTCGGAAGACGGCTGATGATTTCCCGAAGATAAATGCCGATACCCGCATGAGGTTGAAGAAGGACACTAGCGTCCACCGCCAACCGTACCGACATCAACCGATCTCCTGCCGCCAATAGTGAGGCGCGAATTATGGTTTATCAGCCGATTATCAACAAGGGCTTTATCGACGGATTACATTGTCAGCGGCAGGGTGTCGGCTCAAGACTTACCCAGGCGACCGCGTGGAGAGGAATGCGGCTCAGGCGGTAGGTGTCGTCTCCCAGGCTTTCCGGCGCGGACATCGGAAGCGGGGCTTGCAACGGCTCGGGGCCACGGTCCGGGATCAGGCGAGCGACCGGCTTGAAGCACTGATTGGCGGAATGATTGCGCAGCCTGATCGTAACCCGGGCCCAATCCGGCGTTCGGCGATCTTCAAAGAACCCGATCAGAATCTGCGCCGCCCGCGCCCCCGGTCCGGCAGGCGCCGCAAGCGCGACGATACGGGGATCGTCGGAAGAAACGGTGAGGCGGTTCTCTTCGAGGGCGGCGTAAGCCCGGTACAGCCACCATGCGGCGCGGCGGTCCAAGCCGTCCCCGCCCACAATGCCATCCAACGGAAAACAGTTGAATAGCCGTTCCGATCCCTCCCGGCCTTCCCGCCAACAAGCTTTGGCCGCGCTGGCAATGCCGGCCTGCTCCATGGCCGCCAGATAGGCGAGCAATTCTCCCGGGCTGAACTGATCATTATCGTCCGCGTATTCCCCGATCTGGAGTTCCTGAACGCTGATTTTCTCATAGGCGCCGGATTTAAATACGGCTTGGCGCGCATAATCAACATTGAAGGGGAGTTTGGGTATGAGCCATCGTGTAAGCTCATGCCAAGACAAGATGTCAATCTTGAGGCCATGGTCCAGAGAATAGTCCAAGAACTGTTTTAGTCGGACGCGGCTGAAACTGGCGAGACTGGGGCCTACAATCTTAACCTTGTCGCCCAGTTCACTGTGCAACACATTGTATGCCCGTCGAAAGGTTTCCAAGTATTGAGCGACAGATCCTCCCCAGAAATGACTGAGGTCGGGCTCATTCCAAATATCCCACAATATGGGGCGGCGCCCTACCTTGCGGGCGAGATTGCGAACGTATTCTTCCCACCGTCCGTAATTATCGAATGGCCAGCCGTTTTTCCCACCGTATTCAAAGCCGTCGCTTACCACTAATTGAAACCGGGCGTTCATGGAAGCTACGCGGTCGTATAATGCGGGAGAGAACCTCCCCATGCGGAATAATTTCGGCTTCAGCGGGCGAACCAGATCATCGGGCGGTTCGTGTTCCTTTATTCCGTGAAGGAAGCCGCCGAGAGACGGGCGTTGAAGAGACTGCGAGAAATCGACGTCCACAACCGCTTCGAGGTATTCTTCCCCGACAGCCGGTGATACCGTAAGCACAATAAGGGAGATGGCCAAGATGGAGGCGATGGCGTATTCCCGCATATTCAATACCCATCCGAGCAATTTAATCCATTCCGATCATTGTGTGGTGAATGCTATTAAGCCAGAATAGTCGCGGGTTCTAAATCCCATGCCGTTTCATGCCAACGCATATGAGGAAGCATAAGCTTGTTCCGATGAGCCACGTCAAGAAATTCTGGGCCGAAGTCGCTCTCCATGGAGGGGCGGTCGGGCTGGTCCTCCTGTATCTGGGAGGATACGATACTTGGCTGTATCTTCGCGGTGTTTTCGGGCGCGAGGCCGATATGGTTCCCTTCCTCGCGTTCGGGCTCCTTGCGGGCCTGCTGCTTGTCGGTTTCTTCTGGGCGAAACGTCGAGGGGTGAGGCGCAACTTCGCCCCAATCATTATCGGCGTCGTTCTTGGTATGGCGTTCCTGGCGCTTCCCGATGGCGCTTTTCCGGGAAAGCGAATCCATATTTCCCAATACATGATATTGGCTTTTCTGGCGGGCGCCGCATTTAGGCTCAGGCTGGACGGCGCGGCGCTGTTCGTTGCGACAGCACTTTACGTCGCCGTTCTCGGGATTCATGACGAAATGCTTCAAGGCTTGCATCCTTCCCGCTATTTTGCCGTCCGAGACGTCGTCGTTAACGCCCTCAGCGGACTGGCCGGGACGTTCGTCGCCTACGGGTTTTTGGCGTCACCTGCCGATAAGAGAGAAGGGAGGGCGCACTTCGCTACGCTGCTCCGTTCTCGGTTCTGGCCGATAATGAATTTGACCATGATTGGATTATCCTGTGTGGCCCTTGTTTTAGCAATGCAGCAGTTTAAGGGTATTCCCGTTCCTTCGTGGGTGGCTTTGCCGCTAATCGTGGCGACGGGCTCATGGTTGCTTCTAGGCCTCGACAGGGATATCGCGCCGAAATTTCGTGCAAGTGGTCGTCTTATCGTAACCGGCTGTGCTTTGATCGCCGTTTACCCCATGGTCTCCAATGTTTTTCAAATTGAGTTCAATTAGCCTCGTTGCCATTCTGACTGGTTGGGTCATCCTGACTTGGCAAAATACTTGGCGAAAGCCGCCGATAGGGGTGATTGTTCTCACGGTTGAGAGTCTGAGAGCGGACGGCTTGCGCCCGGACGTCATGCCCAACGTCCTGAAGGCGGCAGCTTCCGGCGTGGTCTTTCCACAACACCGCACCGTATCCGCTTGGACGGGGGGGAATATGGTTTCTCTCCTGACCGGCTTGCTGCCTGAACGTCACGGAGTGCGGGCGAACAGTCGCTCCTACGATGCCGATCAAGAGCCGCCGCTGAAGATCCTAAGATCTCGCGGCTGGAAAGTTAACGGATTACAAGCCTTCATGAAGGTAGGCATCTACGACGGCTTGGGATTGGAGATTCTTGACGGCGTTTCCTTGAAGGATAAGCTGATCGAAATGGCGAGGGAAACCAGGACGCCGACTTTTCTCTGGTATCACTACCTTGAAACACACTTGCCCTATCGCCAGGAACGGCGGGGAAA
>ENA-ORDP01001546-ORDP01001546.1-marine-sediment-metagenome-genome-assembly--contig:-NODE-1546-length-12420-cov-4.435746_pt1 | contig 12420 bp, 7 predicted proteins | sample MGYA00248627_ERZ508539 | MGnify/ENA primary metagenome ERZ508539 (study PRJEB26208, sample SAMN05571518) | marine sediment metagenome | biome: deep sea; feature: Hydrothermal vent; material...
GCTCCGGATACATGGGAACCAGTTCTGCCAGCTGCCGTTTACAAATATGGCATTTGTAATCCCAGAAAAACAGTAGTGTAAGCTTCTTGTGAACGCCATAAAACGATACATACCTTCCACTGGTATCCTGCAAGATGAGTTCGGGAGCACGCTTTCCAATAAGCAAGGGACGGATGTTGGCAGCGCGCTCTTCCAGCAGCTTTAAAATAGATTGAGAGGTATTTGCAATGGGTTCTTTGGAAAAATATTGATCCACCATGTGTACAAAAACTTTATCGAATCCCATGTATTTAGGGTTTTGGTACTCTACCGTAAAGTACCAAACAAGGTAACTGACACTTTCATTTGAAGGCCGTGCCATAGCAATCACCTTGTCGATAGCGTTATCCACCGAATCGGGCTGAAACGGAACCAGTTGCTTAAAATAGGTCTTTAGTTTCTGGTCGTACATTGGACTTCGCAGCAAACGCGGGTCGCTCAGGTCAAAATGGTCCCAAAAATGTTGTTTCATGTAATGGTATCCGAAAAGCGAATTTGCCGGATGGGAATTTTTTGGCACACGCACCTCTTCCATGGCTTCAAATAACTTAGCAACAAAAGTATCCGGATGAGACTGAATAAGTTCCGTACGTTTCGCAATATTTTCTTTTCTTAAAGAGGCAATATTGTCCTGCAATTGCCTGTAAGAAGGTGAGTTCTTGACAGCTTTTTTCAACTCTTTTCTCAACGCCAAAATCTCTTTGTAAATCTTATCGCTATGCTGTAAATAGCTAAAGAACAGAGTATTCTCCGTGGATCCCTGTGCTTTCAAATGCATGGAAATGTTTGCCGTATCGGTCTGAAGGGAGAAATGCTGATTTTTGTTTATCAGAAACTCAAACAGTTTTACCTTTTTAGGACTTACAGCCATATAAACACCGCCCGGGAGCGATTTTTTTCCTTCAAAAACAAAATCGCCGGGCTTTTTGGTAAAAGCCGTATCTACCAACCTGATTTTGTTACCATAGTAGGAAGCCAGCAGCAGGGAACTGTCGGTTGAACCGGTTATCTTAATATGAATATTATATCCGTTTTGGGCAAATCCATTCAACATCCACAACAATGCGACACTTAAAAATAATATCCGTTTCATTCCATACAAAATTTTTATAAAGGCAAAGTTAGAAAAACTTCCAAGTTAAATACAGAATGTCCAAAACGAAAAGTGGTTAAACCGGTTCACATTTATAACTTCGCAGGAAAGAAATCATTTTTTTTGCTTCAACACGTAACGCGCATCAAGTTTCAACATGGAATCTAACGGAATATTCCTTTTTTTGGCTTTTTGCTTCACCAGCTCATACCAGTTTTTATCATTTTTTATTCTCCGGATAATGAGCATTAATTGTTCTTCCATTGGTCTTTTAGTAATAAGCTCAGGTTTTCCCAGTATCGCACTTTGATAATCGGGGTGAACAAGCAGGCTATTAAAGCGGGGAGAAGGATGAACTCTTCCAAAGGAGTCAAAATAAGCCTGACGTGTCATGGAATCCCAATGGATGGAACCGTAATAATACTGCACATTATAAAATGCGCCCAAAACTACAGTAATTAACATGAGAAATCCCAAAAGATATCTTAATACAGCCTTTCTACTCAGCATCCATTGCAACATCGCTGCCAGCGGTAAAGCCATAACGGGATAAATATCAATCAATTCCCTTTGTCCAAGGCTACCGCCATACCACCAACTCCACCAGGAAGAAACCACATAAAGATAAACGAGCAAGAACAATAATACGGGCAGAAAAAGCTGTTTATACCTTTTAAACAGAAAATAAATTCCGGCAACGGCAAAAATCATTACCGGGGTATAAACAAACCAGCCTTTGCGAAAGCTAAATAAGACATTGAGAATTTGGGGGTGCAAAAAGAAAAAACCTTCATTTCCATAAGAATAGTACAGCCAATGACCCGTAACAGTTTTCCAGTAAAGCAGTTGAGGAATTAAAATTAGAAATCCAAGAGCCACAATCACTATTAGCTTTCCACATTTTTTTCGAAAGAGCTGCCATCGGTTTTTTACATCCCGAAGATTCTTCAAATCATATAAAATAAAGAATAGAACGAGGATAAGATTCACCGGACGAATCAGTGTAAGCAACCCAATAACCAAACCAATCCAAACGGAATACCACAACCCCGGTTTTTGGTACCATTTGATGGTCAGAAAGATAAAAACAGACACCAGAAAAAAGCTATACACATGCGACATGCCAGGCTCAAAGGTACTGTACCAAAACAAGTTAGTTCCCAGCCCAATGGCCAAAACAACAAAACCTGTTATCCATTCTGAAAAATAAAACCGCAGCACACGGGATAAAAATATCAGACCGAGAGCGAGATAAAACAATGCAGCCATGACAATGGCAAAGCGATAAGGAAGTGAATAGCCTCCCGTATTATAGCCCAGAGGCCCGGCAAGGCTGTTAGCGACAAAGAAAAATGGTGAGTACATAACGGATAACCCCATGGTCATTTTAAAAACATAACTTCCCAAAGCTGTTTTCTTAGCCCAAAAAACAAAATGTTTTTTCCCGGTATAATGGTCTTTGAATTTCAGCGAAATATCATGGTAAATGAAGGCTGCCGGCAAATATCCGTAATAGTCTATGACGTCCCACTGGATCACCCGTCCGGGAGTTTTCCAGATTTTAACATTAAAATCCGAAAAAATCACCGTTGCCAGAACAAGGGTCATACTCAGTGCAACAAAATATTTCTTCATTTTACAAATTTAAAATCTCTTCCACATCAAAAATTAAATTCAAGTTTTCCCCTTAATTTATTTTCTTCTTCCGAAAAACATAAACCGCATAATTATAACCACCAAGCACTTTGAAAGGATGTACCGGTCGAAATGTATTTAAGAGTTGCAAGCCATCATCATCAAGTAGTTTTTTCAGAGGCGTTCTTCCTTCGTTGGGACCAAAATGGGCATCCCACACAACGATGCTGCCATTGGGAATGACATCGGATATTTTCGGGGTGTGCGGAACTCCTTCCCAAGAATGCCGGACATCAAATGGATCAATCCCCAGCCGATAAGGGATGTAAGGATTGAAGTAGTAGATTTTATTGCTATCCAAGTGATTTTCTTTCATATAATTGCATGCCTGAGTCAGAATCTGCTGTGGTCTGCTCTTTTTAAAACCATCCAGATGAGTTGTGGCTCCTGCATACATAATCCACAACAGCAACAGAGCCGCAAAAGCCACCATTATTTTTCTGTATTTCGAAAAAACAGCTGCCAAAACGTCGAAACCGTATAAAGCCGTGATGGCTGCCAAAGGGGTAACGGCTCCAATAACCCGGATGAGGCCCAGCGAACTCCCAAGGCCTTTCCACCATGCAACCGAATGGGCAGCAAGGTACAAAAGGTAACTTCCCGGGATAAGTAATAGGAAATAAAACCTTTGGTCTATCTGAAAACGGTCTTTTTTTATCCAAAACCACAACCCCGCAACCAGACCCACGCAAAAAAGTGCGACAATGGGATACCCCAGTATCCCTCTCGTCTGGTTGATAAAATGCAGAAGTTTGCCATGTCCGTATATATCCGCAGAACCACTTTTGTAGGGCATGTTGGTGATGAGCCACCAGAAACCTTTATAAAATGGCCGTCCCAGCCAGCTGATGAGAAAAAACCCAACCGTAAAAAATGGCAACACTTTCCACTGTTTTTTCAGACCAAAAGCCAACAGAAAAAGGGGAAACAGCACCACACTTTCGGTCCGTACCAAAGGCAAAAATGAGATGACCACGGCTGACCAAAAGTATTTCCGTTGAAAAAAAAACAACAACGACAGTATGAGCAACATACTGAAGGTAACTTCGGTAAGTGCAGCAAACATCAGACTAAAATAAACCGGAGTGAACAACACGAGCAACACCACCATCCAGCTATTGTTAAGTTTGAGTTCGCGTGTCAGTTTCCATGCAAAAAAAGCGGTAAGCAATCCCATCAGCACGTTGTACAGGCGGGCAAAATTCATCCCCAGTTGGGCAAAAGGCGACACCAGAATAGTGTAAACCGGTTTCCCCCAGCTATCAAAAAACAACCTGTGGTATTTCCAACTCCATCGTGCTATCCTGAAATGAGAAAACGGGTCGCCCCCGCCAAAACTGTTTTCCGTATTAAAAATGATAACGACAGATACCAAAAAGAAAACCGCCAGCAACGACAAGACAAGTGTTAATTCTTTTTTACGGGCAGACCTCATCATCTTTCTTTTTTTATCTCCAAAATTTCCATCCTCAAATTAGCCGGACCGGAAACAAGGGCCTCTCTTTTGTCCGGTTATCGTGAATTATTTAAAGGTTCTTCTGTCGAAGATATTATATTTCAGCACACAATAAATAGCATGGAAACCATCGTGCCAGACGATTTTTTTTCCTTCATCATAGGTTCTTCCGTAATAGGATATCCCCACTTCATAGATTCTCACTTTGGAGATCCTGGAAATTTTTGCCGTTACCTCAGGTTCAAATCCAAAACGGTTCTCCTTTAGTAGCAACGACTTGAGCATATTGGTACGGAACAGCTTGTATCCTGTTTCCATATCCGTGAGGTTCAGATTGGTAAACATATTGGAAAGGGTTGTAAGCAGTTTATTCCCGATGGAATGCCAGAAAAACAAAATGCGATGAGGTTCGCCACCCATAAAACGTGAACCGTAAACCACATCGGCAAAACCATCCATAACAGGCTGCAACAACACATTATATTCCTCCGGATTATATTCAATATCCGCATCCTGAATGACAATAAAATCACCGGTGGCCTCGGCAATGCCGCGATGCAAAGCAGCTCCTTTTCCCCGATTAACATCCTGTAGGACGATTTTAATATTTTCCTCCGGATGACTTTTTATAAAGGCATTCACCTGTTCGACCGTAGCATCTTCTGACGCATCATCTACCACAATGGTCTCTTTCTGAATTTTATGGATAAGTTGGACGGAAATAATTTTTTCCAGAATAATATTAATGGTATCTGCTTCGTTGAAAGCGGGAATAATTATGGATAATGTTTGCGGCATATTTAAAAGATACTGAATTAATAAAAAAACAAAAATAACAAATTAAAAACGTAAAAATTGATTTGAAGTTACCGGTGGGTCAGGAAATTGATTTGAAAATCTTTTAAAACATTTTTACGAGGTTTTTCTGAAAAGAGTTTCACGGTAATGATCTTTTCTTTGTCATCGGTCATCGGTTTAAAAGTATAATTGTAAAAACCTTTTTGCCATTGTCCGATTTGTCTTTGGGCAAAATGAATCAAATAAGGGCCAAAAGTGTAGTCTGTTTTGCCTGTGGCAGCATCACGTATGCTGACGATAATTTTTGAGTTATTGTTGGATAAAAACCGGTTGGAGAGACTTATCCTGATAAGAGATATCCGGTTAAAATCCGGTATGATTTTGCTTTTGGTTTGATAAATAAGCTTGAACTCGTTTGGTGAAGAACTGGTTATATTGCCTAAAGTGATTTTTTTTATAATGGAAAATTGATGAACATCAAGTTTCTTTTTCCATAAAAGACCATGATAACGATTTTCTGTTTTCAAAAATACTTCCCAATATTTTTCTTTGTTCATATCTGTCCAATGCAAAATATAAGATTTGTATTGGTAACTTTGAATCAGGTTGACAGGGATGGTCAGTATCGAAAAGAAAAGGATAATAATTTTGAAAACAACAGAACTTTCGTTGAGCAGAATGGCAAAAAGAATAAAAAATATACCGTAATAATCAATGTAAACCCGGGAACCGAAACTGGCCCCATATTCCCACGAATGCCAGGAGGAAAACAGGTAAGTAATCATTATGAAAAAAGCAAGCCAGGTAAAGATGAGGTAATATTTTCGCTTGTATGCCAGAAATATAAGGCCAAGCAACGAAAAAAACAAAACCGGAGTATAAACAAACAGCCCTTTGCGGTAACTGAACAAGATATTGATGAATTGTGGATCTAAAAAGTGGAATCCTTCGCCCTGATACGAGTAGAGCAAAAAATGTCCTGTCTGTAAATACCAGGCCATGCATTGAATAAAAAACAGAGCAGCTGTGAGAAACATCCCTGTCAGCAGCACTTTTGGATGATGCAAAATTTGAGAAATTCCTTTTTTGAAAGTACCGGGCGACCCTGCAAGAAACGGAACAAAAAGAAGTACCACGATGTTGATCTGACGAATAAGGAGAATGAGCCCCCAAAAGATACTCGCTAAAATAAAATACTTCAAACGGTTTTTTATGAAAAAAGACCGGACAAAATAAAAAAAGGCGGTTATGGCAAAAAGGGAGTAAACATGACTGAATCCGGCATCAAAATTGGCGTAGTTGGTTACCCCGGTTGCGAAAACTAATAAGATTTGAGAAAATATGATGATGGATTTTTTAATATCATATAACTCCAGTGTCTTTCGCAGGAAAAAAATGCCGAGAAAAAGATAAAAAAGGGTGGCATACAATATCGCTCGCTGAAAAGGCTTTTGGTATCCGCTGTCAGAATTTCTGACGGACGGGGTTGTCAAATAGGCAACATAAAAAAAAGGCCATTGCAAGAGTGCTGTTCCAACGGGATATTTATCGACTTTAAATCCTTTGTAACTTACATAAACTCCTTTTTTGTCAATACGGTTGTAAAAAGCAGAATCTATCCGAAAAGGCTTGTCTTTTCGGAGGAAATCGTGGTGAATGAAAATGGAAGGCAGGTAATCGTAATAGCCTATTGCATCTGCTTTGATGACTACCGTGGTTTTCATCTGGTCTGACCGGATAAATATAATAAAAAGCAATAGAATTATGATCTCCGGAAGAAGATATTTCAGATAACGAAATTTCATGGAATTATTTTTTATGTACCACGTGTCGGGCAGAATCAGCGGGCTGTACTTTTGAGAAGTATATCTGTAGAATGGCCTCTCCGTTTTGGGGATTTTTAAAAATCAGTTTTTTCTTTACCAAAAAATCTTTGTAATTCTGAAACAATTTATGAATGGTTTTATCATAAAGTGTCTGGTTACCTTTTTGGAGATAAAGATAGACCGGTTTCCCCGAAGCAATAATTTTGTTGGGATTAAAACCTTTCCCCCAGTATTTTAGTGTATTATCCCAGGTAAAATATTGATATGTATCAGGATAAAGTTTATTTAGTTTCTCTTTATAACCGGGCCAGTTTTTTCCTCCCATAGCAAAACTATACATAATGGCATATTCAGAGAACGGGCTTCCATAATCCTGGCTCACAATAATTTTATAACTATCTTTCTTTAATGTTTTTACCACATCCCGTGTTTCAATCCTCGCAGCCATTTGGGCGCTAACACTTTTGGAGACAACACGCATGTACGGAACCTCCTGCTTAAGTTTATACCCGATGATTATTATGAGAAGAATACTTAATACAATACGGACTATCTTTTTACCGATATACGATTCCACAATTTCTTTCAACAAAATCAGCATAAAAGGGAAGAACAGAAGAGCCGGGATAAAGTATCTTACAGCATATTGTTTGCTAACAATAAAAACGAACCCTAAAAATATGAGGGTTAAACCCAGACTAATACGAAGGAGAATCCTTTTCGACCTTTTGGAGATAACAAGAACTATCAGCAGGACAAGAAGAGTTATTGCCGCATAAAAGAAATCGCGTTCGGAAGACAACAGAGTTTTAAAGTTTTTTACAAATAAACCGGGGTCAATAATATTTTTGTTTCCCCCCTCGTAAGCACCGCTGTGTATAAAAATACTCTCCATCCAGTGGCGAAACTTATTTAACTGGAAAACTACCGGAAGCGAAAGAAGAAAAAAAGAGATAATGGTGTAAAGAAGATACCTGAGTTTATTTCTAATGTTTTTAATAAGAAACAGCGGAAGAACAAAAAAAGGTAAAAAGGTCATCTTTAGTGACATGCCAAAAGCTATTGCAAAAGCATAAAGGAATATTTGAGGTTTGTAGTTTTTATCCTGATGGTAAATTTCGCGTAAAAGCAATACCTGCAAGATAAAAACGGGTACTACAAAAAGCAACTCCGGATATATTCGCCCGATTATATCGTACCAAATGTTAAGAAGAAAGGGAGAGGTTTGTATTACCAAAGCATAAAGGACGTTATCGGTAATTTTTATAACAGCTTTCCCTGCCCACAACATTGCAATTGAAATAATAGCCGTAATTACCAGGTTTCCAACGGAAAGGTACAAGTCAGAATTACTGATTACATCTTGAAAGTAGGGCAGGTTATGTCCTCTGAAAAAGTAAACAACCCTGAAAACCACAGCAAGTAAAAGCTGAAGCACAGAACCCGGATGGTCAATATTGGCCTGGCTGAATTTACCGGTGGAGACACAAAGTGCACTGATAAAGTGAATGTATTCCGGGTCGATTGACCTTAACGACAGATCACCGAAAACCTGCCGGAAATAGAAACCCAGCAAAAGATACAGGGCAGGAAATATGTAGATTAAATATTTGTAATAATCTTTTATTTTTTCAGTACGCAGCATAGATCTTTTTAAAGCTATTGAAAGTTATATTTACCATTTGAATCCATGTCTCCGCTACTCATGAAAATACACTCGTTTCACTCTTCGCGAAATGCGGCTGAGCACTTCGTAGGGAATGGTATGAGCAGCAGTCGCCAGCTCGGTTACCGGATGTTCGGCATTGAAAACAAATACGGCATCGCCTTCTTTTACGTCCAAGCCTGTAACATCAATCATACACATATCCATACATATATCGCCTACAATGGGTGCCGGTTTCCCGTTGATCCAAAATGAGAAATTGCCGTTTCCCAACATATGGAACAACCCATCGGCGTAGCCTACAGAAACGGTGGCAATATGATGTTCTTTTTTGGCGACAAAACTCCGGTTGTACCCCACCGAGTCTCCGGCTTTAACCACCTTTATTTGTGTGATTTCCGTTCGCAGGCTGGTAACATGTTGGAGACTTTCGGCGGTTTCTTTGTGAGAAGAAATACCATACAGGCCAATGCCGAGGCGTACCATATCGAACTGAGCCTCCGGGAAACGGCTGATTCCTGCCGAATTGAGCAAATGCATCATAAAAGGATGTTCCAATCCCTTTTTTAACTTTTGTGCCATTTGCTTAAGCCGGATAATCTGTGTATGTGTGAAATCGTCCAGCGAAGGCTTGTCACTACCCACGAGATGTGAGAACACAGACTGCACATAAATCAGCGGATTTAATTTTAAACGGGTTATCAACTCATCCAGCTCATCTTCCTGAAATCCGAGCCGGTGCATCCCTGTTTCCAGCTTAAGATGAACTTTTACCGGTTTGTTTTGCGGCAAAGCGTTTCTTTTGATGGCCTTTTCAAGCATTTTTAAAGCACGAAAGCTGAAAATCTCCGGTTCAAGCTGATATTTAATCATTAAATCAAAAGTATATTCCTCAGGATTCATCACCATAACAGGCAATCCGATACCCGCATTGCGTAGCTCTATTCCTTCATCCACGTAAGCAACAGCGAGATAATCCACCTGATAAAACTGCAAAACATTAGCAATCTCGAAACTTCCGCTACCATACGAAAAAGCTTTCACCATAGCCATCACTTTTGTTTCGGGTTTTATCTTAGAGCGAAAAAAATTGAGGTTTTCCACCAATGCGCTCAGATTAATCTCAAAAACCGTTTCATGAACCTTTTGTTGCAAAACCCGGTTGATACGCTCAAACTCAAAAATCCGGGCCCCCTTTAACAGGATGGTCTGATTGCGAAGAGAAGCCATTGAAAAACCAGAGATAAAATCGCGGGTAGTCGGAAAGAAATCTTTTTCCATTTCAAATAAACCGGCATGTCGCGAAATAGCCGGCCCGATACCGATCAGCCGGGTTACCCCTTTTTGTTTCAACAAGTCTGCCACATCCGCATACAATTCCACTTCGCTACGCCCGCTTTGCAAAATATCCGAAAGAATAACCACTTTCTCACGATGCTGGTTTTGCTGACTCATAAAGTCCAAAGCAATCGTCAGGGAATTAAAATCGGAGTTGTAGGCATCGTTTATGATGGTGCAGTTGTTAACCCCTTCCTTTTGTTCGAGACGCATGGTAATAGGCGTCAACCCTGACATACGTTGTCTGATAACTTCGCCGTTATATCCGGCAACCAGCATGGCTGCCCAGCAATGGATCGCATTCTCAACGGAAGCTGCATCGGTGAAGGGAATCACAATAGAAAATTCTTTATCCTGATAAACTGCCTGAATTGTTGTTGAAGCTTCCGCTGTTAGCTTTTCAACAATACGAAGGTCGCTGTTGTCGTCTATGCCCCAGGTGAAGGTATTGAGATTTTCAAGAATGCCTGTGCGGATAATTACCTCCAGCAACTCTTTTTGGTCGTTATTGTATATCAGCTTGTTGACACGGGTAAAGAGTTTCAGCTTCTCACCAACTTTTTGTGCCATGCTAATAAATCCTTCGCTATGTGCCTCTCCAATATTGGTGAAAATGCCTAATGTGGGCTTGATTATTGCTTGCAAGTGTTCCATTTCGCCGGGACGAGAGATGCCGGCTTCGAAAATAGCCAGTTCGTGCTGACTATTAATCTGCCACACCGAGAGAGGCACCCCAATTTGTGAATTGTAGCTCTTGGGGCTGCGCACAATCTTTTTGTCAGGGTTCATAAGCTGGAAAAGCCACTCTTTTACAATCGTTTTGCCGTTGCTTCCTGTAACACCAATCACAGGAATATCAAACATACTACGATGGTGAGCTGCAAGCTTTTGCATAGCCTTCAGCGTATCAGGAACTTGAAAAAAAGAAGCTTTTTCCAATTCTGATACAGGGAAACTACTGTCAGAGATGACAAAATAGCGAATACCTTTCCGGTAGAGATCGCGTATATATTTGTGACCATCGTTTCTGTCACTTTTCAGAGCAAAAAAAAGCGTTTTAGCCGAACGGATAAATCGACGGCTGTCGATGAGTATATCTTCTACTATAAAAGATGCGCCATCAGGCGAAAGCAGCTGTGCTTTCATTATCTCAGTTAGCTCTTCTCCGGAATATTGTTTATGCAACATGTCAGTGTTCAGATAAAGGATTCGCGTTCATAGTCTGCCACTTTTGCCGGTTTTTGTAAATGTCTAATCCCAGATATACCGCCTGCCTCATGGAAACCGGAGAAGCCACATTTTCACCGGCAATGTCGTAGGCCGTTCCGTGGTCAGGTGAAGTCCGCACAATGGGCAAACCAGCCGTAAAATTCACACCACTGTCCAGAGCTATCAGCTTAAAAGGAATCAGGCCCTGGTCGTGGTACATGGCCAAAATAGCATCGTATTTTGTGTAGTTTCCCGAACCAAATAAGCCATCGGCAGGAAAAGGGCCAAAAGCAAGTATTTCCTGTTCTTTTGCTTTCATAATAGCAGCATGTATCACCGATTCATCTTCAGTACCGATAAGGCCTTTGTCGCCGGCATGAGGATTTAATCCTAAAACAGCTATCTTCGGCTTCACTATAAGGAAGTCCTTTTTTAACGAGTCGTTCAGAATGGCTAGTTTGGTGAGGATAAGCTCTTCGGTAATGGTATCGGCCACCTCGCTAATGGGAATATGGTTAGTAACCGTGCCCACTTTTAACTTATCGGAAACCATGAGCATCAACGAGTTTTCAACACCAAATCGCTGTGTCAGATATTCGGTATGTCCCTGAAAAGCAAATTTTTCAGAATGGATATTTTCTTTGTTTATGGGCGCTGTTACGAGAATATCTATCTTTTTATCCCGCAGATCCTTCACCGCTGTTTCCAAAGCCTGAAAGGCATAATCACCTGCCAGTTGGGTAGATTTTCCAAACTCTATTTTTACCTCTTCATCACTGATACTGCAAATATTTAACTTTTTGGCAGTTAATTTTGAGATATTGGCAATAACGTTATAGTTAAAATCAGAAAGGTGCATGTGCTTGCGATGAAAACCAACCACACGAGGCAGCCCATAAATAACCGGGGTGAAAAGCTCATACAAACGGCTATCCATCAGAGCTTTAATCATCACCTCGTAACTTATTCCGTTAAAATCTCCGTGGGTAATGCCCACGCGAACGGGAGTAGTTTTCCCTTTCAAACGTTCCTTTATCATCATCTATATAATTAGATGACAAAGGTAAAATATTCTGTGGAAGAAGGGAAGTCATAAAAACGGATTAATTGGTGTTTGTCCTTAATGTCCGTTTTATTCATAAACAAAATTAGTGTTTTATTCTCACTAATCGAGTCCCGTTTTTTAGGGGGCTGAGACATAAGCTGTGAATATAAATCCTACATCAGCCTCTGCTCTTTTGATGGTTTTCTATTTCTTGTTTTATTAGTTCGCGTTTGTCTTGATCAGCTTCTGATAATT